>ERZ808037.1984-NODE-1984-length-11500-cov-4.212554_pt1 | contig 11500 bp, 7 predicted proteins | sample MGYA00380190_ERZ808037 | MGnify/ENA primary metagenome ERZ808037 (study PRJEB31490, sample SAMN06133399) | mouse gut metagenome | isolation source: J9 | host: mice | place: China: Chengdu | collected 2015-05 ...
AAGTATCGTATCCTCGACTTCCCGCTTTCCAACTGCGTTAATTCAGGCATTGATACCGTGGGAATCCTGACCCAGTATCAACCGCTGGAATTAAATGAGTACATAGGCAACGGCCAGCCCTGGGATCTGGACCGTCTTTACGGAGGTGTGCACGTACTGCCGCCCTACCAGAAGGCACACGGTTCAGACTGGTATAAAGGTACAGCAAATGCAATCTATCAGAATATATCCTTTATCGAACGCTATGACCCCAAATATGTCATCATCCTTTCCGGTGACCAGATCTGCAAGCAGGATTACAGCGCTTTCCTGAAATTCCATAAGGAGAAGAACGCGGAATTCAGCGTAGCCGTTATGGAAGTACCCTGGGAGGAGGCTCCACGCTTCGGCCTGATGGTAGCCGACGAGAATGACAAGATCACCGAATTCCAGGAGAAGCCCAGGAACCCGAAGTCCAATCTGGCTTCCATGGGTATCTATATCTTCAACTGGGATATCTTAAAACAGTATCTGGAAGAGGACGAAGCCGATCCGAATTCCGAGAACGATTTCGGCAACAACATCATCCCCAACCTTCTGCGTGACCATCGTCAGATGTATGCTTATCATTTCAACGGCTACTGGAAGGATGTGGGAACCATCGCTTCCCTGTGGGAAGCCAACATGGAAGTGCTGGATCCCGAGCACAGCGGCATCAACCTTTTTGACGAGGACTGGAAGATCTACAGCCGCAATGCCGGCATGACCGGACACAAGATCAACCCCGGCGCAGTCGTGGAGAATTCCATGATCACCGACGGCTGCCGGATCAAGGGCAGCGTGAAGCACTCCATTCTTTTCGGCGGCGTGAAAGTGGATGCCGGCGCGGTTGTCGAGGATGCGGTACTGATGGGCGGCACGACCGTCAAGGCAGGCGCCGTGGTGAAGCACTGTATCGTAGCCGAGAATGTAACAATCTGTGAGAATGCCGTGGTGGGCGCAATGCCTTCGGGCGATGAGAACGGTGTGGCAACCGTCGGCTCCGGTGTTACCATCGGTGAGAATGCCGTGGTAGGCCCCAACGCCATGGTCAGAAATAATGTAGAAGGTGGTGAAGAGCAATGGTAAAATCAAACACAAGTGTAGTCGGTATTATTTTCCCAAACAGTTATGATGCTCTGGTTCCGGAACTGGTCAGCGTGCGTTTGATGGCTTCCATCCCTTTTGCCAGCCGTTACCGTGTCATTGACTTTATTCTGTCCAGCATGACCCACTCCGGCATTGACAATATCTCTGTCGTGGTGAACAAGAACTATCACTCCTTAATGGATCATCTGGGCTCCGGCCGTGAATGGGATCTGATCCGCAAGAACGGCGGCCTGCGCATCTTCCCTCCTTTTGCGGAGAAGGAAGTGGGCGGTCCCTATGTAGGACGCGCAAGCGCACTGGCAAGCCTGCTGGACTTCCTGCGGGACCAGAAAGAGGAATACGTGATCATGTCCGATACGAACGTGGTGGTGAACTTTGATTTCAGCGCCATGCTGCAGGCCCATATCGACAGCGGTGCGGATATGACGATCGCCTACAATGAGCAGGAGATCCCCGAGGAACTGCTGAACTATCCGACCAATGACAAGATCTTCTACTATACGTTTGATGTGGAAGACGGACGGATTAAGAAAGTATACATCAATCTGAAGACCGACGGCGTACAGAAATTGTCCATGAATATCTTCGTTGTCAGACGTGAGCTTTTGATCGACATCGTAAATGACGCTTACATCCAGGGACGTTCCTTCTTTATGCGCGACGTTATCATGCCGCAGCTTGGCAAGCTCAATGTACAGGCTTACAAATATACGGACTATGTGGCACGCATCAGCGGTATGAAGAGCTACTTCGAGGAGAACATGAAGCTGCTGGATGACTACAATCTGGACGCGCTCTTCTCTTCCGCTCCCATCTATACGAAGATCCGCGGCGACAACCCGACCCACTACAAGGATGGAGCCAAAGTGCAGAATGTAATGATGGTTGACGGCTGCGTGATCGAGGGCGAAGTAGAGAACAGCGTGATCTTCAGAGGTGTTAAAGTCGGCAAGGGTGCTACCGTGAAGAACTGCATCCTGATGCAGGATACCGTGGTGGAAGCCGGGGCGAATGTGGAATATCTGATCACGGACAAGAATGTGACGATCACCGCCGGTAAAGAGATGAAGGGAACGGATACTTTCCCGGTTTATATCGAGAAGTTTAAGGTGGTATAAGAAGTGAAAATACGGGATGGGAATCACCCATCCCGCATCTTTTTATGCGCAATCTGTCCGGCGCTACGTTTCATTGTACGGTTATTTTACGCTGTAACGATCTCCAGATACCCCACCATCTTACTCAGATCAAACTCTTTCAGCACACCCTGGTTCGGCTCGTAGTAATGGCCGTCAAATCCTACCAGATAATGACTGTATCTGCCCATCTTCTCCATGATGATGCAGCAGTGCGGCAGCTCCACATGTTTGCCCAGCGTATAGACGATCTTGTCCGCATGGCGAATTCCCAGATACTCCAGCGTGGCGATCATCTTGCTCATGTTCGCCTGCCACTCACGGCACTTCATGATGTCACAGGCTTCATCCAGCGAAGTACCCGCGATCATGGCTATGCAGGCCTGTCCGCACAGACCGTCCCAGGGCTGCGTCACCAGATCCACGCTGTCGATCTTACGGATCGGATGTTCCGTGCTGTAGGGACTGCCTCCCATGCTCACCACATTGCCCACGATCTCGATTGAGATCAGATACTTCTTACCCAGCTCCACCTTGGCCAGCGTATCCGGATTGACCGGAATATCATAATATCCCTGTCCCTTCGGCACCAGATCACATATAAAGCAGACGTCGTCGAAGCACACTCTGACCGGCGCGTCTCCCACCTTCTCACACACTTCCCATACATTAAAGGGCACCGCGATCGTGTTCTCATTCTCACGGAATTCCACTGTTCCTTCAAATTCGTATTTCATTGATAACCCCGCCTTTCTGCAATTTTAACTGCTCTTATTTTATCATGAACCCCTGCCCGAAAACAACAGTATTTTAATTTACTCGTCCTGCACGCCGTCTGCCTCTTCAAAGCTGATATTCAGATCCACATTCCCTTCGATTCCTGCGACTTTGCCCTCATCCGTATACTGCCAGATCTTAAAGGCATAGGGATAATACATCGGCTCGTCATAGAACGCGACCCACTTGTCATACGCCTCCAGCTGTGCCAGATCAAGCATGATCATGAATGTCTTCATATTGCCGTAGATCATCGGCGTATAGCCTGCCTCCCTGATCTTCTCACAGAAGGCGATGCAGTAGCGCGTCCGCTCCTCCTTCGTCAGATCCTTCGTCCTGGCGCTGGTATTGGAGACCGCCTCCACATCAATGACCACCGGATAGTCGATCGGGTAAGGCTCCAGCGCATCCAGCACGAACTGCGCCTCCTCTTCCGCCTCCTCCACACTGACCGCCTGCGTGAAGAAATATACGCCGACACCGATCTCATTGTTCAGCGCTCCCTTGATGTTGTCCTTGAAATTCTCATCCTCCTGAATCTCACCCTTCGTGTATCCTCTGAGCCCCAGACGGATGAAGGCATATTCCACGCCGTCGCCGGCCACCAGCTCCCAGTCGATCTCCTCCTGATATTTCGACACGTCAATCCCCTTGCGGGAGATCCACTGACTGTTGTCATAATAGTTCATGACCTGATCGCCGTTCCTGACAAACTGCTCCAGATCGTATGTATGCCGTGCCAGATCATCGGATATGGGAAAAAAGTGATACTCCCCCGCATCCGCTACCACGATCTCATCCGGATAGAAATAGCGGAGCATGGCAAGCGTCCCATCGCCGTTTAACATCAGTTCTTTTAATTTCTCCAGAAAATCAGACTGCACCTCCTGCGTCGTCTCGTCGGCCGTCTGCGTCACTGCGTTGGCGATCATGGCGTCCACCTCGCCCTGCGTGTAAGTGACCGTCTCATCCATCCGCACAGACTCCAGCTCATTCATGACCACCGTATTTTCCATCTGGATGGCCCGATAACGAAATACCATGACCAGTGTGATCGTAATCGCCGTCAAAGTCACCAGACAAAGTATGATCGATCCCACCAGGATTCCGTTCTCGCTTCTCCTGCGCCTTTTCTTATGTCTCTTACTCCGCAAATTCATTTCCTGCATACGTTTCTCCTATCTTTGAAAAATCCGTCGTCCCTAAATCCGCTCGCCAAAATAGCTCTTATAGCCTTCCCCGAAAATCTCCGTGGCGCTGGTCACGATCATAAAGGAATTCGCATCTTCCTCCCTCACGATCTCCTCCGCTCTCGGAAATACCGTCTTCTTCATGGCGCACATGATCACCCGCTTCTCATTGCCGCTGTAGGCGCCCTGCCCGTTGATATAGGTAGTGCCCACATCCAGATCCTCCAACAGCCGCTGCGTGATCTGCTCCGGCCTGTCACTGATGATATAGAGAAGTTTCGCCTCGTCCCGTCCGTAGAGCACCACGTCCATGGCCACCGAGCAGCACCCTACCGCCACCGCCGCATACAGCGCAGCGCTGACATCCCGAAAGACGATTCCCGACAGTGTCACCACCGTAGCATCTATCATCAGGAAAAGATTGCCCGTCTTTAGATGCGGCAGTTTTAACTTAAGCGCCTTGATGATGATATCCACGCCGCCGCTGGTCGCCCCGGCCCGGAAGATCACACCGATGGCGATCGCCTGCAGGATACCGCCCGCCACCGCTGCCAACAGTATATCATTGGTGGCCGCCTCCACACCTGATAACATATTGGTAAAAAAGGAAATCGATACCGTGGCATAGATCGTCGAGATGGTCAGGCCGATCCCGAATTTCCACACGCCAAATATCAGGATCGGGATATTTAACAGCAGGATCAGCGTACCGGTACTGACCGGCACCAGTCTGCTCAAAATGATCGCCACGCCGGTAAGTCCACCCGGCGCCATATCATTGGGATCGATAAAAAAACTGACCGCCACCGCATAGACAAAAGTCGCCGCTGTTATAATAATATATTTCTTTACCCATTCTGTCTTGCTTTTTTTTGAAATTTTTTTATTTTCCATCATAATCTGCCTTTCCTTCATGCCACGGTCAGCGGGCTAAACTCATCTTCTCCTATAGTGTAACCGCATTCCCTTCATTTCATGACTGCGGATCCTGTCAAACCGCCTGCCAAAATCCATAAGATCCGCACAGAAAAACCATGCGGATCCTGTCGTCTCTATATCATTTTCAGTCCATATGTCCGCCTGCCCGGCGTGTGAGATACCGGTGTCAGATGCTGGCCCGGATCAGCTTCGGCTGGTAGCCGTTTTGCTGCAGCGATGATATGATCTGGTTCTTGTGGTCCGTCCCGAAGGCCTCCATGGTGATGCGCAGCTCCACCTCCGCATTGCGGTTGATGGAGACGAACTGGTTATGCTCTAACTTGATCACATTGCCGTTTTGCTTCGCGATCACGTCCGCCACTCTGGACAGCTCACCCGGCTTATCCGGCAGAAGCACGGACACCGAGAAGATCCGGTCCCGCAGCACAAGACCCTGCTGTACCACAGAGGACATGGTGATCACGTCCATATTGCCGCCGCTAAGAATCGCCACAACCTTTTTATTCTTCACATCCAGATGCTTCAGGGCCGCCACCGTCAGCAGACCGGAGTTCTCCACGACCATCTTATGGTTCTCCACCATGTCGAGGAAAGAGACCACCAGCTCCTCATCCCCCACCGTGATGATGTCATCCAGGTTTTCTTTAAGATAAGGGAAAATGTCCGTGCCCGGTGTCTTGACCGCCGTGCCGTCCGCGATGGTGTTGACCTTCTCCAGCGTCGTCACCTTGCCGGCCCGCACGGATTCCTGCAGACAGTTGGCCCCTGCCGGCTCCACGCCGATCACCTTGATCTTGGGATTCAGAAGTTTGGCCAGTGTAGACACACCGGTAGCCAGTCCGCCGCCGCCCACCGGCACCAGAATATAGTCCACCAGCGGCAGTTCCTTGATGATCTCCATGGCGATGGTGCCCTGTCCCGTAGCCACGTCCAGATCGTCAAAAGGATGCACAAAGGTATACCCGTTCTCTGCCGCCAGTTCATAGGCTCTGGCACAGGCCTCGTCGTACACGTCGCCATACAGCACCACCTCCGCACCGTAGCCTTTCGTCCTGTTCACCTTGATCAGCGGCGTCGTCGTGGGCATCACGATCACCGCCTTCACGCCGTAGCACTTCGCCGCATAGGCCACGCCCTGCGCATGGTTCCCGGCTGACGCCGTGATCAGCCCCTTCGCCCGTTCTTCATCCGACAGCGTACTGATCTTATAGTAGGCGCCCCGCAGCTTATAGGCCCCCGTCAGCTGCATGTTCTCCGGTTTCAGATACACCTTGTTCCCTGTCCGCGCACTGAAATGATCACTGTAGATCAGCTTCGTCTCGGATGCCACCTCCTTGACGATCTCATATGCCTCCTCGAACTTATCCAATGACAATTCCTTCATCGCCTGTCTCTCTGCTCCTTTCCCGTCCCCTGTAAAATACCCTTCCGCACTTCCTTAACAAATCGCTTCTCAGCGCTCTTCTTCCCCGTCCCCGGCAGTCTGATCCACGGAAAACAGTGCATCCACAAACTGGTCCGCGTCGAACTTCTGCAGATCCTCTATGGTCTCCCCGACACCGATATACTTGACCGGAATCTGCAGCTGTGACTGAATCGCCACCGCAATGCCGCCCTTGGCCGTACCGTCCATCTTGGTCAGAATAATGCCCGTCAAGTCCGCCACCTCGCCGAACTCCTTCGCCTGCTGCAGCGCATTCTGTCCGGTGGTGGCATCCAGCACCACCAGATTCTCCCGGTGGGCATCGGGAAACTCTCTGTCGATGATCCGGTTGATCTTCTTAAGCTCCTCCATCAGGTTCTTCTTATTGTGCAGCCTGCCCGCCGTATCACATAAGAGCACGTCGATATTCCTCGCCTTCGCCGCATTCACCGCATCGAAGATCACACTGGCGGGATCGGAACCCTCGCTGCCGCCGATCATATCCACCCCGGCACGGTCCGCCCATTCACTCAGCTGCTCGCCCGCCGCCGCACGGAAAGTATCCGCCGCCGCGATCAGCACCCGTCTTCCCTGCCCTTTCAGTTTCCCGGCCAGCTTGCCCACGGTGGTGGTCTTGCCCACGCCGTTGACGCCTATCACCAGCACAACAGACTGTCTTTCCTCGAACACATAAGCCGTCTCCTGCACCTGCATCTGCTCCTTGATATTCTGGATCAGGAAGGACTTGCAGTCGGCCGGCTCCTTGATATGGTTCTCCTTCACCTGCTCCCGCAGCCGTTCCAGGATCGCCTCGGTGGCCTGCACCCCGATATCGCCCATAATCAGGATTTCTTCCAGTTCCTCATAGAAATCATCGTCTATGTTGGAAAATCCTTTGAACACGGAATCGATCCCGTGAACGATATTGTTCCTCGTCTTTGTCAGTCCCTCTTTTAATCTTCTGAAAAAACCCTTCTTCTCTTCACTCATCAGTCATCCAATTCCTTATCGATCAAATTTACGCTTACCAGTGTTGACACACCCTTCTCCTGCATCGTGATACCGTAGAGGCGGTCCGCTTTCTCCATCGTGCCGCGCCTGTGGGTGATCACGATAAACTGTGTATTCTTCGTCAGCTTGTGCAGATACTTGGCAAATCTCCCTACATTGCTCTCATCCAGCGCCGCCTCGATCTCGTCCAGAAGACAGAAGGGCGACGGCTTTAAGTTCTGGATCGCAAACAGCAGGCAGATCGCAGTCAGGGACTTCTCCCCACCGGACATCTGCATCATGTTGACCAGCTTCTTGCCGGGCGGCTGTGCAATGATCCGGATGCCCGCCTCCAGCACGTCCTCATCCTCCATCAGCTCAAGCGCTCCCTTACCGCCGCCGAAAAGCTCCTTGAACACCTTGTCGAACTCTCTGTTGATCTGTGCGAATTTCTCATTGAACTGCTTACGCATGGAGCTGTCCAGCTCTTCGATGATCCCCAAAAGCGTTTTCTCCGCCTCCACCAGATCATCATGCTGGGTCTTTAAAAAGGTGTAACGCTCCATCAGATTCCTGTAATCCTCGATGGCATTGACGTTCACGTCCCCCAGTTTGCGGATCGCATCTTTCAGCGCCGTGATCTCCTTCTTCATGGCGGGCAGATCGTTCATCTCCTCATCCTTCATGGACTCCGCATCGGAGAGGGTAATCTCGTACTCATCCCACATATAGTTGATCTGGGATTCAATGGACTCTTCCATCCGCTCCCGCTGGCTGTTGAGACGGTACACTTCCTTGTCCAGCGCCGTCATCCGCTCGGACAGTTCTTCTCGCGTGGCAAAGAAGTTCTTCTGTTTCCCCGCAAGCTCTTCCTTAAGAGCGATATCCTCTTTCAGTTTCGTCTCCGCGTCCGTCTGGGCGGAGTAGGATGACGCAATGGTCTTCTCGATCTCCAGAATACTGGCTTTCTTGCGCTCCACCTCTTCTTTGCCCAGATGCAGACCTTCCTGCACCTCCTTAAGCTCTGCGCTGTGGCGTGCGATCTCGCCCTCCACACGTTCCAGATTCTGTCTCTGGAAATCCGCGCTCTGGCGCATCTTCTCCACTTCCACATCCCACTCGGATACTCTGGCCGACTGCTCTGATTCCTCCGTCCGCTTTGCCTCCAGCTGCTTCTGGAATTCACCGATCTGCGCTTCCACGTTCTTCTCCAGCGCCTCGGAATCTGCCAGCTCTCTTAAGTTTTCATCCTTATTGACCTGAATCTCCTTGATCTGCCGTTCGATATCCTGCTGTTCTGTTTTCAGCTCGTCGAAGCCTTCCTCCGTCTCGCTCTTCTTCTCCCGGGCCTGTGCCACGCTCATTCTGGCCGTATTCTGCTCGATGAACTTACGCTGCAGCTGCCCTTTGACATCCTCGATCTCCAGACGCAGCTTGTTCCTGTTTCGTTTCGTCTGCTCGATATCATTTAACAGATTGTCGATATCCACCACGTACTGCTTGACCTTCTTACTGAGCTCCTCCATCTCCCGGCGTCTGCCCAGCAGATTGGAGTTGTTCTTGAAAGCGCCGCCGCTGATGGCACCGCCGGGCACCAGCAGTTCGCCTTCCAGCGTGACCATACGGATGCCGTAATCGAACTTTCTGGCGATCTTCACGGCATTGTCCACGTTGTCCACCACCACGATACGCCCTAACATCGCCTTCGCCACGTTCCGGTATTTCTTCTCCACCTTCACCAGTTCGTCCGCCATGCCGATCACGCCTTTTTCCTTCAGAGCGTCAGGATTCTTAAACTCCTGAGGGCGGGTAATACTGGTGAGGGGCAGGAAGGTGGCACGGCCCGCCCGGGCCTTTTTCAGATAACCGATCATACGCTTGGCGGTCTCCTCATCCTCCGTGACGATATTCTGGATGTTGCCGCCCAAAGCCGTCTCGATGGCCGTCTCATATCTGGCTTCCGCCTGGATGATATCCGCCACCACGCCGATGATGCCCTTCTCCTGGCCTTTGCGCTCCATCACGGCCTTGACGCTGCCGCCGTAACCCTCGTAGCGCTCCGTCAGGTTGGCCAGCGCCTCCAGCTTGGACTTCTGCTGATGATAAAGCACCTGGGTATCCCGCAGCTTCTGGTCCCGCTCCGCCAGCTCTTCCCGGAAAAGCGAAAGCCGCTCCTCCATCGTCTCCTGCTTTTCCCCCAGTTCTTTGATAGCCGTTCCCACGGCCTCGAATTCTTCTTCCAGCTTCTTGATGGTCTCCGTCTGCTCCGCCTCGTCTGACTTGGCCCGCAGCAGTCTGGAATTCAGCTCCGCCCTGCGGATGTTGATCTGCTCCAGCATGGTATCGTAGCGCCCCATCTTGGACTTGATCGTGGCACGATTGTTCAGGGCGTCGATGATCGTATTCTTCCCACTTTCGATGTGATCATTCAGCTCTTCGATCCGGCTCTGGGTCTCCTCCAGCAGCTGCCTGGCTTCTGTTCTGGCCTGCTCCAGCTGTGTCAGCTTCTGATCCGTCTGCTCCTTATCCGCAAGGATGCCGTCCTTCTCCCGGGTGCGTGTGTCGATCTGCTCACTGATACTGCGGATGCGGCTCTGTAAATGCTCTTCGTTGCCCTCCGCCGAGTGGATCTGCTCCTTTAAGACATTGATCTCACCTTCCAGCTTGGAACGCATCACCCCGGTATCCGTCAGCGTCGCCCGGGCCGTCTCGATGGCCTGATCCAGTTCTTCGATCCGGCCGGCGATCTGCTCGTACTCTTCCTTGATGCTCTCATACTTCTTCGTGGTCTCTTCCAGATCCCCGCCGGCGATCGTCAGTTTGCCGTCCGTCTCCGCCAGCTGCTGCCGTACCCGCACATTCTCCAGCAGGAACACATTTACGTCCAGCGTCTTTAACTCTTCTTTCTTTTTCAGGTAGACTCTGGCCTTCTCGGCCTGCTTCTCCAGCGGCCCGGTCTGCTTCTCCAGCTCACTTAAGATGTCGTTGACCCGGACAAGGTTCTGCTTCTCGTCTTCCAGCTTCTTCTGTGCCGCATACTTCCTGCGCTTGAACTTCACGATACCGGCAGCCTCGTCAAACAGCTCACGCCGCTCCTCCGGCTTGCCGCTTAAGATCTTCTCGATCTGTCCCTGTCCGATAATGGAGTATCCTTCCTTACCGATACCGGTATCGTAGAAAAGCTCGTTCACGTCTTTCAGACGGCAGATGGAGCCGTTGATCATATATTCACTCTCACCGGACCGGTACAGCCTTCTGGACACCGTCACCTCATCATAGTCGATGGTCAGCTGATGATCCGTATTGTCCAGCGTGATCGCCACGTAGGCATACCCCAGAGGCTTTCGCATCTCCGTTCCGGAGAAGATCACGTCCTGCATGGAAGAACCCCGAAGCTGCTTGATCCGCTGCTCTCCCAGCACCCATCTGACGGCGTCCGCCACGTTGCTTTTTCCGGAACCGTTGGGCCCCACAATACCGGTAATACCGTTGTGAAACTTGAAATTTATCTTATTGGCAAAGGATTTGAATCCGTGCACCTCAATGCTTTTTAAATACATACGTACCTCAATCTGTCTTTCTACTACCGTACAAATATCTTCATAGCCGGACTGACGCCTTCTTACGCCGAAGAAGCGCTTCATAAGCGGCGTGCTGTTCCGCCGCTTTCTTGGAATGCCCGTTTCCGCGGCCCGCCTTCCTGTCACCGACCATCACTTCCACCACGAAAGTCTTGTCATGCTCCGGCCCTTCCTCCCGGACCAGCTCATAACGAAGCACGCCGCCGTTCTCCTTCTGGATCTCTTCCTGCAGTATGGTCTTCGCATCATAGAACAGCTGCTTATGCTCCAGATCCGACAGGATAAAACGGCCGATGAACGCCCGCGCTTCCTCGATGCCGCTGTCCAGATAAATGG
>ERZ808037.1987-NODE-1987-length-11488-cov-3.699676_pt1 | contig 11488 bp, 7 predicted proteins | sample MGYA00380190_ERZ808037 | MGnify/ENA primary metagenome ERZ808037 (study PRJEB31490, sample SAMN06133399) | mouse gut metagenome | isolation source: J9 | host: mice | place: China: Chengdu | collected 2015-05 ...
ATGGAGTACAGGGAGGAATACGACGAAGCCTATATCAGGGAGATGCTGGAAAGGCTTAATGAGCTGGGCGCGGGCATCGCAGTCCTGACGGGGGTCTCCCTGGAGAAGGGCAGGACCGGAGTCATGGGATATGAGCGCAGGACAGGAGAGTATTATGTCTATCAGAACCAAAGGATTGACGCGTCCTACCATGGCACGGGAGACCTGTTCTCCAGCACCTGCGTAGGGGAGATCATGAGAGGGAAGGACTGGCGCGACGCCATGCGCATCGCCGCCGATTATACAGCCCATACCATAGAGGTGACCTTGCGCAGTCCTGACAAGCCCTGGTATGGCGTGGATTTCGAAGCCACTATCCCGGAGCTGATCGGGATGGAATGAGAATCCCTTGCTCCCGCCCGCATATTGCGGCGGGCGGAAGAGCCTGGAGGATGTGGCAAAGGCCAAGGCATATCACGGATGCACCAGGGTGGAGAGCGTGCCTGTGAACAGATCGAATTCCACGCGCATCATTGGTTTGTTATTAGCGCTCCCGCTTATGCGTCTCGATTCCGGGATGCGGTTATTGCCGAAATAAATATGAGAGCAGCTCATAAACAGCGATTTCTCCTTTTTACGGCTGCACCATGCCATTGATTTCTAAGGTGCATGCCTTGCCGTGAACGGCATGCGTTGCGGTATGCACCGCGGTGTGTCTGCTTAGAAATATTGTGATAGGAACCAAAGAATGACGATTATGATGATAAACGTTCCGCATCCGCTGCTCCTTTTCCCGCCTGTGCTGTAATGCCGTGTCGGTTTGGACTGGCGGTAGTTCCCTGATGAGTAATTTGTGCTGCTGAACGATGGCCTACTGCTTTTGCGGGACGAGCCGGACTCCCTGTTCAGATATTCCGGGCGGGTCTGGTAGCCGCAGAGCTCACAGGTGCAGTTGCATCCGCCTGCGCCGGAGGGCCGCAGCAGGCCAGTCTTGCATTTGGGACATGTTCCATAAGATCTCATAATAGTTGTCTCCTTTCTTCAATCCATCTTTCTACCAATCGCACCTTGTCGCTGATTTCCAGGATGTGCGCCTTATGAGAACAGTATAGCAGGCTCCTCTGTCCGGATTCGTAATTATTACGGGATTTGTTTTTGCAGAATCAGGCACTTGCCGTACTGGCATGCCAGGGTACAGGAACACGCCTGCAGACCAGCGGGACAGGAACCTCTGTCCGAAATGGGTTGAGAAGCGGACATTGATAGGAACCTTTTTTCGCCGATTCCGTCAAGTGCGATTCCGTCAGGAGACGGGGCTCATGAGAGCCCCCTTGTTATCGTGTCTTATTTCCGCACTCCGTAAAAAGTAGCTGTCAAGGCAGATAGGCCTCGTCCCGGCCCAGGTCATGCAGGATTCCCCTGCGGCGGGGGCGATGAGTCAGAAATATTTCTGCAAGAGCACCTCCGCGTTGCCTTGTGACGCCCTGTCCTTTGTCTGTGCGGCGGCTTTTGACAGCCACATCTTTGCTTTATCCATGTCCGCCTCCGTGCCCTGGCCCCTGAGATACATCCAGCCGCAGAGGAGTTGGGCATTGGCATGGCCCCGTTCGGCGGCTTTTTCGTACCATATCAGCGCTTTTGCATTGTCTGCCTTTATGCCTATGCCCTTGTGGTACATCCAACCGCGTTGGAATTGACTCTGGGCATCGCCCTGTTTGGCAGCTTTTTCGTACCACATCAAAGTTTTTGCATTGTCTGCTGCCGTGCCTGCGCCCTGATTGTACATACAGTCACATTCGAACAGAGCCTGTGCATGGCCCTGAGCGGCGGCTTTTTCGAACCACATCAACGCCTTTGTTTTGTCTATTGCCGTGCCTGCGCCATTGCCATACCTCCAGCCGCATTCGAATTGAGCCTGTGCATGGCCCTGAGCGGCGGCTTTTTCGAACCACATCAGGGCTTTTGTTTTGTCTGCTATCGTGCCTGCGCCCTGGTCGTACATGCAGCCGCATTCGAACTGAGCCTGTGCATGGCCCTGAGTGGCGGCTTTTTCGTGCCACATCAGAGCTTTGGCCTTGTCTTTCTCCGTAACGTGGCCCTCGGAATACATCCAGCCGTATTCAAATTGAGCCTGTGCATGGCCCTGTTCGGCGAGTTTTTCAGACCACTTCAGGAACCTGGACTCATTCATCACGCACACTAAACTGTAATTTCTGTAATTTCCGTCCTTAAACAGGTTGACAAAGTTCTGTTCCGAGACTTTTTCGTACCACATCAGGGACTTAGCCATGTCCTCCGCTGCACCTTCTCCCTCAGAGTACATCCAGCCGCATTCAAATTGAGCATCGGCATGACCCTGTACGGCGGCTTTTTCGAACCACGTCAGGGCTTTTGTTTTGTCCTGTGCCGTGCATATACCCTGGCTGTACAGCAGGCCGCAGTAGTATTGAGCCTTGGCATCGCCCCGTTCGGCAGATTCTTCAAGCTGCTTCAGGTTCCTGGCCTTGTCTGCCGCCGTGCCCATGCCCTTGTCATACAGCAGGCCGCATCTGTATTGGGCCTCGGCATGGCCCTGTTTGGCGGCTTTTTCGAACCACATCAGAGCTTTTGCCACGTCCTTCTCCGTGCCCTCGCCCCTTTCGTACATATTGCCGCAGTTGCGCTGGGCCTGTGCATGGCCCTGAGCGGCGGCTTTTTCGAACCACATCAGAGCCTTGACCTTGTCTTGTTCCACGCATCTCCCCAGGCTGTACAGCAGACCGCAGAAGAATTGGGACTGTGCATCGCCCTGTTCGGCGCCTTGTTCAAGACACATCCGGACTCTTGTCTTGTCCTCCTCCGTGCCCTCGCCCCAATGGTACTTCCAGCAGCACGTGTATTGAGCCTCGGCATGGCCCCGCCGGGCGGCTTTTTCAAACAATTCCAGCGCAGCGGGGTGGTCTCCGGCGTTCTGCTTTTCCATGCCCTTTGCGAACTGCTCCTCGGGCGTAAGGTCATCGTCGGGCTGGGTGGCGGGCACGGGGGGCTCTGCCGCGGTCTGATCATTGTTTTTTCCAAATTCGAATTCCATGTTTTTTTCTCCTTTCTTTGGATCTGTTTTCTCGCTTCGGATAGCTATCCGGTCTCCCGGATGCGTGCTTTACAGGGAATAGTATAGCGGATTCCTGATTGGCAGTTCGTAATTATTACGGATATCCACATATTTCCCTCTGGCACATCAAAAGGGCTGCCGCATGGAAAATCTTGCGGCAGTCCCCTGATGAACCTCTATGATGCCATTTTCATTTGTCCGTCCCGATGGCCCGCGATTTTGCCTTGCAGACGCGGTCAGTCCTTATAGCCTGAATTTCTCCGATACCGCTTGGCCTGATATTCCATGGCATCCATGTAATAAAGTAGTTCCTCCTGAAGCTCCTTATCGTATATCTGGATGACCCGGTAAGCATTTTCATGCTCCTCCAGAAACTTTTCTGCTATTTCTTCCAGCAGATACAGGGTCAAAGGCATCTTGGTCTTGTAAGCTTCTGCCTGATACTGGCTGATTCCTTCCTTTTTCACTGCGGTCAGGTGCGTCACCCCTGCGTCGTTGGTCTTCGTCTGATACCAGCCGATTTCCTCTTCTTTCAGGATGATCAAATCCTTCTCTGTCGCCCGGATGTCCATCATCTCTGGCAGCGCATCCGCGTAAAAACCGCAGAAACGGCTCTCGCCCTGACGGAAGACTTTCAGCTCCAGCATATCCAGATACCTCTGCGCAGCCTCCCGGCTTACAAACCGGCGGCAGTTTGCGCGCTGTGCATACGCAGCGGCAAACGCTTCCTGTAGGTTCTCGGAAATGCCCAGAGGTTTTTCCGCCTTTTTGACCGCGTAATAATAATGCCTGCCATCTGTCTCCGGCATGTCTTTCCTTTCCGGCTGTGTCCTAATCTGGGAATACGGATTATACGGATAGACAGCGTATCCGAAAGGAACCATTGTCTCTGCGCCATCCGCCACCGCCCACATATAGTCATGGTCTGAATCCAAAAAGCAGATTTCATCTATGTACGGCGTTTTGCACCGAATGACTTCCTCCGCTTTCTCGCCGACCAGCTCTTGCATATAGATCAGTGAATGGGCAAGAGCTACCACCTCGTCCCAGTATTTCTGCAGATGCTGTATGGCGACGCTCCACTGCTGATTCAGGAGCTGGTTCACGGATGCCCAGATGGCTTCTTTCTCGGACTCCGGCAGCACGCCCTCCGGGTATGCCCCTGTCTGTGACGCGCACCTCTCAGGTACCACCATGATGCGATTGGCCATGCCATACCGGCAGACATATTCGTAGGCAGTATGAGTGGCTTTCTGCAGATCGCTTCCCGCCCCTATATTGATGCCCAGCTCCTTGCCGGTATAAAGTATCTCGGCGATCCGTCCCGCAAAGCAGATGCATATCTGATCCAGAAGATCCTGACCGGTATGGTATCTTGGCTGTCCCATGGCATACCCGCCATAGATTCCTCTGGATACGATTGTCACATAATCGATTTCCATGCCGTAATGATACTGGAGCACTGCGTGTCCCGCTTCGTGGAAAGCGGTAGCTATATATTCCATCGGGTCTTTTTTCTGTCTGGCAGCCCCGTCCGCCTCGTTATGTATCCGGTTGAGAAGGAATCTCTCAGTGACGGATTCGTTTTTATATACCGCCTCCGCGATGGATTCCTCCACAAAAGTCTCGATTTCCGAATAGTTTGTCAGCGTTCCGTACATCTTCAGGCTCAATGTCTTGGCAGCTCTTTTGGAAATTTTCAGGTTCTTCTTCTCTAAGACATGAAGAAGGAAGCTCAGGCGCTCTTCCATATCGGGATACCGGAAAGGAATCCTGGCGCTGAATCTCCTGATGACCGCATCGTCCAGCCTTTCCAGGGGATAGTTGGTAGCTGCCACCACATAGACCCCGTCGTTATCTGTCTCCAGGCCGTCCATTTCTTTCAGGAATTTTTCCAGCACGCTTTCCTGTCCGCTGGTTATGGGGCCGCTTCTGTGCCTGGAGATGGCGTCGAACTCATCGATGAACAGGATGCAGGGCCTCTTCCGGCGTGCCGTCTGGAACATTTCTTCAATTTTGACGATGCCGTCCCCGTTCAGGAAATCCGCCCCTACCGCGGATATGAACGCCGCTCCGGACTCAAAGGCCATGGCCTTGGCGAACATGGTCTTGCCCATGCCAGGCGCGCCGTACATCAATATGCCCGTCATCAACTTCGCTCCGGTGGCCTGGTACTTCTCGGGATCCTTGATATTGTCGATGCAGCGCAATACCGCCTCCCTCACCAGTTCATTGCCGAAGATATCCGTCAGCCGCACCTGGGGCTTCTCCGTCAATAGATATTTCCTGTTCTGCCGCCTGGCTTCGGCGTCCTCCGTTGCCGCCTCGCTTTCCCGCAGATTGATAAAACGGATCTCCAGTTCCCCGGATTCTTCCCTGTAATCGTAGGCAGCTTCCCCGGAAAGCCTCTTTCCTTCCCGGACGAGCGCCCTCGCCATTTCTATAAAATGCTGCCTGCCAAGAATGGCTTCCAGCTCTTTCCTGTCAAGCGCCAGACTTTCCGGATTGCCCTCATCCATCGGATCGCCCTCATCCGTCGGATCGCCCTTATCCGTCGGATTGCCCTTATCCGTGTGTTGCGGCTCATACGGCACTGCCCGCAGGAAATCCGTGACGCCCAGCGACAGAAGAGGAGCCCTGTCTTCCTCGGTTCCCCTGTCCACGACGATGATGGGGATATCAGGCTTTGCTTTCACCGCGGCCATCAGGCACTTATAGCCCTCTGCCGCCTTGTAGTTTTTGGAATCCCTGCCCAGATCTATCAGGATCGCGTCATATCTGTCCGCTCTGCTGTGGCTGTTCCAATTGCAGCTTTGAAGGAATTCCCGGAAGCTTTTCCCGCTTTCCTCTGCCCGGTCGCAGTCCGCCATCCGGCCCAATTCCTCCAGCCCCTTTTCCGGAAGGAAACCGCTGCGCAGACGGGCGGTCTCGCCTATATATACCCCCGCGTTCCCCTCCGCATATAGAAGGATCCGCGGTCTTTCCGTCATCTCGAAATATTTCCGGACTGTCTCCGTCACCTCTACCGAGACAGAGGCTTTCTTCAATTTCTTCAGCTTGCCGGGACAGCGCCTGCCCATGAACTCCGCGGCTTCCAGGAAATAATTTTCCATTGTCTTCTGGGCGTTCGCGCTGACAAATCTGGCATCGATCCTGTCCCCTTTGCTCAGAAGATAGAGCTTCGGCAGTTTATCGTCATAGGCAAGGTCGAAATGGAAATCCTTCTGGTTCCGGCATATCTGGGCCGCCGCTGTATTCACGGAATTCTCAAAAATGCTCGACATATTAAAATAGTCCAGATGGTTGAACATGACGATCGTTCCGGACAGAAAACGGGAGATTAGCTCCGGCGCGAACTTCGATGCCTGAAGCCCTTCTATCACGGCAGAATCCGGCAGCGCCGTCAGGTTCATTTCGCGGTTGTCTTCGTAGAGATCCCTGCCCTCATTGGTGGTAAAGATAAGGATCGCGTCCTCAAAGGAAACCCGCTCATTATAATATTTATCTGTGAGGACTGCCCCCTCCAGGATGCTCAGGAAGAGGAATCTGACCTGGGAGCTCGCTTTCTCTATCTCGTCAAAAAGCAGGATGCATTTGGGATTCTTCTTGACAAAATCCGTGAGCTGCCCGGGCTGCGCCGATTTCCATGTCCTCTCGAAGCCGACCAATCCTGTCACGGAATCGCTGCTTCCGCCGCCATAAGCGGACATATCGAAGCGCTTGTAGCGATATCCCGCATCCATCATATCCTTAAGCCCTACAAAGGTTTCCGCCAGATAGGTCTTGCCGGTTCCGGGAGGCCCTGCAAAAAGATAAAGACCTGCGGGCTTGCCCGGCACCTTTCCCCGGAGCTGATAGCGGATGTAGCCGTCCACGAACTTCTCCACCGCCATATCCTGGCCCTTGACCCTGGCCCTCAGCCCCTCGCGGAGCCTTTTCCGTAGGGCTATGACAGTGTCGACTTCCTTTTTCGCAGATTCATCCCCGAGCCTGTTTGTCCTATAGTACTTTACTATGGAAAGGAAATCTCTTCGGGCATACTTTTCTGGATTATAGAGAAGCTTTCCAGCATATTCTACCAATGTAAGAATGACGTCATATTCGGAAGCCGTCCCGTCCCGCACATCGTCATCCGGAATGGGGACAAATATATCCTTTTGATTCCAGGGAATGGTGATCCGGTTGATATAGGAAAAATCCCTGGCAAAAATCTCACATAGCTCGCCGAATATGGCCACATCCGGGTCAGCGCAGTGATTCAGGACATCCTCGGCGGCAGTCTTCAGCACGCTATATTCCTTGCGCAGCTTCTCTGTGGTGAAAAGCTCTTCCAGCTCCTTTTTCTCCAGGGAAAAGAATCTACAGGCAGCATACAATACTTCGGCCGGACCTACTTCATCGTCGGCTGCCGTGATCCTGTATGCGGCTTTCTCCGCTGCCGTAAATCCGTGTTTTTCATGGATATTTACCAGGATCTTCCGGAACTCTTCCCATATTTTTTTGTCTTCGGGCTTTTCGGCGGTTTCTGAGGGGGCCGCAGCGGTTTCGGAGGCTTCTGGAATTTGGGCGGGGCGCTGTCCATAAAAGGCGTTGATATAGTTTTGGCATAACCGGAGCGCGGACTCCTGGTCAAGGCTGCAAGGATTTGGCATCTGCGGAGGAAAGAAAGCCGCGCCTGTCCACATTTCGGCGACCTCCCTGTTGTCTCCCGTATACCGGTACTCGCCATTGCCGTCCTTCTCGAAGACCACGTCCTGCATGTCCCTGCACTGCCAGAAGCTGGGCCGCCGGTCGCCGCCCTCTCTTTCCTCATAAATTCTGCCCATGCCCAGCAGGGCACCCTCGTCCAGCATGGAATAGAAGACGATTTTCTCATCGTCCCTGCTTATCTTCTTATACAGCCTGCCGTCCAGCAGTGCGCTGAACGTAAGGTTTTTTCCGTCTGTCTCAAGGAAAAGTTCTACTCCGTCATTATAATCACAGATTTTCACCTCATCGCTGGGGTAGTAGAAGTCGTCTATCTCTTCATAGCAGGGATAACAACAGGTTCCCGCATAATACATCTGCTTTTCTTCGATTTCCACACAGCCGTGTGAGAGAGGATACCCGAAAATGCAGAATTGTTCCTCATAGCTGTCCGTGAGCATATAGCCTGTTTCCGGGCCGAAGATATATATCAGAGTATCGCGGCCGTTCTTCTTCGCGTGCAGCCGGATATCCGTGCGCTCAGCGTGGCCAAGTCCTAATCCATATCCGTATCGGTCTGCGACAAAGCCCTCTGAAAACCGGATATCCGATATGTCCGTGTAGCGGTTTCCCTGATAGAGGATTTCCCTGACGGCGGCCTTGTGTTCTTTGCAGCAGTACAACAGCGAGAGGATGACCTCTGCCTCATCGCAGCAGACGGCAAAGGCCTCTTCATCCTCTCCATCGCGTATCCGGAATCTGTCATCTGCCGTTTTGCGCTGGTGGAACGCCCTTATCCAGTCCATTGCATCCTCATAAAATGCCCTGAAGTCTCCGGCCACTTCCATATGGACTGCAGAGCTTGGCGTGTCCCCTGTCCCCGAACAGGGATAAATAAAAACATCGTACTTTCTGGTAATGTTTTCCATCTGTTGGTCTCCTTCTCTGGGTTATTTTTGTGCTTACATCTACTGATGTCTTGACACATAGCTCACGAGCGAAAGGTGCTGAGAATATCGCGGCAGGTTTTATCGCTCGTGAGCATGGTTTCGGGATAAGAAAAACCGGCCCAGCGGCACCAGCCACTGGGTTGGCGGCCCGGTCTTGCCGGGGCGCACAGGAACACGCCGGGGAACCAGCGCCATACGCCGATCAGGACATTGATACCGATGTACCCGGTAGCAAAGCCAAGGGCGCAGAGGATGATTCTGCCGATCACATATCCGATGAGGTACAGGAATTCGTCTGCATGATGTCCGAAGAACATATCGATCCCTCCTTTCTTGGAATCTGGAATTTATTTTATGGATTCATATATGTGGACAGCGTCCCAGTATACAGGTCATACTGGACGCGTTTATATTTGCCGTTCCCGTCAAGGCCCCAATAATCATTGGAGCATCCGAAATAGAAGTAGTCATCAGACACCATGGCAGCGTAATGGGACGGGGAGTTGTAGTAATCGAGGTAATATGCGTATGTTCTGCGCGGGCCGCTTGCCTGGCAGGTGCCCTGGATCATATTTTCGCCGAGGGTGTCAGCGCCCATAATGTCAAGATACCCATAAATCTCGTCGACATGGGAACGCATCCATTCATGGGCGTTATAGTCACCTGTGAAGTCCTGCTGGGCGCGGAAGCCCGCGAATGCAAGGAATTCGGGGTCTACGACGACATCGTGGGCATCTGCTTCGGCACGGTATTCGTTGACCATATCGAACTCAAGATCCTGCAACGCCGTTAGTTTCACCGTCATCTGGAGCGGGTGCCCATCAGACGCGGTGTTTACTTTGGATTCCGTCTTCTGGTTCAACGCCCAGTAGAAGTAGTAGCACTCGTAGTGATCGCCGAATGCGTCCCTGAGGGTCTGGGAGCAGTTCTCCATGTACGCGGCGACATTGAACGCATCGCTGGCCTGGCGGCCCTCGTGCACGCCTACGGTCTGGAAGTGCTCCAGGAGGAGGGCGTCGTCGTCATGGTACTGCAGCGCGAGCATGGGGTAGTTCTCTTTGTAGAAATCCGTGTCGAACAGGACGGCCCACATGCCGGCATTTTCGACTGCATCCACATATGCCTGGTAGTCCTCGCCGTAGTCCCAGACCACATCGTAAGGGTTGTGCTCGTCCTCGTCCACATGGACGAAGCATTCGTCTCTGTCGTCCTCGACATTGGCACGGAGCTCCGCAAGCCTGGCGACTTCGGAGACGCTGTTCATAGCATTGTCATCAGCTGCCGTATTGTCGGAGACGCTGTTCTTGGTTCCGACATCAGCTGTCGCATCGCTGGAGCCGGAGCTTTCCTGTTCGGAGGTCTTCCCGGACATGCGGTTCCTGGCGGCCTCATACCTCTCTTTGACCGTGCTGTAGGACGTCTTTGTCGTGGGATTGCCGGAATCGGAATCGCTGTTTCCAGTGAGGTTTTCAGAACCGATGCTGTCGTCTTCGGCCTGATTGTCGGCAGATTCGAGCATCTCTTCGGCGCGCTCATCGGGATTCTCCACGGCAGACGCAGGCTCGTTGCCGACATGCTCGATGGAGCTGGAGGGAACAGCCGCGGATACGGCAGGGGCAGAACTCTCATAGCCGTAATCGCCGTTTTCCATCCCGCAGCCGCACAGCATGGAGCACACCATGGCCGCTGTGAGGGGCATCATGACCTGCAGGGGGATTTTTGTCTTCATGGTCTTCTTCAACATATTCAACATAATTGTCACCTGAACCTTTCTGTCCGAATAGTATCTTATTTTCAATCTTTTGCTTACGTTTTCCTGCCATGCCGATCATCGTCAGAGCGTTTCGCGAACCCTGTAATCAGGCATGGCCGGAAAACCGCAGGTTCTTATAAGGCATATCATAGGAAGCAAGTGCAGCTTCCTATAATCGAATGCGGCGCTAAGGGATGCGCCTTTTATCGGAAGCGGAAGGATTGCTTCCGATAAGATATATTATCATATGGCAAAATGAAAAACAACATATAGATAGTAAAAATAATGCATACAGCCATCATCCTGATAAGCATTCCAGAAGAAAGCGCATCCCCTCCATAAATCCCCTGCCGAACAGCTCCTTTCCCAGCTCCTCATGAAAGAAGTTCAGATTTTCTTCTATCCGCAGATATTCCTCGCCGGAAATATGGGCTGACAGCTCGGCGTACAGCTGTTTTTCCTTCCGTTCCAGCTCCGGCGGCCTGCCCCTGACCCTGCGGGCATATACCGCGTCTGTAAAATAACGTTCCACAGCAATCCCTCCTTTTTCCGGCCACACCTGCCGTTGGCTTCCGGGGTGCGTGCCTTACTGAAAATAAGTATAGCGGGCTCGCTTATGTGAATTCGTAATAATTACGGATTCCTATCCTCCCACGCGGCTGTAAGGCCTTTCCGTTCGGTAAAGGCTCTGGATCATCAGGGTGAATGGATTATAAATGGTACACAGGAGAGAAAACGGAAACGCACAGCACAGTAAAATAATGCACAGCGCATATTCCGCAAATTTCCCGCTGTTAGTATTATTCATAACAATAGAAAGCTCGCGGAGCATGGATTCTATTGTTTGGGCAGACTATAGGAAGCAAGTGCAGATGGACATACTATGGGCATTGGAGGAATTCTATGGAACAGAAAGCGCTGGGCAGGCGCATCCGGGAGGAGCGTCTGAAACTGAATCTGACACAGGAGAGACTGGCGGAGGATGTAAGTCTCTCCATGGCATATATCGGGCAGATCGAAAGGGGGGAG
>ERZ808037.1991-NODE-1991-length-11474-cov-3.266825_pt1 | contig 11474 bp, 5 predicted proteins | sample MGYA00380190_ERZ808037 | MGnify/ENA primary metagenome ERZ808037 (study PRJEB31490, sample SAMN06133399) | mouse gut metagenome | isolation source: J9 | host: mice | place: China: Chengdu | collected 2015-05 ...
CGTCCGCGCCGAACTTGCACAGATAGTTCTTCGACTCCGTATAATCCTCGTTATAGATGTTCACCACGCTGTACATGCTGCCATCCTCGGTATAGGCGCTGCGGTTCAGGTTCCAGTTCTCGCTCTCTTCGGATAAACTGATGGGAACGGAAGTCACGCTCTTATCCGCAAGGGAGTATTTACAGATGCTCTGAGAGGACGTTTCTGTAGCTTCGTCCCAGTCATAGGAAGTATAATAAAGCGCATCCCCCACCAGCTGCATATCATAATAAGAAACATTCTCCTCGTCCACCGTGACGAACTCAGGCACCCAGAGCCATTCCTTAGCCTGTGTCCCGTCTCCAGAAGAATTTCCGCAGGCCGACAGCGACAACGCCAGAACCGCTGCCGATGCCAGTGCGCAGATTCTCCTGCAAATCCCATATCTTTTTCTGTCCTTCATTTTATTTCCCTTCTTTCCTTGATTCAGCTTCCGCAGTCTCTTTCGACTCCCGTGCTTATCAGGCAAAAAAGTCGTCTCAAAAGAATATGCCATAAAAATACTCAATATGTAGGCACTGCCAAGCTACATACTGAGTATATCACACTATTCTGAAAATGCACCTTAAGATTTTATGAATTACAGAGAAATAAATATTAAAATTGCAACTATTCCGTAATATATACGGTCAGTCACAAAACCTTGCCAAGCCACTCAGTTCACAACCGATAGATGTCAAAGACATCGTGGTAAAATCTCAACGCTCGTGAGCATGCTTCCCTTTTTTTATTTCACACGGATGTAGAGCTTGCCCAGCTCGCGCCTGCGCTTCCTGGCCCGAATCAGGCTGACTGCGTGGTTGTAGAACCAGAAGGACTGCACCAGCACATTGTTCATCTTGCCGATTCTTTCCTTCGTGGTGCCTGCGTAATACTCTCCCCCGCAGACACAGGCGGATTTTCCTTTCTCCTTCACCAGCCTGATCAGGTCGGATTCACAGGAAATGGGCTCCGGAAACTCTGTAAACCCCAGCCCTATGCAGTCCTCCTTGTGGGCGTCGCTTCCGCCGAAGACAGGCTTCTCATATCTGGCGGCAATCTCCATGGCCATGGCGTTGCTCTCCAGGCTCTCACAGGCGTTGAATCCCTCCAGGAAGTCGAATTTGTCCATCACAGCCAGCCGGTTGCGGTGCTTTCTGGTATTGGTGATGCTCAGGTACTTCTCCCCACAGGGATGGGCAGGACCCAGGATGCCGCCGTTCTTATGGACAATCTCTATCAGGAACTGGACCGGCAGCCCCCGCAGCTCAAGAATCTTCAGCTTCACGCCCTCGGGCATGATCACCAGGATGTGGCCCGCGTCTATGGTGTCATATTCCACGCCCTTCAGAACCAGGAAGTCCCCGTCCCGGGCATCCGGATGCTCCTTCTTCCAGCTCCGGTAGCCTTTGTAGGAATCATGGTCGCTGACCAGCATTCCCGCATAACCCTTTTCCTTTAAAATAGAGACGAACTCCTGGATGGGCACCTTGCCGTCCAGGGAGCCCTCTTTTGTGTGACAATGCATATCAAATTTCATGTTTTCGAGCCCTTTCCGATTTCTTCCCTTTATTCTTCATTATTCCCTTTTCTACTTCTTTTTTTATATTATTACATGCTTCTGTTCCATCCATTCCCTGTCCGTCTCATCCTTCATCGGTTTCCAAGCTTTCCTGTCAATCCACGCTCTTCAGCGATTCCGTCATGCTGATTGCTTCCAGCTTCCCTCTCATGGTCAGGTTCACCAGCCAGGCGAAGGCAATGGTCAGCAGGCCGCTGTAGAGAAAGCTCACCGGCTTCACATAAATGTCGAAGGCGATCATGTCCACCCGTATCTCGTTCATCACCAGCCGGTGCAGCAGACAGCCCAGTCCCAGCCCCACTGCCATCCCCAACATGGTCAGCATGATATTCTCACGGAACACATAGGCCGCCGTCTCCCTCTTGTAGAAGCCCAGCACCTTGATCGTGGCGATCTCCCTGACCCGTTCCGTGATGTTGATGTTGGTGAGATTGTACAGCACGATGAACGCCAGGCCCGCCGCGCACAGAATGACCACCACCACGATGATGTCCAGGCTGGACAGCATATTGCCCAGGCGCTCCATGGTATCCGCGTTCACCGTGACATTGGTCACCTGTTTCAGCTTCATCAGCTCCGCCGAAAGCTCATGGGCGGACAGCTTCTCAGACAGAATGACTTCGTCTTCAAGGCTTTGCGACAGATTCACATAGACTGTCTTCCTCTCCGGCTCCCCGCCCGTCAGCTCCCGCCAGGTATCTTCCGATATATGCACATAATCGTAGATATAATTTTCATAGACCGCCGAGACGGTCACCTGGAACGTGTTCATTTCATTGTCCCTCAGGGTTATCGTTTCGCCGATTGCGAGATCATAATCCTCAGCCAGCTTGTTGGAAACAACCGCTTCTCCCAGGGCCGGATAGGCGATTTCCTCACCCTGTGCCGTGTGAAAATCCGTAAAGGCAGGCATCTCCTGGGCTGTTCCCGCCACCAGGTAGACGGATTTGACCCCCGCCTCCGTCACCAGATCCATATTCTTCTCCATGACGCAGGTGTATGCCTCTATCCCGAGAGGCTCCATTTCATCCAGGGTCTCCCGCAGCCTGTCGTCCGCTCCGTCCTTCAGGGTTATGCCGATGTCATAGGTCTGTATCTCCCCGAACTGCCTGGCGGCGATGTCCGCGATGGAGTCCTTGATGCCGAACCCGGTCACCAGCAGCGCTGTGCAACCGCTGATGCCCAACACCATCATGAACAGACGCTTCTTATACCGGAAAATATTCCGGAAAGACACTTTCTTAAGGAACTTCAGCCTCTTCCATATAAAAGGCAGATATTCCAGGAACACCCGTTTGCCTGCCTTGGGGGCCTTGGGCCGCATCAGCGACGCTGCCACCTGGGCCAGCTCCACCCGACAGGACAGCCAGGTGGTGCCGATGGAGCAGAGCAGAGAGACCGCCAGGGATATCACGGCCAGATTCCCGTTGAAGACATAGCGGATGGGGTCAGCGTCATACATGATGCCATAGCAGAACCATATGACCTTCGGGAACCCCCATGTCCCCAGAAAGAAGCCGGTGACGGCGCCGGTGAGGGAGGCCAGGCCAGAATAGACCATATATTTGGACATGATGGTGCCCTCCCCGTAGCCCAGGGCTTTCAGCACGCCGATCTGCGTCCGCTGCTCCTCCACCATCCTGTTCATGGTAGTGATGCACACCAGCGCCGCCACCAGGAAGAAAAACACCGGGAAGATGTTGGCGATGCCCTCCACGATGGTGGAATCGTTCTCGAAACATACATAGCCTATATTGGTATCCCGGTCCAGCACATAGGTGTCCGGCTCGGTCAGCTCCGAAAGCTCCTCTTCAGCCTCGGCAATCTGCTGTTCGGCCTCCGCAATCTGCTGCTCAAACTCCGCGCTGGCCTCCTCATAGGCTTTCACGCCGTCCTCGTATTCCTGTCTGCCCTCCGCCAGCTCTGCTTCGTTTTCGGCAATGGTCTCTCTGGCAGCCGCAAGCTCCTGGCTGGCGGACGCGATCTCTTCCTCTCCGTCCGTAAGGGTCCGACGGGCCTGTTCCAGCGCCAGCCTGCCGTTGCTTATCTCCAGCTTCGCTCTGGAAAGCGCCAGCTGTCCGTCCGTCAGCTGCTGCCTGGCGGCGGTGACGGCCTGCCACCCGCTGTTGAGCTGCTGCTCGCTGGCTTCGATCTGCTGTCTGGCGGCGGCAAGCTCCTGTTCCTGCGCCTGCAGCTCGGCATCCGCGCTGTCCAGGCGCTGCAGGGCTTCCTTCACCCCGTTGATGGCGGCTTCGTTCAGCGGTCCGTCTCCCTGGGAGAGATCCTCCAACTGCTGATTCAGATACGCCCTGCTCTCATCGATAGCGCGCCTGCCCATAGCCGCCACCGCTTCGCCGCTTTTCAGCTGGGCTTTGCCCTCCGCCAGCTCCCGCTCTCCTTTAATCAGAGCCAGCTCATTTTCGTCTATGGCAGCCCTGGCTCCAATGAGCTGTGCCTCCTGTTCGGCTATGGTCACCTCTCCCTGGGCGAGCTCCGTCTCCTTCTGGGCGATTTCCGCCCATCCGTCCTGAATCTCCCTCTGCTTCTCCCGGATGGTGCGCTCCCCCGATGACAGCTCCTCTCTGGCATCCGCAAGGGCCTGCTCCCCCTCCTCCAGCTGGCTGGCAGCCGTCTCCAGTTCCTTTACCGCCTCCGCAAGCTCTTTTTCCCCTTCTGCCTGCTTCTCCTCCAGCTGGGCCCGGGCGTCCTCAATCTCCTCCTGCGCCGCTTCCAGAATCCCGTTATAGCGCGCCAGGGCTGCCTCCTGGGTCAGGTTTTCCCAGATTTCGCTCTTTTCCCTGATGAAGCTGTCGTATTCCTCACTGTAAAGGGCGTAATCCTGGTTGAAACGCACATAGATTTCCGTAAAATAATCCGTGTCGAAGCCGGAGGCATCCAGATAGATGAAACCGTTCAGCCGACCGGTGCCCAGAGAAGTGTTGCCCCGCTCATACTGCAGATACAGGGGAGACTGCACCAGGCCCACGATGGTGTACTCCCTGTGTGTGAAATGCTCCAGAGTCTCTTCCGAATTGTCCTCCGACAGATAAATTCTGCTGCCGATGGAAGATTTTCCAAAGTTGGCGCTGTCCGCCACGCATTCGCCGCTCTGTTCCGGCAGCCGGCCGGATATCAGCTTCAGGGTGTTCAGGCTGTCCGTCACGCTGCAGGCCTTTATGGCGCCCTGGCTTCCGTCCTCCAGGCGGTACAGCACATCGAAGGACACCGACCCTTCCGCCGCTTCCACGTCCCGGGCCCCGGCCAGCATGTCCACATTTTCCTGGTCGAAGCCCATTGTGGAAATCAGGTGGAAGTCATAGAACCCGTGCCTGTTCAGATAGTCCGTGACCGTGTCCACCATGGCCTCCTTCGTCACCTTCAGACCGGCGAAAAAGCCCACTCCCAGCGCGATAATGGCGAAGATTGCCAAGAAACGCCCGAAACTTGATTTGATTTCCCTGAATGTGGTCTTCCTGATTCCTTTCATCCGCTCACCACTCTATATCCGCAATATCGACTATATTTGTATTTTTTACCATGCTCACGATTGTGCCGCTCTTCACGGTGATGATACGGTCCGCCATGGCGGTGAGAGCCTGGTTGTGCGTGATGACGATGACGGTCTTGCCCATCTCTCTGCAGGTATTCTGCAGCAGCTTCAGCACCGCCTTTCCTGTATTATAGTCCAGTGCGCCTGTGGGTTCGTCGCACAAAAGCAGCTTCGGATTCTTGGCCAGGGCCCTGGCGATGGCCACCCTCTGCTGCTCCCCGCCGGACAGCTGGGCCGGAAAGTTGCCTGCCCTCTCCGACAGCCCCACCTGATCCAGCACAGTGGCGGCGTTCAGCGGGTTCCTGCAGATCTGGGCCGCCAGCTCCACGTTCTCCAGGGCCGTCAGGTTCTGCACCAGATTGTAGAACTGGAACACGAATCCCACATCGTAGCGTCTGTAGGAAGTCAGCTGCTTTTTATTGAAGGAGGAGACTTTCTGTCCGTCCAGATATACTTCGCCCTCTGTCAGAGTGTCCATTCCCCCGAGAATGTTCAGTATGGTAGTCTTGCCCGCGCCGGAAGCGCCCACGATGACGCAGAATTCGCCTTTTTCAATCTCGAAGTTCACATCGTGGAGAGCGGTGATCGCCACTTCGCCGGTCTTATACACCTTTCCTACATCCTGAAAGCTTACGAAAGCATCCATTGTCATCTTACCTCAATCTCAAAAATATGCGCCCCCACACACAAGAAAATATTCGGTCAATAACAATATCTGAACCCACATAAAAGGATTATAACACAAAACCTTTCCTTCTACCACTTTTTTTGATATAATATATTGAAAACTGAAAGGGATAATAAAACCATGATCTACATACATTTTTTCGCCTTCCTGGGAATAGCCGCCATCGGATTCAGCTTCAGGGGATTCCGGGAAAAAAGAGGCTCTCTGTCAGGCTGCTGGTTCGCAGTCCTGTTTTTCACGGCTCTTCTGATCCGCCTATGCGCAGCAATCCTGTCCAGAGGCTTCGATAACGACACAGCCTGCTTCGCTTCCTGGTCCGAACGAATCTGTCAGACTGGGCCGGGCGGGTTTTATTCCCCCGATGTCTTCACGGACTATCCCCCTGGCTATATCTACGTGCTGTGGCTCATAGGCAGTCTGCGCAGACTCCTGGGTCTGGAATATTATTCCGCCGCCCATCTGTTTCTGCTGAAGCTTCCCTCTATCCTCAGCGATATGGCATGCGGGCTGCTGCTTAGCCGGGAGGCTTCCCTGAAGACATCCAGGCGGCAGGCATTCTTCCTGTGCGCCGCCTATCTGTTCAACCCGGCCCTCATCCTGAATTCCTCCGTCTGGGGACAGGTGGATTCCCTGTTTACCCTGGCGGTGGTGATCATGTGCCTGAGCCTGATTCGAAAAAGAATGTACCCGTCCTTTTTCGCTTTCGGAGCCGGTCTCCTGATCAAGCCCCAGATGCTGCTGTTCGGACCGGTACTGCTGGCGGGCATCATTGACTGGCTTTTCCCAAAGGACCGAAATCAGTCCTTTCAGCCCGGAGAAGGTTTTCTTAATCGGTTCTTCCGCTGCCTTGTACAGGGCCTGTCCGTAATATTAGGCTGCCTCATCCTCTGTCTCCCCTTCGGATTGGAAACGGTCTGGAACCAGATCATGAGCACGCTGGGCTCCTATCCCTACGCGGCGGTGAACGCCTGCAATCTCTGGGGATTTCTGGGCCTGAACTGGGTCAGCCAGGACAACCGGTTCCTGGGCATACCCTATCGGGTGTTGGGCTGGACGGCAATCGTGGCTTTCGTGGCCCTGACGCTGTTTCTCAGTCTGCGGAACCGGAAGAGGACGGACAAATATCCTTTCCTGGCAGCCTTTCTGGTCATCAGCATTTTCCTGTTCTCGGTCCGCATGCATGAGCGATATCTGTATCCGGGACTGGTGCTGCTGTTGCTGGCCTATCTGTACCTGCCCTGCAGGCTTACCGCTCTGTGCTATGGCGGCTTCTCCCTGACACATTTTTATAATACCGCCAATGTATTATTCTTTTATGACCCTGCCAATTATGACCGAAAATCAACCGCCATCCTTCTGGTGTCCGCGGGCATGCTCTTTTTTGCAGGGGTATTGTACTATACCGCCTTTCATCTGTACAGCGGAGGAGAAGCCAGTCGGGAGCGTCTTGCATCTCTGTCTGCAGAGGGCAGCGAAGCTTTGGGATTGAACGCTGCAGGGCCCTTCTCTCCGGAACGCTTTATACCTCAGGGTTCCCGCAGAGCGCTTCCTCTGAAAAGAAAGGATGTGCTGTGCATGCTGATTGTCACGGCCGTCTATAGCTGCTTCGCCCTGTATGACCTGGGCGAGCGCACGTCACCTGTCTCCGCCTTCCCCATGAAGCAGGGCCAGACTGTCGAACTCAACTTTTCGGAAGCACCCTCGACGCTTACCTACTATATCGCGCCCTGGCATGACAGGACCTTTCTGCTGGAGAGGAAGTCTTCGGATGGGGCAATATGGTCCCCCGCCATGGAGGTATCTTTCCAGAAGGTCTTCACCTGGCAGGAGCTGCCTCTTGAAACCCCTTCGTCCAGCATCCGCCTGACCTTACAGGAGAACCAGGCTTCCCTGTTGGAACTGGTCTTTCTGGATCAGTCGGGCTGCCCTCTGCTGCCTTTGAATGCGACGGACTATCCGGCCCTGTTCGATGAGCAGGATTGCTACAGCGGGGTCTGCTCTTTCCGCAACAGCATGTATTTCGATGAAATCTATCACGGGCGCACGGCCTATGAATTTCTGAACGGCCTTACTTCCTATGAGAATACCCACCCTCCCATGGGGAAAATCTTCATCGCGCTGGGCGTCTCCCTTTTTGGCATGAACCCCTTCGGGTGGCGCATAGCAGGGACTTTCTTCGGCATCCTTATGGTGCCCGCCCTCTACCTCTTCGCCCGGCGGATATCAGGGAGCACGCTGCTGTCGGCCCTGGCCTGTGTGCTTTACGCTTTTGACTTCATGCACTTTACCCAGACCAGGATTGCCACCATTGATGTATTTATTACCTTTTTCGTGATTTTCATGTATTATTTCATGTATCAATACAGCTGTCTTAGTTTTTATGACACGCCCCTGGCAAGGACATGGCTTCCCCTGGGTGCCTGCGGCCTCTGCATGGGGCTCGGCGTCGCCTCCAAATGGACGGGCGTCTATGCCGGGGTCGGACTGGCGCTGATTTTCTTCGGGACGCTCATCCGGAGGTACCGGGAATATCTCTTCGCCAAGAAGGCTCCTGACGGCATGAGCAATGGGATCTCCCACGCCCATATCCTAGGTAGCTTCCGGCCCTGTGCCAGGAAGACCATTCTGTTCTGTATAGTGTTCTTCGTGGTCCTGCCGGCTCTGATCTATCTGCTGTCCTACCTTCCTTTCCGGGATTACGCAGACAGGGGGCTCATTGCCAGGATGGTGCACAATCAGGAGACCATGTTCGATTACCACAGCAACCTGGAAAGCACGCACCCCTATTCCTCGCCCTGGTACGACTGGCCTGTCATCAGACGGCCCATGTGGTACTACTCCCGTGTCATCACTTCCACGGCCACCGGCGGGCTTAGGGAGGGCATCAGCGCTTTCGGCAACCCTGCGGTATGGTGGCCGGGGATTGCGGCATCCCTGTACATGATCTATCTGTGGGCAGTCAGAAAAGACCGAACCGCCGCATTCCTGACGGTGGGCTATCTGGCCCAGTATCTGCCCTGGTCGTTCGTGACCCGGTCCACCTTCATCTACCACTACTTTCCAAGCGTGGCTTTCGTGGTACTCATGATCATGCACAGCTTCGCCCAGTGGAAGAGAAAGACGCCACGGCGGGCTTTCGTCGCCGCAGCGCTGCTCTACGGCCTTCTGGCGGTGGGCCTGTTCCTGCTGTTCTATCCGGTGCTCTCGGGCCAGCCTGTGGAAGCCGCCTATGTGAGCCGTTTCCTGCGCTGGTTCAACAGCTGGGTCCTGACAGCCCGTTAACGTTTGCTGCTTCCAGGCAACATTCCACTGGCTCTACATAAGGACATAAAGCAAGTTTATCTATCCCTGGCCGGACAGCACCAGATCCAGGATATGCGCCAGAGGCTCGCAGGCGTTCATGGCTTCCTCCACCGTATTGTTCTGAGCCCCCAGCTCTATCAGAAGGCTCCTGGGGCGCAGATGCATATTATAGCGGTATCCTTTCAGGTAGATTTTCCGCGTCAGTCCGGGGTAGTATTCCATGGCCGTCTTCTGCATTTGAAAGGAAAAAGCCAGATTGCCGTCCAGATTCTCGTTGTACAGATAGGCAATGTTCCCTGTCTTCTTCGTCCTGGAGAGTCCGTTGAAGAACATGAACCTGGCGGTAGGCCTGCCGTCCAGATCCATGGCCAGATGGACATTTTCCGGCATGGCGTCTCTATGTAGGTCGATCACCACCTGGATAGAGGGATATTCCCTCAGAATAGTCTCCAGATCTGTCAGGGCGGCAGAGTAGGAATCATTCCGGGATTCTATATCGTACTGCCCCAGATGATGGAGCACCTGATAGCCGTATTGCTCTGTGAGAATCATAGTCAGCCACTCTCCCACGCCCATAATCGTGGTGGAAGCGTCCCCCGGGACTGAATCCAGGAAGCCCTCCTGGGAATGGGTGTGGTAGATGAGAATCTGCGGCCCCTCATCCTCCTTGGACACTGTGAGATCCTCCCCCAGGAACTTATGGATATCCAGCTGGTCACTGCCTGCTATGGTATTGGCGTCCACGGTATAGAACTGCTTTATCAGTGTCTCATAATTTTCCAGAGACGCCAGATCCATCTGTGTCTGCTGTACATGGGGGACAAAGGGAGAGGACTGTTGCACCTGTGTCTGTTCCTGGAGCGCTGCCTCGTTTTCTGCCCTGAGCAAATCTGAGAGGGAATCCCCGGTCTCCCCCGGTCGATCCTGAACCGGCTTGGAATCCTCCCGGCCTTCCTGACTCAGCCGTACATCCTCTGTCTCAGGTTCGCTTTCCGGGATTACCTCGTATGACCCCTCCTCGGCTTCCGCCAGCAGAATCGTCCTGAAATCTTCCGCCCTCTCCTCTTCCCCTGTCTCCATCTGCCCGGTCAGGAATCCATATAAGGGAACCAGGCACCCTATCTCATTCCGCAGCAGCCAATCCCGGCGGTAGCCTCCATCCATCAGAAACGACATTCCGGGCATGAACTGATCGTACAATGCCTTCTGCCCTCCGTCGGCCAGGCTCCTCAACATGGCTTCCCCGAGAGTCCCCTGATTTTCTATCCCCTCAGGAACCACAGCGCCGCAGCTCTTCATGACGGCCTGCAGCCCCAGAATCAGCACAGCCAGCAGGAAGATTTTCCCGGTACGTTTTATGGCAAAAGTTTTCCTGGAATGCTTTTCTTCCATTCTAAGGCAACGCACTTCCTTTCCGGCCATAAAATATCCTTTTAAATATATGCCCGTCTGCCTTATTCCATGATTACGACTGATGGGCGAAAGTCTCCCCTATAGCGATGTTGATTCCCTCGGATACGGTAAAGCTGACTCTCTTAATGACGGCATCGATATCCTTGCCCGTCATGTACATATTGTTCAGCTCCGCGAAATGCAGCCGCTGCTTCTCCTTGCACTTGGCCCCTTCCAGGTCACTGTCTTCCTCCAACAGCTTTTCCAGCGCATCGTTCACTATAGTGGCCGCGTCTACCACGGTGGGGATGCCGATGGCTATCACCGGCACGCCCAGACTTTCTAAAGTCAGGGCATTCCTATGGTTGCCTACGCCTGAGCCGGGCTGGATGCCCGTGTTAGTGATCTGGATGGTCCGATTCAGCCGCTTGGTGCTGCGAGCCGCCAGGGCGTCTATGACGATCAGCGCGTCAGGGGAAGTCTGGGACACGACGCCTTTGACGATTTCCGCCGTCTCCATGCCCGTCTTGGCCATGACTCCCGGCTCCAGGGCACTGATCTGATTCATTTTGTCACAGTTATAGGCCGCCTTACCGTATTCTTTCATGATATGCCTGGTGATGAACAGATTGTCCACCACCTGAGGCCCCAGGGCATCAGAGGTCCCCTCCCGATTGCCCAGCCCCACCACAAGGACAGACTGTTCTTTGTCCGCGCCCGGCAGAAGCTCCAGAATCTCTTCCGCCAGCCGGCTGGAGATCTCCCTGTGGTAGTCTTCGTCCGGCTCCACCATGGCCGGGGCCTCCATGGTCACATAGATGCCCATGGGCTTTCCCATGGCTTTCGCACCGTTCTTCGTGTCTATCATCACCTTCGTCACCCGGATGTCCTCTTCCTCGTGATAGTACTCCTCCACCCTGACGCCCCGCAGCTCGCTGTCC
>ERZ808037.1992-NODE-1992-length-11473-cov-8.498157_pt1 | contig 11473 bp, 8 predicted proteins | sample MGYA00380190_ERZ808037 | MGnify/ENA primary metagenome ERZ808037 (study PRJEB31490, sample SAMN06133399) | mouse gut metagenome | isolation source: J9 | host: mice | place: China: Chengdu | collected 2015-05 ...
TTTTTGCATGAACCCCCGCATACAAAAGGTTTTTAAGAATTTCCTCGGATAATTAAAAATCTCGGATAATGCGCCCTATCCAAGAACTCGGATAGGGCGCACTTATACACGCTTCGCGTGTGTGCGCCCTGCGGGGCTTTGCCTGCCTTGCGGCAGACAACAGGGGAAACGACAATTCCCCTACGGGCTTACGACATACCCTTTAGTGAACTTTGCGTTCAGATAAAGGCTAAAGAGCAGCCTTTATCTGCCCACAAAGTTTTATAGTACCGACCGCCACGCTTCGTTAGATAATTTCATTCCGTCGGGGATTGTGGTTTTACTTTTACTGCCAAAATATTCTGCATAGTCCGGCGGAAAAACGAATCAGAAAAGAGAGTATTCAGAATATCTTATACTGTATCATCATTCAGAATGTCAAGCTGTTCTTTGGAAACATTCAGCTTTTCTCTGATAAGGTATTCAAAATGACTTCCCCATATAATGTTACGGTGTCTGCGTTCCTTTTCTGTCATGCCTTTTATCTGATTGCGGAGTTTTGCTTCCCTGTGTTTTGCAATGGCAAGTTCGGCTTTTGTTTTCTGTAATTCTGCCTCAATCACTTCTTTGCGCTTGGCTTTGTTTTCACTCATTTTTCCTCACCTCTTTCTGCGCTTATCGCTGTAAATTTAAATAAAAGAAAAGCGCTTAAGATTTCTCCTAAACGCTTTCCTTCTTCCGGCATTCAATGCGGTGAAACACCACCTCATTCCAAATATTTTAAACTAACAATTACCCAAATAACCGCCAAAACCATGTCATACTCTTGGCTGTTATCTTAAATTTTACTATCTTGGTGCCACCATAGTTGCCTTTTCCCTTTATGCTAATTGAAGCTGTTCCTTTGTTAATATTATTCTTGCAACTCCCCACTACTATCTCATAATCAATACCATATACTAATGAATCTGATTTTCCATTTACCTTTACCGTAATAGCAGAAACATCAGGAATGATTGCCTTTCCTGTATAAGCCTGTGGTTCTATAGTTATTTTTGCTTTACTAAAATCCGCTGCTGTTATTTGGTAACTACCCTCAGTTATACCTGTATAAGCCCCCTTCCCTATTATTTTTACGTTAATTACAGTACCTACTTCGGGATTACTTTGGTCGGTCAACTCAGTTCCGTCTATTAATGTATATTCTATAGTTTTTTCATAATCCATACCTATTTTAAGGTTATTTCCATTTACATCAGTCAGTATTGGAACACTTTTATACTTTCCCACTTTATCAGAATACGCCTTATCTGGTATGGACAATGTAATTGGTGATTCTGCATCTGTAAGAGATTTGCTTTCAATCGTAAATGTTTTAATAATAGTTCCCTTAAAATTTCCCTTTCCTTTTATGGTCATTGTAGAAGATTTTTCAGATGAAGATACCGACTTGTTGTCTTTGTAAGTTATAGTATAGTCTTTTCCTTTTACAAGCCTCTTAGTGTTTGCCCCAAAATAAAGCTTCGGCTCTGGAGTTACCCCTCCTTTCGTGTACTTGGTTACTATACTTCCTGTATTGTCTTGCAAAAGTTTCTGCATATTTTCACCGATATCATATGGTAAAATCTTAAACTTTCTTTGTATTGTACCACTATAGGAATTAATGCCTTCTAGTTTTATGACTGCTGTTCCTGCATTTATATTTTTTGTACAAGTCATTTTGTAGTCAGTATTTTTTACAAGCTCTACGCCATTTAATGTCACTTTTATATCTGGAACATATGTATTTCCTGTATACTTATAATTGGTAATTCCTTCTATAGAAGCATTCTTTATTGAAGTCCCTATGATTTTAAAGCTTACTTTTTTTATACCTGCATACTTACCAATTCCTGTTAAAATAATATATGCTGTTCCTATTTTTGTATTATTCTGATAAGATACATTATAATCAGTACCTTCTATAAGGTCTTCCTTTCCCATCCTAACTATTGGTATAGGTTCTATTGATCTTCCATCATTATAAGTATGGACTGGAACAGAATTTACTTTTGCCTTTGTAATCAGCACACTATCTGTAACAGTAAATGGTATATCAATTTCTCCTGTAAAATTCCCTCTGCCTACAACTTTTATATGATATGTACCTATGGCTTTATACGCATCTATTCCAACATCAGGGTATGTTAGAGTGAAATCTGTCTTGTTTTTCAGCTTCTTTCCATTGAAGCAGATAACAGGTATTGGTTTTTGAATTTTTTCATTATATGCTTGTGTTATTGTATCCGTCGATATACTTTGATCAGTCAGGTCTACAGGAAAAATTTTGAAACTTGCTGTTTCTGTTCCCGCATAATTTCCTTTGCCCTTTACTACTATCGTTGGAGCTGTTTTTGTGTTAGAGGCATCATTGGCTTTCTTATTATTTTTGTAATTAGCGGTGTAGTCTATGCCTGATTTTAAACGTTTGTTACCATCGTATACCCGAATCTCTGGTTTCAAGGATACGCCTGTATAAATCTGATCAGTAACCCCTGCTATCCATAAACCATTCGGAATACCCGCTTCTGGTATATCTTCTGGCAAAACGCCTTCATAGTTAGTATCAGGCTTTGTTTCTGACTCTCCTTTGGGAACCCTTATTTCGCATACTGCCTCAAACGCTCCATCATCTGATGCGGCAATAATATCAGCCTTACCAGTATTTAGTGCAATAACAATACCATTTTCATTTACAGTTGCAATATCATTTTTTTCACTACGCCATCTTACCTTTGTATTAGTAGCATTTTCAGGAATAATTTTGGCATTTAGCTGAATGCTCTCTCCAACTTTCAACTCATATACCTGATGATCCAATTCAATTCCACTTACATAGACTCGTTCTTCTAATCCATCTTGATATGTATCAGTATCTGGCTGTACAACTATTTCACTATTTACATCATACAACTCATACAATTCATTATCAATATAAAATGGCTCGTATACAAATCCTGCATACATTTTTTCATTTTCAAGTGGAATATTATCAAATTGAACTGTTCGTAAAGGTACCATGTCTTCATCCAGTTCTTCTATAGCATAAGACATCGTTCCTTCACCATTTCCTACAAGTTTAATTTTATAATCATCACCTGTCAGATAAAATACCTTTGCCCCATCTTCCATATATATTGCAATATTGGTAAAACGTTTATCAACTTCATCATTGACGATTGCTCCACAAAGATTTTCCTGCATATCATATATGTACACATCCACAGGACAATGCACTTTCATTTTTTTGACATATTGTTTTACTGGTTCAGTTCCTATTGTATAAACTGCGTTTGAAAAAGAACCATATCTGGCATCTATTATTTTTAAAATAACATCATCTACAAGCATAGCAGCAACTGTATTTGCGTCTTTACCCCATACACTATCATATGCCTTTTTAACCGAATCCTCCGCAACATCCTGCATACAGTTTGCAAAATCTTTCATTGAAGTATAGGTAGTTACTCCAAGGACTCCCTCCGTTTTTACATTAGAAGGTATTCCCTTTTTTTCTAATACTTCATAATGGATATCTCCGAAAGAGCCATAAGTTGTTCCATTACTCTGTAAACTTCCTAAACTTAAAGTAAACTCAAATGTTTTTTGTCCATAAACAGTTTTTATTTTAACCTGTGTTGTAGCTTTTGTGGTATTCCAGATAAATCCCAAATTAGGATTTATACCAAGTTTTGACATAATTTTTTTGTTAACTTTTTTATCATCTGTATACGTATTCGCATTGTTGACCTCTGCCAGCCATACATATAAATACTCCTCGACTTGTCTGATTTGTTCTGCATCCAAGTAATATTGCAAATCTGCTGCCAACAAAAGCATGTGATTATTACACAATTTTTCCAATTCTTTTTTGGCATTACTGTAAGCTGACTGTGATGCATTTTCCTGTTTTTTCTTCTCGGCAAGCTGCTTTTGGTAATCCAAATTACTCATACAATACAATGTGCATGGAATATCGGCATTTCCATCTAATGAAACATTGACGCTAAATTCCGGATTCACCACCGAAGGTATGTAATTTTCATCAGCATATACAGTAAATTGAAAATCCCTTAATTCATTTACTTTTACAGTTGTATTTACCTTTTCTTCCTTTTCTGTAACTTTATTGTTAAATAGAGTCTTTCCTAAATTTATTCCATCACCTGCCAGAGTCACTTTAATCTTTTTCAGACTTAATTCTATACCATCTACTCCTTGCAATGAAGCCGCTGCATATGGATATCTTACTTCACACATAACTCGTACACTCATATCTACTGATTCAGGTGCGAAATGACCATTGTAATATATCATTTTCTCTGAATCATCAAGTATCATTGCTGTTAATTCCAATATATCCTCTAATGCGTCTATATCAGTAATTTCATCATAATATAAAGTACAAATTACATTTTTGCCTGTTTTTCTTGTAAGAATATTTTGGGCTTTATCAAACGGAAAATTATTTGATACATCATATTTAGTTTTATCAATCGTTATTGTTTTATTCTCTGTATCTATTGCTTTTAATTCACCTACAAAGTAAGTAGTGGTGGTTATTGTTCCATCCCATTCTACAAACGGAATGTTATTATCATTGGCATAGGTCTGGGCGTAGGAATTTGCTATTCCATATATCGTAAGATTTTCGCATTTATAAAAAGCTTCATATCCTATACTTTTCACTGTGCTTGGTATATAGGCTTTCTTAATATAGCTAGTATAGCTTTGACTTGATAATATATACCATGGTATTGATGTCATCCCATTTTCAAATATCACTGTTTCCAGCTTCGCGGCTCCTGCAAATGGACCGTCATAACCAGACCCTGTAAGCTGTGCACTACAACTTGTTACTGTTTTGGGGATTGTTATGCTTTTTATTCCTGTCCCTTTGAAAGCACAATATCCTAGACTCTTTAGCTGAGAAGGCAGTGTTATTGTTTCCAACTTACTACAGCCGCTAAATGTATAATCTCCTATTGTGGTTACATTTTCTGCAAATCTTATGTTTGTCAAGTTTGTATCTCCAGCAAATGTAGCACTTTCTATTGAAATTTCAAATTCTTCTGTATTATCCCCCATTATAAATGTTTCCAAACCTGTACAATCTGCAAACGCACCCCCTCCTATTTTCTTTACACTTTTAGGTAACGATATTTCCGTTATGTTCCCACAACCTTGAAATGCGTGATCTCCTATCTCTGTTATCGTATTTGGTATTGTTACTGTCTTCACATAGCTTTTTTGCAAGGCATACTTTGGAATTAATGTCATTCCTTCTTCAAATATCACTTCCTCCAGCTTCGTTGCTTCTGCAAACGGTCCATCACAACCTACTTGTGAATCGCAAAATGTAACTGTTTTAGGGATTGTTATTGTTTTAATATCAGTCCCTTTAAAAACCATATATCCTAAACTTCTCAATTGTGAAGGAAGTGTTACTTTTTCTAACTTGCTGCAGCCGCTAAAAGCACCAGTATCTATTGAAGTTACATTCTCTGCAAATCTTATGTTTGTCAAGTTTGTATCTCCAGCAAATGCACCACTTCCTATTGAAATTTCAAATTCTTCTGTATTATCTCCCATTGTAAATGTTTCCAAACCTGTACAATCTGCAAACGCACCCCCTCCTATTTTCTTTACACTTTTAGGTAGCGATATTTCCGTTATGTTCCCACAATCTTGAAATGCGTGATCTCCTATCTCTGTTATCGTATTTGGTATTGTTACTGTCTTTACATAACTGATATTATCCCTGTTTGATAACATATATGCTGGTATTTCTGTCATGCCATCTTCAAATATCACTTCTTCCAAATCCATTGCACCCGAAAATGGACCATTAGAGAAAGAATACCCACATCTTGTTATTGTATTTGGTATTGTTACTATCTTTATTACAGTTCCTCTAAAAGCATACTCTTTTAATCCAGTTACCGTATACCCATCCAATGTATTTGGTATTACTAAATTTATTGCATCTCCAGTATATTTAGTAATCGTTGCTTCTGTACCAGTTATTGTATAAGTAAAATCCCCCTGCACAACTTCAACAGAAGAATTATTAATAATTTCTTCTGTTATTTCAACTTCTTCCGTTTCATTTTCATCACTTAACATTGTATTAGTATCTTCTTCTGTTATCACCGTTTCATCTAATGTAGTATTTTCCAACACTTCGCTTTCTTCCACAGTCTCTGTATTGTGTTCTTGACTTGTACTCTGATCTTCACTTTCCGTTTGAGAACTAATAGTAGTTTCGCTCTCTACACTTTCCGTTTCTTCACTCGATGCTTCTTCAGCAGTTGTATCTTCTTCATATTGACTCTCCTCAGCCTCAATACTTTCAGTTCCATTAACCTCTGACTGTTCTTGTTCATTTGAAGCACTTTCAGATATAGCTTCTGTTTCCATTGCAAATACTGCTAAATCCATGCTTTCAAACGCTAATAACCCTGCTAAAAATAATCCAGTTAAACGATAAATAATTTTTCTTTTCATTGTACATATTCCCCTTTTCTCATTTTATTATGTTTTTATCATTACTTTTATGTAATTGATTATGCCTTTTATTATGTTTAAGACATAGACTATACACAAATTACATTACATTTGATTTTTAAATAAAAGTACCAAAATCAGTTAATAATTATAATACCCTGATAGTGAATCATTGTAAATATTTCATTAAATGCAAATTTTCAATTTCCATTATTTAAAATAATATTTAATCTATTTTATATTGACCTCCATTCTCGCAACAGATTTCTTCTGTCTTGTTCTTAGTATTTTTAACTATATAGTAAGTGTATCTCTATTGAGATATATTTTCAATCTCATATAAATTCTATCTATCAGGATACGAATATTCTAAAATTACATAAAAGGAGGGCGATTCTTTGGAAATTATTGAGAAAATCAAATACCTGATGGAACAACGTAATTGGTCAGAATATCGTTTAGTAAAAGAATCGGGACTGCCCCCATCCACAATTGGCAATATCTTTCACAGAAATACCTTACCGACTATTCCTACATTAGAAACTTTATGCAATACGTTTGGCTTAACGCTCAGTCAATTTTTCGCTGATGGCCCTATCGTTGACCTTGCTCCTGAACAATATGACCTACTGCAAACATGGGCAAAGCTTACAGAACACCAAAAGAAGATGATACGAGATTTGATGCTTGAACTAACTCGTCAGCAACTATAATAACATGCAAAAAGAACATCCATTTCTGAATGTCCTTCCTATACTACCCTTTGGCAATTATTTTCTTTCCAAACTATAGTTTCATTATTCTTCTAACCACATTCGTAAACTGTCGTATTTTTTATTTTTTCAACAATGTGGTTAGAAAGATTACTCAGAAATTACAGATAATCGATCTTTAATTTCTTAACTATATATTAATGTCCACATCAATCTCTCATAAAGCTTTCTGCCAAATACTCACTTTTTTCCTGCTTTTAGTGATGCCAATACTCCCATTCCATATCTCTAGCTATCCTTGCCTGTTCCTCCTCTGCCTCTGCAGTACGTTTTGCCGCATATGCTGTGTCTCTTGCCAATCGTTCCATCTCTCTGTTATATCGTTCTGTTTCCTGTGCATATTGCGCTTCCCTTCTTGCCTGTTCTTCCTGTTGTCGTGCCATTCTTGCAAGTTCTTCATTTTGTCGTCTTTGCTCTGCCAACATTGCTTTACGATACCGTTCTTCCTTCACAACAGCTATTGCCTGGCTGATATTATATGCACAATTATCATTCATAGCTTGAATTAACGCACAAACTTCACTATAACACTGAAATGAATCTGGTATAATTATCTGTGCTATTTCATATACTCCCTGCTCTTTGATTTTTTCGTATTTTTGCGCCGCTTTATTTCTTTCTTCTTGCGCCGAAACATATTCATCATTGTATCCTTTCCATACAATATCCATGCTCTTACTTTTATTCTTTTTCCATTTTATGGTGTATATTATAATAAACGCAATGGCAAATATCCATAAACTTAAATGAAAACCTCCTTTTAATGATGCAACAACAATCTCTCGTATTTCCTCTGCGGGTATATCTTCAAATATATTTGCTCCATACTTTTTGCCCGCAAAATAAAGATAAAAAAATTCCATAACCCATATCAACACAGTTGCAATTACTGCAATTGCAAAAGAAATTCCTATTACACTTTTCCCCACCAAAAATTTCGCCTTTTTAATGACTTTTTTTTCGATATCACGCATTTTATGTATTGCTATTGATTCTTCATTACCGACATCATCAATTGCCTTGTACATTTTTTTAATATTTCCCATTAAATGCATAAGTTCAGGTCCCTCTAACTTATGCAATTCAGATTTTTTATATTTCATTGTTTTATCCCCCCGTAAAATAAACTTGCTTAACTACCATCTTCGATTTCTTGAATTCCATGCGTCATGAAACCGATCCACTCGACGCTCAAAATGTTTCTGTCTAGAACTATATTTGCCAGCAATCACAGCAACTTTACCACCAACAAAAATTAATAACGTCAATCCTACTCCGATTTTTATACTCCGCCAAATATCAACTGCATCACTACTCTCAGAAAAAACTTTCGCCACTAAAATTATAAGTCCCACACACCCTATTGACAATAGCCATATTCCAAATCCAATTAAGATTCTATATCGTGTAAGCCTACGGAACAATGATAAACAAAACAAAAAAATTATAATCATCGATATAATACATACAACATCGCCATCCTGTAATATATCTTTTATATCATCTAATAAATCAATTAATACTTGATTTAAGTTATTCATAATATCTCCTTGAATTTAAAAATCTGAATCCTATACAGTAATTATTATATATCATTTATCGTCCTATCTCCTCTAAAAATTAATAAATCTAATAAAATAAACTATTATTAGCTTTATCTGTCAACTCTACAATAATAAATTTATACGGTTATAATTTATCAAGAGCTTTCTTTTTTATCAATTCAATAATTTTTATTTTATATTGTTAAATATTGAAGTCTAAAAATTTCGCCAACTAATAAACAACTCAATAACTCACTCCGAGAAGGACAATAATATATCTCCATTTCAATACATTTTCTTTCTATTTATTTAACTTATTAATTGTACAATCTTCAACCTTTCCAAATTTCTGATTTATTTACATCTTCCCCTGTAACTCATGTAAATGTCTAAGTTGCGCTTCACTTAATGTCCTTGGTTTCCCAATCCTGACAAGATTTTTTGGTAAAACATATGTCTTGCTTACTTCCGTCCATGACTTTAACCTTATTACCTCCGGAAACTCTTTATGCAGATTATCCATTTTCCGCATTCATGTCGGATTAGCTGTATAAATTGTTGCTTCGCTTTCATCTGCATTAAAGTTGATTACAACCTCCTGTTCATATCTTGATAACTTCATTTCATACTCCTTTCTTCGGTACTGAACTGATACCAATCCAATTTATTGGACAATTTTTAATCGCTGCTGTTCTCCCCTCACTGTTTCCCTGACAGGCAACCCTTGTCGGCGCTGTGTCGTCCAATATTGGCGCTCATATTACTTTAAAATAGTCTTGGCGGTTTATATCAGCTTAGACAGTCATTCAGTTGTACCGCCATTATCTAACAAAACGACCTGCTTTCCCGTATATCCACCATGTCAGAAATGTTCCAAAAATCAGTCTGTTTCTATCATGCTGGAAATTTTCGGTAGAAATCCGCCTGTTTGTGTGGTATTCTGTTTTCGTAAAGGAGAGATTTATCTATGAAAACACAATTAAGCATACAGGAACGCCTAAAAGACCTGCGTGTGGAAAAGGGAATGACTTTGGAACAACTGTCACAGCAGACAAAAATTCCTGCCTCCACTCTTGGTTCTTATGAATCTGATGATTATAAAGAAATACCTCATAGAAACATCATTGAATTAGCAAAATTTTATGAAGTATCAACGGATTATCTGCTTGGCATGACTGAAAACAGACAGCTTGACAACCTTGCCCTGTCCGACCTGCACCTGAGTGATGCTGCCCTGAAACTTCTCAAAGACCCAAAAATCAACACGCTGCTCCTGTCAGAACTTATCACCCATGAACAGTTTCGAAAACTCATGCTTGACTTGGAGATATATGTTGACGGTCTTGCCGATATGCAGGTCAAATCACTTAATTTTGTGGTAGATACAAGCAGAAAAGCGTTGATGAAACGCCACAATCCTGATGAATACAACCTGCAATTAAACACGCTGAAAGCACAGCACCTTGAATTGAATGAATACTTTTCCCATGTAATTGATGATGATATGCACACCATTATCAAAGACATCAGAAGTGCCCATAAAGGCGATATTGACTCTGCCCCTCCAAAAACCATAACTGAACATTGGGAACAAATTCTTGAAAAGGCAGAATCCTTTGCAGGAACTTCCAAACAAAAACTTGCCTACATATTCAGCCAGTTTCTAAAAATCATGCCTACTGAAAAGAATATTAATGACATGGCGGATATGCTTGGGCAATCTGAAATTTTGGAGCCTGACGCAAAGAAACGCCGGAACAGTGCAAAGCGGAAACAATCTAAAGACTAAATAATTACAAAACAAAAGGAACTGCATCTGTCCGCATTTCCCTGTTACTGTAATTATATTTTGTTATTCCTCCACCTTAACCAGTTCTACCACATCATTCAACTCACAATCAAGCGCATCACATATCCGTATAAGTGATTCCATAGAAATGTGCTGCCTTTTATTCATGTTGGCAAGTACATTTGTGGTAAGCCCTGCTTCAATACGCATTTGGCTCTTAGTCATTCCTCTCTCTAAGAGCAAATGCCATAGAGGTAAGTAACTGACTTTCCGCATAGCATTTTCCTTTCTTTCAAACAAATGTTTTTCTGCCCGTTTTCTCTGTTTTCCGCTTTCCATTCTATCAGAAACATTGTCTTTTAGCAATCAAATCTTGACTGTTGGCGGTATTTCCTGTTGTTTTGCCAATCATATTCTTGTTACACCTATTTGGGTATGAAGTGGCTTATTCCTGCCCTTTTCCCACCCGCTCTATCACACAGCTATGAGGCTTATCTGGATTGTCCTTGTTGTAGTTCACACCGACCAGCAGGATTTCTCCCGTATAGCCTTCTAATGCCCGTGTATACTGCCTGTCCTTAATCTGCTGTATCGCTGCACTGACACTCCTGTCATATTTTAATTCTACAACCATCGCAGGCTTGTTTGTGTGCGGCAGTGGCAGAAACGCAATGTCCGCATACCCTTTTCCTGCTGGCAGCTCTCGTATTAGTTTATAGTCTTTGCGCGCACTGTAATACGCAAGCCCAATCGCACACCCCAGCAAGTTTTCGTCATTGTATGTCAGAATCGAAGCTACTTCACTGTGCGCCTTGTCAAGCTCTTTTGCCACACTTTCCGCA
>ERZ808037.1993-NODE-1993-length-11466-cov-4.519273_pt1 | contig 11466 bp, 10 predicted proteins | sample MGYA00380190_ERZ808037 | MGnify/ENA primary metagenome ERZ808037 (study PRJEB31490, sample SAMN06133399) | mouse gut metagenome | isolation source: J9 | host: mice | place: China: Chengdu | collected 2015-05 ...
AAAATGAGAAAAAAAGCCGCAAAGCCTTGATTTTACTGGCTCCGCGGCTCACCTCAGACTATTCGAACTCAATCGTCGCCGGAGGCTTCGGGCTCATATCATAGCAAACCCGGTTCACATTCCCAACCTCCGCCAGAATCCTCCCGGTAATCCTCTCCAGCACATCCCAGTCAACCTTCTCGATCGACGCCGTCATCGCATCTATCGTGTTGATGGCCCGGATGATCACCATATATTCAAACACTCTGGCATTATTCTTCATGCCCACCGACTTAAAGTCCGGAACCACGGTAAAATACTGCCAAACTTTCTTATCCAGTCCTGCCTTCGCGAATTCCTCCCGCAGGATCGCATCGGACTCCCTGACTGCTTCCAGCCTGTCTCTGGTGATCGCCCCCAGGCATCGCACACCGAGTCCCGGTCCCGGGAACGGCTGTCTGTATACCATATCATGGGGCAGACCCAATTCCACACCACAGGCGCGCACTTCGTCTTTGAAAAGCTGCTTCAACGGCTCTACCAGCTCGAATTTCAAATCCTCTGGCAGACCGCCTACATTGTGATGGGATTTTACCATCTTCGCAGTCTTCGTGCCGCTCTCGATGATATCCGGATAAATGGTTCCCTGACCCAGGAAATCAATGCCTTCCAGTTTCCTTGCTTCCTCCTCAAACACACGGATGAACTCGCCGCCGATGATCTTCCGCTTCTGCTCCGGGTCTGCCACGTTTTCCAGTTTCCCCAGGAAACGCTCGGAAGCATCCACATAGATCAGGTTCGCATGAAGCTCGTCGCGGAACACTTTGACTACGCTTTCGGATTCGTTCTTACGCATCAGACCATGGTTGACATGCACGCACACCAGCTGCTGCCCGATAGCCTTGATCAGCATCGCCGCCACCACGGAAGAATCCACGCCGCCTGACAATGCCAGCAGCACTTTTCGATCGCCTACCTGCTGCCTGATCAGCTCCACCTGATCCTCAATAAAATTTTTCATATTCCAGTTGGCTTCTGCGCCGCACTCCTCGAAGATAAATTTCTTCAAGGTTTCCTGATCCGGGAGACTGCTCAGCTTTTTCTCACATGCAGACTGCGGATAATCTATGGAAAGCATGGGAATTTCCAGATTGTAGAGCTCAGGGCTGATTTCCACTTCCTGTCCATCCACAACACGGTTTTCCCCGCCGTTTAATACAATACCTTTTACATTTTGTAAAGCCTTCACTTCATCTACGGTAATATCATGCGGGTGAATCTCGCTGTACACCCCCATGTCACGGATCTCCCGGGCGATCACGGTATTCTGCGTACTGCCCAGATCCAAAATTACGATCAGATCTTGTTTCATAAAAACAGCCTCCTTATCCTTCCTCTTGCCTTTTGTTACCTTTTCTTTTGTTGCCTTTTCTCCTGTTGCATAAATTGAACTGTTACTTTTTCTTTGATAAGTATTATATAGTAACTCACAACCCTCGGTCAAGCTGTCATATCACATCCGCTGAAAGGGTGTTCCCACATAGTATTAAAAACTACTAAAAACAGTTTTTGCAGTTCAAAACGATTGCATTTCATATCCAAACGTAGTATTCTATATAGCAACCATAGTAAACGACATAACAGCATTCGAAAACCGCATCGCCCCACAAAGGGCCTGCGCTATCCTGCAAGCAAAGAAGGTTTCAGAACATGACAGAAGCATTTCATATTATCAGCGACGGTTCCTGCGATCTGCCGACAGATCTTGTACAGGAAAAGAACATCACCGTAGTACCATTTTACGTATCCTTCGACGATACACATTATTTTAAGGAAAATGTAGAGATTGGCATCCGGGACTTCTACCAGCAGATGGTAGAGAAAAAGGGCGTATACCCCAAGTCCTCCATGCCTTCCATTCAGGATTATGAGGAGGCTTTTCTGCCCTTTGCCGAGGTCGGCACGCCGGTGATCTGCATCTGCATCACCACGAAATTCAGCGGTTCCATGCAGTCCGCTCTCAACGCAAAGGCCCTCATTCTGGAAAAATATCCACAGGCACAGATCACCGTCATCGACGCCACCATCAATACCGTCCTGCAGGGGCAGTATGTTCTGGAAGCGGCAGCGCTCCGGGATTACGGCGTCAGTTATCAGGACGCCATTGCGCGGCTGGAAGAGATTAAAAGTACCGGGAGAATCTTTTTTACAGTGGGAAACATGGAATACTTAAAACACGGCGGGCGCATCGGTAAGGTAGCCGCTCTTGCAGGCGGAGCGCTGGATATCCGTCCCGTGATCACATTAAAACAGGGCGAGATCTTTCCCTCCGGTATCGACAGGGGAAGAAAACGCACCACCAGAAAAGCGCTGAACCTGCTGTTGGAATATCTACAGGAAAGCAGGCTGGGAATTGAATGTTACAGTCTCGCAGTGGGTTATGGCTATGATCAGGAAGAAGGCCTGGCCTTCCGCGACCAGGCCCTGTCCGTCCTGCAGGAAAAAGGCTATGCCATCACTGAAATGCCCATTTACCAGATCGGGGCGACGATCGGCGTGCATACCGGCCCATACCCGTTGGGCTTCGGCATCATCGAGCGCGGTATTCACGATTGACCCGCTCTTTTCAGGACCAGTGACTGCATGGCCCAACCACGGACAACGCAACAGATATGTCGCCTTGCCCATAGGTTAACCCCCTCCAATCTGCCCGGTCAGGCAAACGGCAAATGGCCTGTCCTTGAACTTACGCTACGAAAATACACACGCTGCGTGCTCCCACCGTGACCTTATTCTCCGGCAGTCTGTTCATGCCCTGCTGGCCTGGTATATAGTGGGGCAGGTATCTGCCGCTGGTGTCCGCCGCCACATACCAGACTTTTCCGCCCTGCAGGTTCGGCAGCCAGAATTCCTGATCCTCCCAGAAAACATTGACCGCCAGACAGACGATATCGTCATGACCATTGCCCCGGTCATCCACCTCTACCCTGCCGGCATAGATCACACGCAGCACCTTCGTCTCGGCATCGGCTCCCAACACCTGAATCTCCGGAAAACCGCACCAGCTGTTGCCCGCAAATTTACGCAGCACCGGATGTGCTTTTCTGAACGCCGCCATATATTTGCAGAATTCGAAATGTGCTTTGTTTTTTTCCAGATCTTTCCAGTCCAGCCACGAAATCTCATTGTCCTGACAGTAGGCATTGTTATTGCCGAACTGAGAATTCAAAAACTCATCGCCGGAAAAGAACATAGGCGTTCCGCGACTGCACATCAAAACGGCAAAGGCATTCATGGCCAGCCGCCTGCGCAGCGTGAGAATCCCTTCATCTGCCGTATCCCCTTCCGCACCGCAGTTCCAGCTGCGATTATCGTCACATCCGTCCGTATTGCCCCAGCCGTTGGCCTCATTATGCTTTTCGTTGTAGGAATACAGATCCCAGAGAGTAAAGCCGTCATGACAGGTCAGGAAATTCACGGACGCATTGTTCCCTCTCCATTCCGGATTGTAGATATCCCGGGAACCGGTGATTCTGCGTGCAGCAACCTCCCACATGCCAAAATCCCCTTTCAGGAAATTGCGCATGTCATCCCGATATCTACCGTTCCATTCCGCCCAGCGGCTCCAGGAGGGGAAACTGCCCACCTGATAAAGGCCGCCCGCATCCCACGCCTCGGCGATCAGCTTCACATTCCCCAGAATCGGATCGAAAGCCAGACTCTGCAGAAGCGGCGGCTTGCTCATGGGTGAACCGTCCTCATTCCGCCCCAGAATGGTGGCAAGATCGAAACGGAAGCCGTCCACATGATAGGCCGTCGTCCAGTAGCGCAGACATTCCAGAATCATCTGATGCACAATGGGATGGTTGCAGTTTAAGGTATTGCCGCAGCCGCTGAAATTATAGTAATTCCCGTCCGGTGTCAGCATATAGTAAATGTTATTGTCAAATCCTTTGAAGGAAAAGCAGGGTCCGCGCTCATCTCCCTCCGCCGTATGGTTAAATACCACATCCAGAATGCACTCAATTCCGTTTTCATGGAGGGCGCTGATCAGCTCCTTCAATTCCGTTCCTTCCTTATTATATTCCACCTTCGCCGTGTAGCTGGTGTTGGGCGCGAAGAAGCAGACCGTGTTGTATCCCCAGTAATTCATGACCGGTTTGTTGTCCACCACCCGGTAATCCCGCATCTCGTCAAACTCAAAGATCGGCATCAGCTCCACCGCATTGATTCCCAGCTCTTTTAAATAAGGAATCTTCTCCCTGAGTCCCGCAAAAGTGCCTGGATGCGTAACCCCGGAAGAATCATGCTTCGTAAAGCCCCTCACATGCATCTCATAGATGATCAGGTCTTCCATGGGAATCAGGGGTTGTCCCGAATCTTTCCAGTCGAAATCGTCCTTCACCACTCTCGCCCGGTAAACATCCCCTTCCATCTGCGGTATGCCCCACAGCCGCTGTCCCGCCACTGCCTTGGCATAGATATCCAGAAGTGTATTATTTTTGTTGAACAAAAGCCCTTCCTTCGGATCATATGGCCCGTCCATCCGGTAGGCATACTCAAAATCATGTACATTCAGTCCGAATACGATCATGGAATATACTTTCCCGATCTTATAATTCTCCGGGAACTTCAACACGGCATAGGGCTCCGCCTCCATACGCTTGAACAAAAGCAGTTCGCAGGACGTAGCGCCGTAAGAGTACACCGTAAAATTCACCCCGCAGGGAATCGCGGTGGCCCCGTTCACCTCATACATGCCGGGCCGAACCTCAAATCCGTTGATCACATCCATCGGTTCCATATGAATTCTGCTGATCGGCGCCTCAAGTAATCCCTTCGTTTCCATTAGTCATTCCCCCTGTCGTTATTTTTCACAAATATTCTTTTCCATTTTACCAAAAATATGCCATTTTATCCACATATTTTCATTAATAAAAATTTTTAATCTGATTACAGGATAAAAAAGAATAGCTGTGTAGATACCTTTATGATATGATATTTAGCAGAATACTCTAAAATGCAGCCAAAAAAGCCTCCCAATAACAGGAGGAGACAGGAGAGCATAAGATTGAAAATTAAAATTTTCAATCGCGGGATTTGTGTCTGCGCGTTGCCTGCCACAAACTCGTTTCATACGACGTTTCAACATAGTTGAGACAAAAGCAGCGCAGAAATGGAGAAAACTATGAAAAAGATAATTGCCGGGATAGGATTTGAAATTACAGGCGTATTGATGGTGTTATTTTCGGCTTTGATCGCAAGTATGAATCTGGAAAATACCACTGAGTGGTATACCCATTTGGGCAGATATTGGCAGACGGTATATAATCTGGGTTTGATCCCGGTACAGATCACGGGCTGCGTGCTGTTGATCGCCGGCATTGCATTTTCCCTGTGGGGCGCACTTGCAAAATAGAATTTACAGAGAGGCCGCAATGGCCTCTCTGTAAGTTCTATTTTGCCTTAAATCAGTCTTTTGGCTTCCTGTGTTCACGGATATAAATATTGCATACCTGTATGATCTTGATCCCGACATAAATAACAAAAATACTCGCCAGGGTCACTGCTGCCAAAGATATTATTTGAAAAACAGGAAGCAGGCCTGTGCTCATTTTGTATGTATATGTATTTATCACGTCCATTATTTTTTTCCTGCCTTTCTTCTTTTATTCTGTTTCTCAAAAACTGCTCATGTAAAATCATCATAGACTGCACTGAACGAAGGGACTTTCCAAAAGATCCATAACTCCGCTCCTCCTACTCGAGTTCCACCGTCGCCGGCGGTTTCCCGGTGCAGTCATACAGCACACGATTGACTCCCTTCACCTCATTCACAATCCGGTTCGTCACCTTCCCCAGTACCTCCCAGGGAATCTGCGCCGCCTCCGCCGTCATGAAATCACTGGTCTCCACCGCCCGCAACGCCACCGCATAGTCATAGGTTCTCTCATCTCCCATCACCCCCACGGAACGCATATTAGTCAGGGCCGCAAAATACTGTCCCAGCCCTTGGTCCACGCCTGCCTTTGCTATCTCTTCACGATAGATATAGTCCGCGTCCTGCACCATTCTCACTTTTTCGGCCGTCACCTCACCGATGATGCGAACACCCAGTCCCGGTCCCGGAAAAGGCTGCCGGAACACGAGATGCTCCGGCATCCCCAGCTCCAGCCCTGCCTTCCTAACCTCATCTTTGAAAAGCATTCTGAGCGGTTCTATGATTTCCTTGAAATCCACATAGTCCGGCAGGCCGCCTACATTGTGATGAGATTTGATCACCGCCGACTTGCCAAGCCCCGACTCGATCACATCCGGGTAGATCGTCCCCTGCACAAGAAAATCCACCGCGCCGATCTTCTTCGCCTCTTCCTCAAAGACACGGATAAATTCCTCCCCGATGATCTTCCGCTTCTGCTCCGGTTCCGTCACCCCGGCCAGTTTCTCATAGAAACGTTCCTGCGCATTAACCCGGATGAAATTCAAATCATAAGGTCCGGCGGGCCCGAATACGGCCTCCACCTCATCCCCTTCATTTTTACGCAGCAGACCGTGATCCACAAAAACACAAGTCAGCTGTTTCCCTACCGCCCTGGCCAGAAGCACAGCCGCCACGGAAGAATCCACCCCGCCGGAGAGTGCACACAGCACCCTGCCTGTCCCAACTTTGGTACGGATGGCCTGAATGGTCGTTTCTACAAAGGCGTCCATCTTCCAGTCGCCTCTGCAGCCGCATATATTCAGCACAAAATTCCGCAGCATGGTCATCCCTTCCACGGTATGCATCACTTCCGGATGAAACTGCACCGCATACAGCTTTCTCTCAGGGCATTCCATAGCCGCAACGGGACAGACCGGCGTATGCGCCGTCACTGTAAAATCCGCCGGCGCCTTTTCTATATAATCGGTATGGCTCATCCAGCAGATGGTTTTCCCGGCCACCCCTGCGAACAGAGCCGCATTCTGATCCACTATAACCTCGGTCTTCCCATATTCGCTGACCGGAGCGCTCGTCACCCTGCCGCCCAGCAGATGCGCCATAAGCTGAGAACCGTAGCAGATTCCCAGAACAGGAATCCCCAGCTCGAAAATCTCTTTCTCACAAAGCACGGCCCCTTCCCCATACACGCTGTTTGGTCCGCCGGTAAAAATAATACCCCTGGGGTTCATTCCCCTGATCTGCTCCAGACTCAGATCATACGGATGCACCTCACAATAGACATTGCATTCTCTGACCCTTCTCGCAATCAACTGATTGTACTGCCCGCCGAAATCCAATACGATAACCGTTTCTCTTTCCATGTATACTCTCCATTTCCTGTCCCTGTTTTTTCTACGTTTTCTCTGTCTTTTATCTTTGCCGCATCTTTGACCTTTTTTCCTGTCTTTTATCTTTAGCGTATCTTTGACCTTTTCTTCCTGTCTTTTACCTTTGCCATATTTTTGGCCTTTACTTCCTGTCTTCTATCTTTGCCGTATTTTTGGCCTTTACTTCCTGTCTTCCATCTTTACCGTATTTTTGGCCTTTTCTTCCTGTCCTTTACGCACGCTGTACAGCGCTTTATCTTTTGCCCTTCATCGCCCGCTCCCACTTGCCGCTGCGGAACCTGAGCCAATAGCAGCAGCCGCGGAACATCCAGTCGATCGTCATGGCGATCCAGATGCCGATCAGCCCCAGCTGGAACACATTACTGAAAAAGTACGCCGTGCCAATCCGAAACACCCACATGGATACAATGGAGATTCCCATCGTCCACATCACATCTCCTGCCGCCCGCAGGGTATTGGGCAGGGTGAACGACGGCACCCATGCAAACATGCACATAAAAGCGTGGAAGCGTATAACCTGTACCGCCAGCGCTTCCGTCTCCGGCGTCAACCGGTAGAGCAGAAGCATGATCCGGCACAAAAGGATCATCGCCACCGACACCGCGATCATGCACACACTCGTCAGACGCATCAGCTTTTTCGTATAGATTCTTGTCTGTTCATAGTCTCCCGCCCCGATACAATAGGAGGCCACCGACAAAAGAGCCAGATTGATCGCCATTCCCGGCAGGATATTAAAGTTTGCGATCGTGCCGCAGACCGCATTGGCAGCAATCGCCGACGTGCCGAAAGTGGATACCAGACTTAAGAGCAGTATCTTCCCCAGCTGAAAAAGGCTGTTCTCCAAGCCGTTTGGCACTCCAATATAAAGAATCCTTTTGATCAGCCCGAAGTTCATCCTTGCAGTTACCCGATTCCTGAAATGAATCACCCTGTCTTCCTGAAAAAGCAGATAAAAGATCAGGAGCGCCGCAACCGTTCTCGACACCGTAGTAGAGATAGCCGCCCCCGCTACACCCATCTTGAAGACAAAGATCAGCGTTGCATTGCCGACCAGATTCAATAGATTCATGAGCAACGATATGTACATTGTGATTTTGGAATTCCCCATGGCCCGAAAAAGCGCGGCGCAGCCATTATAAAGCGCCAGCGGACAGATGGAAAGTCCCGTGATGATCAGATATGTGGTGGCGCTCGCCATAACTCCGGCCTCCACCTGCCCGAAGATCGCCCGCAGGATTGTCTTGTGTGCACCGATCAACACCACCGTTGTCAAGGCAGAGGCATAGAGCAGGAAAAGGACCATCTGCCACGCAGACCGTCCCGCCTCTTCTTCTCTGCGCTGTCCAAGGGCATGTCCTGCCACCACGGCGCCGCCGGTGGCGAGTGCCGAAAAAACCTGAATGACCAGGATGTTGATATTATCCACCAACGAAACACCCGACACCGCCGCCTCTCCCACGCCGGAAATCATAACAGTATCCAGCATACCGACCAAAATAGCCAGAAGCTGTTCCATGATCAATGGCAGGATCAGTTTCCTGAGATCCGCATTGCTGTATATTGTCCCCTGTGCTTCTTTTTCCTTTTCCTTCGTGTGCATCACCATCAACGTCCTTGTTTAGATTTAAAATGATTCTTAACCTATTCTATGCCCATCCGGTCTTAATGTAAAGTGGAAACAGAAGTCTTTATCTCTTTTCCATCATTAACATACATGCTGATGCAGATATTTTTCTCTCGTCGCCAGTCCACCGCGGATATGCCTCTCCGACTTGTTAACGTCGAGTACCTTTCTCGCTTCTGCCGCCAGTGACGGGTTCAACTGTGCAAGACGATCTGTAACGTCTTTATGTACCGTAGACTTGGAGATTCCGAATTCCTTCGCCGTCTGTCTCACCGTAGCATTATTCTCAATGATATAATTGGCAATCTGAATTGCACGCTCCTCAATATACTCTTTCAAAAGGAAACCCCTCAGAACACTTTTTTACATTGTATGAAGTGTTGTGAGGGGTTATGACCGTATATTGACCAAAATGCCAAATAAACTATATTCTGTATCAGACATTATATGAAAGAATGCTTTGCAATTTCGATTTCTGTTATCATGGATACCTTTGCCAGCTTAGAAGAGAAGAAAAATATTATCCGTCTGCCAAGTATATAGCACTCTGTTACAGCTATTATTCCAAGACATCTCATTTTTCTCGATTCCAATTTTTATAATCAATAATCATAATAATCTCTTGAACCACTTGGCGCATTTCAAATTTAAAAATATTCATATCACTTCTTTTAGCCAAAAAACGTCTATTATGAGCACTTAAATCTCCATATTTTTTTACCGTCTTAATATATGTTTCAAGGTTCCTGCTAACATTCCACTTATCTGCTGCAACAAACCTTGGAATTAATTCACTCAAAAACAGAAAGTTACCTTTATCATCTTTAATATTGTTATCAACACCATATCGTTCAAAGCATTCAATAATTAATGTTTCTATTAATTTTCGCATCACTACAAGTACCGCATCATATAAACAACACTCAAAGCATTGATTCATTTGCTTGGCCGTTAATTTTATATAGTAAGGCGCAGTATCAAGTATATCCAAAGGTAGCAATTCGTCCGTAACTATTACCTCAAAATCTTCTGAAACCTCTTTTTTTATTTTATCAACTGTATTTCTTTCTAATATATATCCATTCCTATTTTTTATAAAGATAATATTTTTCCCTTTTATATGATTAGACAAATATGCAGGAACATTTGAATAAGGCTTAACTCTTAATACGGAGTAACACTCCTCAATTTGCTTTGGTAATACCTGCTGTATATTTTCAACATATAAACAATAATATACAAAGTAAATTATCATTTCGCTCGACGGCTTTTGTAAAAAATCTGGAATTTTTTGAACGAATCCCTCTAACTTATCGTACATTATTTATCCTTTCCCATCATGCCCCTGTCAACATAATCTTCTCCTATATGACTAATCTTAAATTTACCTGTATCAGTCAATACATAATAGCTTTTCAGATTTTTAGCATTATGTAACGCATTCCCAATATCAAAGTTCGTACTCTCACCTATAGTTCTTAATGCTGTAAATATTGTGTCTTTATCAACTTCTTCAATTCCTTTTATATCTTTTAACCATTTAGCAATAATAACTGTTTTGTCTTGATTGTTTGTCGGAGAATGCGTTGCATAAAACTCTGCAAACGCATTGCGCTCATCTTGAGATAAATTCAATTCTATCAAATTATATGATTCCGGTGCACTGCTTTTAGATTTGGAAGATTTTTTCTTTCCACTCTTCTCTTCAACTTCTCCACAAACAATTTTAGTTGCCAATTCTATACCCTTTTTCTCTATTCTAAAATCATTTTGATTAACTGCAGAAATTAATTTATCAGAAACCAAAGATTTAAAATTATATGCGAAATTTTTACTCCTTGTTTCTGTATATCTGTTTGTATCTTTATAATATTGGCGTAAATCATCTCTTGAAAAAATTTTAGTTCCTTGTTTAGAACAATAAAATGCATAAACTAATATCCACTCACTCTCTGTGCGTGGACCGCCCGCAAGTACTACATTTGATATGCTCGGAATTTGTGCACATTCACTTTCTTCATTGCTTGTCACATTAATATCTGATGTAATTTTATCTTCTAATATCTGTAAATTTTCTGTAACAGAACCTGTAGCGTTTTTATTGCATTCACTCATTCGTCCCATTCCACTTTCCTTAAGGGAATTAAAAATTTCTTTTACACTTTCTGTTTCTCCCTCTAATTCAATAGCCATACCATCCCATGTTACTTTAATTTTTAGTTCGCTCATCTTATGCTCCTTTCGGTCATTCAAATTTGTTTTGTATTTCTTCAGGCAAATACTTTACCAGCTCCTCCACCAACTCATACACTTCCGTCCCCGGCGCAATCTCTGACGGCGTCTTTCCCCAATTTTCCTCTATAATCCTTTTCGCATACCGTATCGCCAGCTTTGGGTTCCCTTTCTCTATCAGAATATTAAATATATCCTTCCTATTCTTTTTGTACTTCTCAATCCCCAATTCTCTAAACTTATCATTGAGAAATCTAATATACTCAGATCTATGATTATTTGAAGTATAGTAGGCAAAA
>ERZ808037.1995-NODE-1995-length-11465-cov-13.297331_pt1 | contig 11465 bp, 9 predicted proteins | sample MGYA00380190_ERZ808037 | MGnify/ENA primary metagenome ERZ808037 (study PRJEB31490, sample SAMN06133399) | mouse gut metagenome | isolation source: J9 | host: mice | place: China: Chengdu | collected 2015-05 ...
TGGCTGGACGCTTGTTGTGTCGGTCATCTGGCTCATCGGCATCGCCGCCATGCTGCTGTATGCGGTCATCAGCTATGCGCGGGTGCGCCGGAGCGTTGCGGAAAGAGTACCTTATGAGGGAAACATCTTTCTGTGCGACCATGTGAAGTCGCCGTTTATCCTGGGGCTGGTTCGGCCCAAAATCTATCTGCCCTCCGGCGTGGACACCGCAGCTATGGAGCCTGTGATTGCCCACGAAAAGGCACATCTGGCAAGACGCGACCACTGGTGGAAGCCGCTGGGCTTTCTGATCCTGACGGTTCACTGGTTCAATCCCCTGTGCTGGATCGCCTATGTGCTGCTGTGCCGGGACATTGAGGTGGCCTGTGATGAGAAGGTCATCCGGCAGATGGATTTAGAGGGGAGAAAGCAATACTCCACCGCCCTGCTGGAGTACAGCGCCCAGCGGCGGATGGTTACGATCTGCCCGCTGGCCTTTGGAGAGGTTGGCGTAAAGGAACGGGTGAAAAACGTGCTGAATTACAAAAAACCGGCGTTTTGGGTCATTGTTGCGGCTGTTATCGCCTGTGCGGTGGTAACAGTGTGCTTTGCAACAAATCCCGCATCCGCAGAAAACTATATCCGCTTGCAGTCTACTCACTCCACGCCACCAGCGGCATTTTTCTCTCTGGATTTAGCAGAGGGAGTGCATGGAACTGTCATTGCCGAGCGTTGGGAAAATGGCAGTTGTGTCAGCACGAACCCTGTTGTTATGAACAATGCTACCCAGCAAATACAGCTATATCTTGATCCACAGGACAATGGCGTCAATGTTCAGCTTGGCCTTGATAATGGGGATACGGTTTTGGAAACTTTCTCCTACCCAGAAGGTGAAAAGCCTATTGGCTGGTCCTTTGTTTCATTGGATGAAGGGGAAAAAACATCGCTGCCATTGGGCAATGAGCAGATCATATTCGCTATGGCACTTGACTTTGGGGACGGGGTAAAATCCTATTCCTGCGATGCCCTGTCCACCAACAAGAAGATGGTGGAGGATACGGCATATATGATTGTAATTCGTGCTTTTTTGACAAACAGCGATAATTCCATAGATGTGCCAAAGGTTATTGAGACAGAACCCGATAGCGGCGAACCTGCGCCAGAGGAACCGGATGTTTCAACGCTATCCGAAGAACAGATTGCTATCCGTCAGGCAATTCTGGGGCATAACAAATCACCCTCCCCACAAGGAGTACGATGTGGCCTGTTGCAGCTTCATCACATTGGAAACACTCTCTGGCACACCTTTGGCGGGAAGCAATACCCATAAAATCACCTATTACGGGTGGGCGCTCTATGAGGAATACAGGGTTACTGATAACGGCCTGAAAACAGTCAGCGGTAGCCATGTTCCTGTGGCGCTTTCCTTTGACTTGGACGAGCGCGGTTATACTTTGACTGAATATTGGGAACCCAGAGACGGCAGCTACTACGCGCCGGACATCCGGGAAAAGTTTCCCGCGCACATTGTTGAGGACGCCCTCAACAACCAGAAGTTTATCCTTCAGCAGATGCAGGAGTGCTACGCCCAGGCGATAGACTACGTCCAGTCGATAGCACCTGCCGGGCTGGACACCGATAAAGTGATCGGGTCGCTCATTGAGACGATTTGCAGCGGCCCCGCATTGTCCTCAAATCCGGGGGATTATATCGAGGAACACTCCATCGAGTACCGGGAGCTGACCTACTATGGCCGGTACACCCTGAAATACTGCTTTGCCCGGTTCGAGAAGGGCAACGAAACCGGACTGGACGGGCATATCATGAGGACGGTGTGTGAGGATATTGCGGCCGGCTGGGGAGAAGCCTTCCCGACTGATTATGTAGTGATTACCGGGCAGATGTGGTATGATGTGTTCAAAAGCAATGCACTGGGTTTGATGGCGCAATATACGGAAATTGAGCTTGCAGAGCGCTATCCGGCGTCCTATCTGCTGCTCAGTATGCTTGGGGAAGTATAGACACCTCAAAACGCAATAAGAAGCCTGTAGCCCTTGAAACACAGGGCTACACGCAAAGAACGACCCTACCCAATCCGAACGACTGACAGCAATGTGTTCAGATTGGGTAGGGTCGTTCAATCCGAGCGCCGCCCGGATCCCCGCCGCCCGCAGGGCGGCCCCCCACCCGCGAGCCCAGCGCAGCGGGTCGCGGGTGGAAGCGAAGAAATTCCCGCCAGAGTGCAGTTTTCGCCGCAAGGCGGAAACGGAACGGTGGCGGGAATTTCTTCGCTGTCTTGTGTTGACAAAAAAGATGCAATCAAATCCGTCGTGATATAGCGGTTTCTAAAACTGTCAGCACCATATAAAAAGAGCGGAGACACTTCAATAGTTCAGGAAGACTGCTTTAAATGCCCCGCTTTCACAATCTCAAAATACGGTGCAAAAGATTTTTCATTTTCTCTAACTGCCCAAACTGTTTTTTGCTTTAAGGAGATGGTAATCTTTATCAGAATTTGTTGGCCGTATCCGGTTTAAGATATGGTTGCAAACTTCAGGAGACCAATATATAGTTAATTCGCTACGCGCTCTTGTAACTGCAGTGTAAAAAATGTTATGCGTAATCCGTTCCTCCGTCTCATCAGCAATCACAATTTTAACAGAATCATATTCCAAACCTTGGGATTTATGAATTGAAACAGCATAAGCAACCTGCATGGGAAGAATATGCTCATTGCTTGTGCTCTCTTCATCACTGGAGTAGGGAGGCATTCTGTTGACAATAAAGCCCACACGGGTCAAAGGGCCCCGTTGCTCAATAAAATCCAAGCCTTCGCACATAGCAACATCATCCTCAGACAATTCAAGCTCCACATCCAGCACAAAATAGACGAGATTTTGGTAGTCCTGGAGTGCAACGATTTTCCCTTTCAAATTGTTGTAAAGAAGGGGGAAACGGCGGGAATCATTGAACAGTACAGGATCGTTAACCTTAAATCGCAAAATTCCAATGTCCACCGGCGGCATCGGATTGCTCAACTGTAGAAGCCGGTTAATATTGTTCAGCCCGTAGAGTCCGCTGTAGTTTAGACATAGAATGATCTCATCTTCAGCACGCGGAGTGAAAATGTCCTCATCAATAGGATGGGAATAGTCGTTGCGCACCGTTTGCTCAAGCACAACATTGCTGTCCCCCATATTGCGAACCTCATCCCACAGCTTCTTTAGGTTTTTGTCTGTACTTCTGTGTGGGGTGGTCAGTTCGTGACAGCAATACGATGGCATAGCCTTCCTGCAAATGTTGAACCAATTGCCAAATCCAATGGCCTCAATCTGATGGGTATCCCCAATTAAAACCAGCGCTGCCTCCCCCAGCAGGGACAATATGGTCAGAATATCGTCATTCTTTACGGTGCTGCACTCATCTATTACGATAAGATCACAGGAAATGGTATTGTAGCGGGAACGCCCGATAAAACGGTCGATTGTCATGAATTCGTCTTGATTTCCGCTGCTGACAACCTTTCGCCGGAGATTTTCCACCGCTGGATTGGTCTGCGCCAAATAGATTTTCTGCTGAGATGCCGTTAAGCTGGTGATGTGATTTACAAGGGTAGTTTTTCCGGTGCCGGCAGCGCCATAAATGAAGTGGACGCGGGAATTCTGAAACATATCGGCAAGTATCTTGGCCTTGGCGGGGTCGTCCAGACGGAATTTATCCGAAAGGGTCTTGAGCTGTTCCACACGTTCTGCCGAAAAGCAGGAGGAAAGTGCGCAATTGCATTTCGACAGCTGACCAAGTGAGGATATGATTTGAACTGTTTTGCTTTCGTGCTCCTTTTTGAACACACAATTTTTGTAAATGCCAAGCTCTGAATCCGGCCGGAATCGATCAGAGAGGCTGGCATTGTACCGGGTGATCAGCATTTCAATTTTCTCCGCGGAGCCAAACATCTTTAAATCGTCTATTGGGGTAAAGAGGACGCCGTTTGGGTTGGTGTTCTTTTCAATAAATCGCGCGAGCAGCTCCGACTCATGCCCAGTTGGATCAATGCACTCAAACAAATCATAGAGGTTTGAGATATGGCCCTTTGGGTTGAATGAATATGGGTGCCGATCAAATGGAATGCACTTTGAGGATAAGTACAGATCACCATATGTGTTTCCGTTCCTGTAGGGCCACTGATCCTTGATAATCCGGTTATTCATGCGCTGCAGGAGATACCGCAAAATGTTTTTCCCGCTGTCATTTTCAATGGATATTGTGCGGCAACGATCCAAAATTTCAACAATAACGCAATGAGTTCCTTTACAGCGGGAGAGAATGTATTGCTTGACGCTGCCATATAGGGTGTCGTCGAAATCCAGAATGTCCACCAGGGACAGCTGATTATATTCCAAATACTCCATGAGGGCCTTATACTCGCCCGCTCCCCTTTTTACAGAGCTGGGAATGTTCAGAATCCTGGCAAAGTTGTTAATTTCGCAGGGGCGAATCGAAATATGCCACTCGGTAATGAGCTTGATGGGGAAATGAACGTGGAATACGTCAATTACGGTGTCTAAAAATGCCAGTGCGACGCAATAATTCGTCGTAATGCTGTGATTTGTAAATGCGGTAATGCGGTTAAATTTATTTGGCTTTTCTGCGGCAGGTTCAAGCGTAACCTCGTAGTAGATATGATTGTTGACAAAAAATGGCTTGATTTTATCAATATAGTAATTGTCCAGAGACTTTGACTGTTGCGGTACGAGATTCTGTTCAATCCGCTCTGCGACTTTTTTATAATAGTCTCTTGTCTGTTCATCCAAGTCTTCCAGAAAACGATCCGCGTTTTCAATGATGACCGTATGATAGCGCTCAAGCATCAGCTGCTTGAGAAGCAGAATAAACCTGTAATACTTGAGGAGCAACCGCTCGGCTCCCTCCTCTGTAGGCGTAAAATGTGATACGGAAGCTCTGAGGAACCTGTCAAACCGCGCAATAAACTGGTATGGCCGCAAGGTATCAAATTTACTGGCCACCTTTTGCAGGCCCATTTCCTGATTGGGTCGAAGCTCTTGCCAAACCTTATATGCGATATGGTCATTTAAATTTCGCACTACGGTCACGATTCGCAATGCTACTTCGCCACGGTTTGTTTTTGTGATGGTTTGCAGGGCCTTGTCAATGGCGTTGCTCGCTTTTTGAATTTCTTTATCAGTTAATGCATCCATATGTATCCCCCAAACTGCTTGGACAGCCAAAATATTTTGCATTACTGGGCATCCGGTCGATATCTATATCTGATTTCAGACAATAACTTTAGCAAAACTACATATGTTTCCTAACAATCGCCAGCCGCGCCTTCGGATCTAACCATAGATGGAAGTCTGCTGCGATTTCGGGGTAAGCACTCACGCCTCCACCCTTACCTTGTTTTACATGCATCCCAGTAGCGTGAGTCCTCCGAATCCACAGAGATGGCGTAATGGTAAGCGATGTTGTATGCCCCTGGTGGATCAATTCCTCACAGGCCCTATCGTCAAATTCCTCATTCATGTCGTTTTCCCATTGGCGGAGGAACTCCAACGTATTGCGGCTGCGCATCCAACTTTGAATGACATAACCAGGAGATTCCCCGGAATACTGCTTTGCCAACTCGGTCAATGACACCATATCCTTACAAGTCATTAGCCCCATATATAGGCGCATAGTTTCACGGTAGTCCCTGATTTTATTAGATGTCCGTAATTTTTCTTCATTCAGTGAATCATAAAACTTTTCTCTCGATGCAGTGGCAATGTCAATATCTATGATTTGTCTCGCTAAAAGCGAATCAATCGAGGATTCGTACTGAAATGCTAAGTGTGTGTAAAGTTCACTAATTTCTTCCTCAGTCATGGCCATAATCTCCCTTTTTCTACAAGTATAGCAGAAAGAGCGGGATTTGTACAGGGTCATTTCATTTCCAGCAAAGGAGACCGATACCTTTCTGCCTTCCTCGGATGACCAGCTTTTTCATAATCCACATTACACCGATGATCTTTTTCAAATTGAGCGTCCAGATATACCTTCATACCAACGATTGGAATATATTTCTTATTGGCGAGGAGCTTATCCACAGTTGCCCTAGTCCATTTGGAGTTCCCTGTTGGGGAGGGAACTCCCTTTGTAAAGAGCATGTCAACAATTTTTCCTAAGCTAGCTCCAGCGAGATAATACTCAAATATGCTGCGGACAACATTTGCTCTTTCTTCATGCACGTCGATTTTCTCGCCAACCAAAACATAGCCATATGGAAGTTTCATAACTACCTCACTTTCTAAAACATAAATAAAAGCAGGTTTGAGAGATAACCAATCTCCTCAAATCTGCTTGCTGACGCCTATGATATGTAATTGTAGCCAATTTTAAGATTTAATTTCAGTGCAATTCTGCCAAGAAAAGGCAAAACCTACGTATAACTATCGTTAAACGCAGGTTTTGTCTACAATGGTGCGGGCATGGGGACTCGAACCCCAACGCCGTGAAGCACGAGAACCTAAATCTCGCATGTCTGCCAATTCCATCATGCCCGCCTATGGGCGGCGGGCCTCCCCGCCGCCGTTTTTCTCACCACACCAGGGTGGCGAAATAGTCCTCCGGCGTCTCCGCCCGCCGCAGCAGCTCCACCGAGCCGTCCTCCCGCAGCAGCAGCTCCGCCGAGCGCAGCTTGCCGTTGTAATTGTACCCCATGGAGAACCCGTGGGCGCCGGTATCATGGATCACCAGCACGTCCCCCCGCTGGATCTCCGGCAGGGCCCGGTCGATGGCAAACTTGTCGCTGTTCTCGCACAGCGAGCCCACCACGTCATACACGTGATCACAGGCCGCCTCCTCCTTGCCCAGCACCGTGATGTGGTGGTACGCGCCGTACATGGACGGCCGCATCAGGTTGGCCGCGCAGGCGTCCACCCCGATATACTCCTTATAAATATGCTTCTCATGGACGGCGGTGGTGACCAGGTGGCCGAAGGGGGCCAGCATAAACCGCCCCAGCTCGGTGAAGATGGCCACGTCCCCCATCCCGGCGGGCACCAGGATCTCCTCGTAGGCCCGCCGAACCCCCTCGCCGATGGCCATGATGTCGTTGGCGGGCTGCTCCGGGCGGTAGGGCACCCCCACCCCGCCGGACAGGTTGATGAACGCCACGTGGCACCCCGTCTCCTCCGCCACATCGGCGGCGGTCTGGAACAGCAGCCGGGCCAGGGCGGGGTAATATTCGTTGGAGATGGTGTTGGAGGCCAAAAAGGCGTGAATTCCAAAGCGCTTAGCCCCCAGCTCCTTCAAACGGCGAAACGCCTGGGCCAGCTGGGGCCGGGTCATGCCGTACTTGGCCTCCCCCGGCTTGTCCATCACCTGGAAGCCCTCCTCGCTCTCCCCCAGGGCAAACACCCCGCCGGGGTTGAAGCGGCAGCACACCGTCTCCGGCACCCGGCCCAGGGTGTCCCGCAGGAAGTCCACATGGGTCAGATCGTCCAGGTTGATATAGGCCCCCAGCCTGTCCGCCAGCTCAAACTCCTCCGCCGGGGTCTCGTTGGAGGAAAACATGATCTCGCTACCGGTAAACCCGCACCGCTGGGCCATCATCAGCTCGGTGAGGGAGGAGCAGTCCACGCCGCAGCCCTCCTCCCGCAGCAGCTTGAGAATGCCCGGGGTCGGGGTGGCCTTCACGGCGAAATATTCCTTGAACCCTGGGTTCCAGGCGAAGGCGGCCTTCAGCCTCCGGGCGTTCTCCCGGATGCCCCGCTCGTCGTAGATATGGAAGGGGGTGGGGTAGGTCTTTCTGATCTCTCTGGCCTGGGCCAGGGTGAGGAAGGGCTTCTTCATCTCGTTCTCTCCTTGGTGCGGCAGATACCGGTTCTGTCTATGATATAAAATTTTGGGCCGCTTGTCAACCGCGAGCCCTTCGCCTCGTCCCGGATTTCACGCCTGGGCCGCGGGCTGGGCTTCGGCCTCCAGCTCCACCGGCAGGCCGTTCACCTCCACCCCGTCCCCGGCGGGGATGAGCAGATAGGTGCGCCCCTCCAGCACCCGGGACTCCACCTGGCCGCTGAGCTCCGGCTTCACGGTGATGGTGATCTCCCCGGCCTTGATCTGGAAGCGCCTGCTGTCGATGAGGTTGGCGGGATCCACCGCCGCCTCCTCGCCCAGCCGCTGTCCGCAGTAGTCCTGGAAGGCGGACACCCGCTCCGCCTCCACGCCGCACTCCCGCAGCATCCCGCCCACATCCCTGGCCGTGACGGTGAGGGGTTCGGGATCCCGGCTCTCCTTGTGCAGCTCGATGCGCTCCCGGAGCTGCTCGTGGACGGCCTGCACCAGCTCCATGCTGCACTCCGCCCCCAGCGCGTCAGTGAGGGCGGTCTCAAAGGCCTCCCGCTGCTCCGGGGCGGACAGGGGCGGCTCCGTGCCGAACACCCCGCTGAGGAACTCCCCGTGGAGCAGCTCCGGCTTGCGGGCGTAGTACAGCGCGTTGTAGAGGTTGGCGGCCCGGTCGTCGAAGGCGGGCCACAGGAAGCCCACCTCCGGCGGGGCGGCCAGCCGTCCGGCGGTCTTGACGTGGAGAGCGTTCTCGTTAGGCACGTAGCCCAGCCCCGGCTTCCCCTCCCGCATGGGGCACACCGCGCACAGCAGGTAGGAGTACACCGTGTCGGAGGAGTCCTCCAGCACCTCGTCGTTTTTGGTGCGGAAGGGCACGTCATAGCTCTCCTGGGCCAGCAGGATCAGGTAGCTGTCCTCCCCCAGCTCCAGGTTCTGAATGACGGTCTCATAGAAAGCCCGGCGGGCGGCAGCGTCCTTCAGCCTGGCCTCCCGGAGGGCCTGGATCCGCTTCAGCTCCTCCCCCTCCGCCACCTGCCGGGTGGAGAACTCCACGTTGATCAGGTTGCGGCCCAGCCCGCCGGACAGGGCCTTTCGCAGCAGGGCCAGGCAGCTTTCCACATCGTCCTCGTTCAGCAGGGACAGGGGCTGCTCCACCTCGGCGATGATCTCCTTCAGGGGGCTCACATAACAGCCGTACACATGGCTGAGGTTGTTCTTTCCGGGGCGCAGCCGCCGGCGCAGCTCACCCAGTTCTTTCTGGTTCATGGTATCCCTCGCTTGTTCAAAGTCCCGCGCCGGGGCGCGGCGTCAACCAGTATACCACAGCCCGCGCCATTTGTCACGGGCAAACCGCGTCCCATCAGGAGCGACAAAACAAACCGGAAAACGCCCCTGTTTTTTGTGAAAAAAACGTACAATTCACCGGGGCAAATTTTCGGCAAACGTGCTACAATGGTGTCGGCCCGCCCATGCCTGGGGGCGCGGCAATTCATTGAGGGAAGGGATGCTTGATGAAGCAACACAGAAAAGGGCTGGTGGTGTGGCTGGCCATTGTGCTCCTGCTGCTGGCCGGGGCGCTGCTGGCCGGCCCGGGAGAGCGAGTGGAAACCGTCCAGGAGACCATGCGGGACGCGGTGCTCCACGACGTGAACCGGATCAGCCTGCTGGGCCTGAAGGAGGTCAACCCAGGTCTGATCTCCGCCTTCCTGGTGACGGCCATTTTGCTCCTGGCCGCCGCCCTGATCCGCATATTCGCCGTCCCCCGCTTCCGGTACATACCCGGTAAGCTCCAGCTCCTGCTGGAGCAGGCGGTGGGCCTCTTTGACAACATGGCCCGGGGCAGCAGCCCCCACCGGTTCCGGTTTGTGGGGGCCTATATCTTCGCCGCCGGAGCCTTCATCTTCGTGGGCACCCTGTTCGAGCTGCTGGGCGTCCAGGCGGTCACGGTGGAGGGGCGCCCCATCACCTTGCCCGCCCCCCTGTCCGACGTGAACGCCGCCATCGCCCTGGGCACCCTGTCCTATCTGGTGATCCTGTCCGGCGGCATCGCCGCCAACGGCGTGAAGGGCGTGGGCAAGACCCTGAAGGAGTTCTCCCTGCCCATATCCATGAGCTTTCGTCTCTTCGGCGCCCTGCTCAGCGGCCTGCTGGTGACGGAGCTGGTCTACTACTACGTGAACCTGAGCTTCGTGCTGCCGGTGGTGGTGGGCGTGCTGTTCACCCTGCTCCACGCCATTATCCAGACCTACGTGCTGACGATGCTCACGTCCATGTACTACGGCGAGGTGTCCGAGCCCTCCCCGCCCAAGCCCAAAAAGAAAAAACAGGCCCCCGCCTCGGTGGAGCGCGCCTGACGCCCCGTCCTCATAAAAAGACAACAACTTCAAGGAGGTCATACCCCATGAAACATCTGCTGAAGAAGATCCTGATCCTGGCCGGCGCGCTGGTGCTGACGCTGGCCCTGGCCGCCCCCGCCTTCGCCGCCGACGCCCCTGCCCAGGGGGAGGACACCGCCCAGTCCCAGACCCAGGAGGGCAGCGCCATCGGCCTGAAGGCCATCGCCGCGGGCATCGCCGTGGGCATCGCCGCCGCCGGCGGCGCGGTGGCCATGGGCCTGGCCACCGCCAAGTCCACCGAGAGCATCGCCCGCCAGCCCGAGGCGGAGGGCAAGGTACGCACCACCCTGATGCTGGGCCTGGTGTTTATCGAGACGGCCATCATCTACGCCCTGCTGGTGGTCATCCTGATCATCTTCGTACTCTGACAAAGGAGGCGTTTGCAACATGCCGTGGCCTTTAAACATTGACCCGCAGCAGATCCTGCTGCATTGGATGAATCTGGCCATCCTGGTGGGCGGGCTGTACTTCCTGCTGTACAAGCCGGTGAAGCAGTTCATGGCCAAGCGGGAGGAATACTATCAGGATCTGGATCGGCAGGTCCAGGACAAGCTGGCCCAGGCCGACCGGATCCACACCGAGTACAAGGAGAAGCTGGAGGGGGCGGAGGAGGAGATCCGCCAATCCCGGGCCAAAGCTCAGCAGTCCCTCCAGCAGTCCGTTCAGGAGCAGCTGGATCAGGCCCAGGCCCAGGCCGAGCTCATCGTGTCCCGGGCCCACGCCGACGCCGAGCGCACCCGGGAGCAGGCCCTGTACGACTCCCAGCAGGACATCCGCAGGCTGGCGGAGACGGCGGCCCAGCGGCTGGCCCTCCACGAGGATCCCTTCGACCAGTTTTTAGATCTGGCAGAGGGAGGCGCGGCCCATGAGAGCAAGTAGAAGCCGGCTCAACGCCGAGCTGCGAAGCGCCGCCCGCCCCACCGGCGAGCAGCTCCACCGCTTTGAGGAGTTCCTGAACCGCACCTACCACCGGACGGTTCCCCTCCACTGGGAGGAGGATCCCGCCCTGCGCTCCGGCTTCCGGCTCCAGGTGGGCTCCGATGTGTACGACTGGACGTTCGACGGCCGGGTGCGGCAGTTCACCGACTACCTGCGGCAGCTCCAGCCGGGGAAGGACGACCTGCTCCCCCTGATGCGCCAGGCGGTGGACGACTGGGAGCTGGCCGCCGTGCCGGAGGAGATCGGCACCGTCCGCACCGTGGACAGCGAGATCGCCACCGTCACCGGCCTGGAGCACGCCCAGTACGG
>ERZ808037.1996-NODE-1996-length-11460-cov-3.601335_pt1 | contig 11460 bp, 10 predicted proteins | sample MGYA00380190_ERZ808037 | MGnify/ENA primary metagenome ERZ808037 (study PRJEB31490, sample SAMN06133399) | mouse gut metagenome | isolation source: J9 | host: mice | place: China: Chengdu | collected 2015-05 ...
TATGGTGTATATAAGAAGGCACCGCTGGAGGGAGCTGAACGGTTTCCGGTGGGGCATTCAGTTGTCCTGCTTCCTCATCACCTATCTGATTGGCTGGCTGCTCTTTACGATGTCCATAGAAAATGATAAGATGCCGGAGTTTTTGACGGTGAGTATTTTGATTGCCGTTTTGAATATCCTGATTTATGTGTTGCTTGACAGAATGCAGCGCGACGCCGCGCTCCGGGAGGAATACCGGCTTTCTGAGATTAGCTTGGCGGCGCAGGAGGATCGGATTGCGGAGACGAGGGAGCAGTATGCAAGGATGCAGACGCTGCGGCATGATATGCGCCATTACCTTACGGCGGCGGCAGGGCTTTTGTCGGAGGGGAAGGCGGAGGATGCCAGAACGTATATCGAGAATGTACTGGATGAACAGGTGAATCGGACGGTTGTGGGGATAGATACGGAAAATGTGGTGGTAGATGCGGTGATCAATCATCGGATTGCGCTCTGCCAGCAGGAACGGATTGAAATGAAGTGCATGATTGATGAGAATTCATGGGCGGTGACGGACACGGATATGAGTGTGCTTTTGTCAAACCTTCTGGATAATGCCATACACGGATGCAGGGGAGTGAAAAATCCACAGATTGAGCTTGTCATAGGAACGAGAAAGGCTTTCACCTATATTGTCGTGAAAAACAGCATCGCTGCGCCTGTTCTGGAGAAGAATCCGCATCTGCGGACGGATAAGGAGGACAGGACGAAACATGGCTTCGGTGTTTTGTCCATACGCAGGATTGCGGAGAAATACAGGGGAAGCGTGGAATTTCGGGAGGAGAAGAATATATTTATCGCGGAAGTCTGGCTGGAGAATATCAATTCTAATTTGTAATTCGAGAATCCAGCCCTCTGGGAGAAGAGAATGCCGTTTGTGCTGTATATCTGCCGTTTATGCTGAGAATGTTGCAAATCTGACCACCCTTTCTTTATAATATGAAAAATGTGATTTTTGAGGGGGGGGGTGAGAGCATGCGGCATATCGGAGGAAAAAGAGCAGTAGCGGCAGCGGTTTGTCTTATGATGATCTTAGGGGTGATGCTGTGCGGCTGTTACGAACAGGCTTCCCGTCCGCTTGTGAAGCTTTCCGTCTGGTGGAGCGATGATGGAGACAGAGAGCTTGTAGCGGAAATGATAGAAGAGTTTAAGAAGGAGCATGAGGAGGAGGCTCTCTTTGAGATTACGGTCAGCAAGGAGAGCGTAATGAATTTAAAGGGCACTGTATTGGCGAATCCGGAGGCAGCTGCGGATATTTTTATGTTTGCGGACGACCAGTTTGACGCGCTTAAAGCTGCGGGTGCACTTTTGGAGATTACGGAGAATACGGAGCAGGTGATTTTGCAGAACGGTGGGAGAGAAAACGGCGCCTGCCGTTGTGTTATGTTTGACGACAAACTGTATGCGTATCCGCTAACAACGGGGAACGGTTATTTTTTATACTATAATTCGGCTTATTTTGACGAGGAGGATGTTAAGAGTCTGGATCGGATGCTGGATAAGGCTGCGGAAAACGGCAGAAAAGTGACGATTGATTTTTCCAGCGGCTGGTATCTATATTCCTTTTTCAAGGGCGCGGGTCTTACCTTGGAGATGAATGAGGACGGGCTGACAAACACCTGTAACTGGAATGCTGTCGATACGCCCTACAGAGGGGTGGATGTGGCGGAGACGATGCTTCGGACAGCTACACATGAAGGATTTGTCAGCTGTGACGATCAGGGATTTCAGGACGGGGTAAAGAACGGAACGATCATTGCGGGAATCAACGGTCCGTGGAATGCAGAGATGGTTAGACAGGTATGGGACAATGATTTCGCAGCAGCCAGACTTCCCGCCTGTACGATAGCGGGAAAGCCCGTGCAGATGTGCAGTTTTTCCGGCTATAAGCTGGTGGGCGTCAATCCCCATTCCGAAAACGGAGAGTGGGCAATGAAGCTGGCGGAAAAGCTGACCAGCGAGGAAATGCAGCGCAGGAGATTTGAGATGGTCGGGGAATGTCCGTCCAATGTGAATGCGGCGGCTTCCAAAGAGGTGCAGGATTCCCCGGCAGTGGCGGCTCTGCTGGCGCAGTCGGAATATGCCTATGCGCAGCGGGTTGCGGAAAGCTATTGGCATGCGTCGTACATTTTCGGCATTACCATGGCGGGTGGTAATTCCGACCATCAGGATTTACAGACGCTGCTTGACCAAATGACAAGGGAGATTACCGGGGAAGATGAAATTGATTAAAAGAATACCCATTCAGATGCTTATTTTGAATTTGATCGCAGGCATCGTGTGTATTACCGGTATGCTTGTGATGAACTATCATCTGGATAAGATAGTAAAAAACTATGAGCGGAATACGGAAACATGCATGAGGGAGCGGCTTATCATGTCCGATCTCTGCCGGCTGATGAGCAGGCATCATATCATTGTCTCCTGGCATACGCTGACGGAGCTTCCCGAGGAAAAGAGTGCTTATGAGGCGAAGGCAGAGCGGCTGAAGCGGGAGATTATGGACAGGCTGGATGAGATGAGCGGCAATTCTTTCGCGGACGAGAAGGAGCAGCTGTTTCATACGGCATACTCCAACGCCGTCAGCTACTTTTCCGATGCGGACAATGCTTTTCAGATGAGCCGGGAGGGGAACAGCGAGACGGCGAGGTACTATGTGACGTCCTATCTTGCGGATTTTATCGATCAGATCACGGAGGATATCGACACCTTGGATGGCTATGTCGCCGAGGAGATGGCGGAGACGGATCTTGAGATGCGGCGCGGGATACGGCTGGCACAGCTCAGCGAACGGGTCTGTATTCTATGTATCATTGTCGTGACGGCGGTTTGTATGATGCTCTGTGTCGGTATTACGTCCAGACTGGAAAAATATAAGGATCAGCTGGAGGAGGAAAACGAGCGCAAGACGCAGGCGCTTATCCGGCATAATCGAAAGATGCTCGCCATTCAGGAAAACGCCATTATCGGTATGGCGGATCTGATTGAAAACCGCGATCAGGATACGGGAGAGCATGTGAAACGCACAAGCAGATATGTGGAGCTCCTTACGAGGGCGGCGCAGGAGAACGGCTATTACAGCCATGTGCTGACGGATGATTATGTGGAGCTTTTGATCAAGGCGGCGCCTTTACACGATATCGGAAAAATTGCGGTGTCGGACACGATTCTTCAAAAGCCCGGAAAGCTTACGCCGGAGGAGTTTGAAGCGATGAAAGAGCACACCACGGCGGGCGGGCGTATTGTGGCGGAGGTTTTGAAAGGCATTGAGGAGAAGGGATATATCGACATTGCGTCCCAGGTGGCGGCGTGTCACCATGAGAAATGGGACGGCAGCGGCTACCCCAACGGTCTGCGGGGCGAGGAAATTCCGCTGGGCGCAAGGATTATGGCTGTCGCAGATGTGTTTGACGCGCTCGTCTCGAGACGCTGTTATAAGGCGGCGATGCCGGTGAACCAGGCATTTGAGGTGATACGGGAATCCGGGGGTAGTCATTTTGACCCAACGCTTGCCGATATTTTCTGTCATATAAGAAACGAGGTGGAGGAGGTGCTGGGGGCAGAACAGTCTTGACAAAAGGGAACTGGAATTTTTATAATGGGAACGAGGGGGTGTTGTCATGAAAAGCATACGAACAAAAATCAGCTTGTGTCTCATTTTAACGGTTCTGGTCAGTCTGGTTGCATCAGGCGCTTCCAGCACTGCGCTAAACTATAACAGCACCATGGTGACGGTGGAGCAGATGATGAGAGAGACCGCGGTTCTGGCGGCGGGACGTGCCCAGCAGGAGCTGGCGTCTTATAAGAATGTCGTCATAGAGGTCGGGTGCATTCCGCAGCTTTCCGACCCGAATGTATCCGTGGAGGAAAAGCAGACGATCATCGATGAGCGTGCCCAAATGCACGGTTTCCAGAGGGGAAATATCATTGCCGCGAACGGTATCAGCATTTTTGACGGAAAAGACTATTCCGACCGCGAGTATGTGCGTCAGGCGCTTCAGGGAAATGTGTTTGTATCGGAGCCGCTGATCAGTAAGATTACGGGGAAGCTGTCCATCATGGTGGCGGCGCCGCTCTACACGGAAGAATCCTATGGGAGGTCTATTGTGGGCGTGGTCTATTTCGTGCCGCAGGAGACGTTTTTGAATGACATTGTGACAGCCATCCAGATTGGTGAGAACAGCAGGGCATACATGATTAATAAGACGGGCGATACCATCGCGGATATTACGCTTGAGACGATCACTGTCCAAAATATCGAGGCGGAGGCGCAGAGTGATCCGTCGCTGCAGGAGCTGGCGGCGATCCATAGCGAGATGCGTCAGGGGAAAAACGGATTTGGCACCTATATGAGTGACGGGCATCCAATGTTTGCGGCGTATGCACCCGTGCCGGATACGGATGGATGGAGTATTGCGGTGACGGCTCCGCAGGTCAACTATCTGGCTTCCACGCGGGACGCTATCATAATTAACCTTGTGGTGATTGGGATTGCCATATTTGTTTCCATTGTGATTGCGCTGGCGCTGGCGCTCAATATCGGCAGACCTATGAAAGCGTGCGTCAATCGGATGAAGCTTTTGGTGGAAGGGGATTTGGAGACGCCGATGCCCCGGATTACCAACAAAGATGAGACGGGTGTACTCGCCCGTTCTACCGCGTCTTTGGTGGAAGGGCTCAGTCTTGTAATTAAGGATATCGATTTTCTGTTAAATGAGATGGCGAATCAGAATATGGACATCCGCACCGCCCATGAGGAGGTGTATGTGGGGAGCTTTCGGAATATTCTGCTTTCCATGCGGAATTTAAAGATGTCACTCAGCGATGCCATGCGGCAGGTCAACCATTCCGCGAGTGAGGTGTCGGAGGCAAGTAACCAGCTGTCGGCAAGTGCCCAGTCGCTTAGTCAGGGCACTACGGAGCAGGCAAGTTCGGTGGAGGAGCTTGCGTCGCGGATTAGCGTGATTTCCGAACAGGTGACAAACACGGCAAACGGTGCGCTGGATGTCCGTGCCCAGACGCGCAAGACCGGCGAGGAAGTGCTTGTGTGTAACCAGAAGATGCAGAGTCTGGTAGAAGCGATGGAACGGATTGAGGCAAGCTCCGAGGAGATTGAAAAGATTCTCAAGACCATAGACGACATCGCCTTCCAGACGAATATTCTGGCACTGAACGCGGCAGTGGAGGCGGCGAGAGCAGGAGCCGCCGGCAAGGGATTTGCCGTCGTGGCGGAGGAGGTCCGCAATTTGGCAGGGAAATCCGCGCAGGCAGCGAAGAACACTTCGGATTTGATTGGTAATTCCACGGAAGCGGTACATATCGGTACGGAGATTGCCCAGAATACGGCGGAGGTTCTGCTTGGCGTTGTAAACAGCATACAGGCGGTGGTGGAGTCTATCGACCATATTGCTACAGTATCGGGCGAACAGTCAGAAGAGGTGGGACAAGTTTCCGAGGGCATCAACCAGATATCGATCGTAGTGCAGAACAATAGCGCTACCGCCGAGGAGAGCGCGGCGGCGAGCGAGGAGCTTTCTGCGGAGGCGACGTGTCTGAAAGAGCTGGTGGATCAGTTTACGCTGGCGGCGGAATAAAATGGGGATTATGTGGGGAAAGAGACTGTCTGGCGGCGGTCTCTTTCTTCTTGCTTTTTTTGGCGGTTTCGGCTAATATTTAATTAGAGTATAAATTAGCCGAAAAAGGGATAGCATGATATGAATTATATAACGAGAAATCTGGAAAGCGTAGTGAATCAGGTGACAAGGGAATATCCGGTTGTTCTTGTGACGGGACCGAGACAAGTCGGAAAGACGACTATGCTGCAAAAGCTGATGGAAGGCACAGAAAGAAGTTACGTCACGCTGGATGATCTGCACGAGAGAAGTATTGCCAAAACGGATCCGGAACTATTTTTGCAGATACACAAACCTCCGGTACTTATTGATGAGGTTCAGTATGCGCCGGAGTTATTTACTTATATTAAGATACATGTGGATAAAAGTCATGAACCCGGCGCTTTCTGGCTTACCGGTTCCCAGATATTCAAGCTGATGCAAGGGGTACAGGAATCGCTTGCCGGAAGAGTGGCAGTGTTGTCGCTGGCGCCTTTGTCGCAGGCGGAAATCTATGGCGGAATAGTGGAACCTTTTGCCATTGACATGGAAGCGTTGTCAGCAAGAAAAGCGGGCAGAAAAGAGGCAGATGTAAAGGAGATTTTTGAACGGATTTACAGGGGTTCCATGCCTGCGGTAGTGAGCGGGGCAATAAACAATAGCCAGATTTTTTACAGAAGTTATTTAAGCACTTATATTGAGCGGGATGTGAGGGAGCTGTCAAACGCCATTGATTCCTTAAAATTCTTACGTTTTATCACCGCCGTGGCGGCGAGATGCAGCCAGATGCTGAATGTGGCGGAGATTGCGAGAGATGCGGATATGAATCAGACGCAGGCTAAAAACTGGCTGGGTATTTTAGAGACGCTGGGAATCATATTTTATCTGCACCCGTATTCCAACAACATGTTAAAGCGGCTTGTAAAAACGCCTAAGCTGTATTTCTATGATACAGGACTCGTCTGCTATCTGACAAAGTGGAGCAGCGCGGAAACGCTGGAGAGCGGCGCGATGAATGGCGCTGTTCTGGAAAACTATGTGGTTGCCGAGATTATGAAATCGTATCTGAATTGTGGAAAGGAGCCATATCTTTACTATTATCGCGATAAGGATGCGAGGGAGATTGAAGTGGTACTGGAGCATGACGGGATGCTGAATCCAGTGGAGATTAAAAAGACATCCAATCCGGGGACGGAGCTGGTGAAGGTGTTTGAATCGCTGGACAAGGCGTCTGTTGCCCGCTCAAAAGGGGCTGTGATTTGTATGAAGCCGGAGCTTGGGGCAGTTGACAGGGAGAATTATGTGGTGCCGGTGTGGGTGGTTTAGGGAAAGTATAAAAGTAAAATCATGAGGAGGTTTACACATGGAAAGAGTAGTAAAATTTTTAAAAGACGCGGCAATCTATTATCTCGCAACAACAGAAGGCGACCAGCCAAGGGTACGTCCGTTTGGCACAGCCCACATCTTTGAGGGCAGGCTGTACATTCAGACCGGCAAATCAAAGGATGTATCCAGGCAGATACATACGAATCCAAAGGTAGAAATATGTGCATTTAAGGGCGGCGAGTGGCTTCGGATAGCAGGAGAACTTGTGGAGGACGACCGCAGGGAGGCAAGGCAGTCATTGCTGGACGCATATCCGTCTTTACAGAATATGTATGCTGCGGATGACGGCAATACAGAGGTGTTTTATTTCAAGAATGCAACGGCGACATTTTCGTCCTTTACGCATGAGCCGGAAGTGGTAAAGCTGTAGTTTTTGAAAGACCTCGCCAGGGAGCGTTCCAAGGCTGATACTTTGCTGCGTATGGCGGGGGCTTGGGTTAGAGTCCATACGGATTCCGATAATCCGGGCACAGATACCGCTCGCTCCACTCCATCATCGTCTGCAGTACAGGAATGAAACTCTTTCCCAGCGTGGTCAGGCTGTATTCTACCTTGGGCGGAATTTCGCCGTAAACCTCCCGGTGAAGGAAGCCATCGCTCTCCAGTTCGCGCAGCTGCTTGGTCAGGGTGGACTGTGTGATGCCGTCAAGACGGCGCAGCAGTTCCCCGAATCGCTGTACTTTGTAAAAAGATACATACCATAAAATCAAGATTTTCCACTTGCCGCCGATCACGGACTGCAGCCTGCCCATGGGGACGCAGCGGGCAAGTGTTTCTTTATCGCTAAATTTATTTTCAGCCATTTTCCTGTATATTCCTTTCTGCCTTTTGCGGTTTATACGCCGTTTCTTTTTTCAGTATATTTTACCTACAGACAAAAAACAAGACACGGTCCAAAAGAATACATAGTATCAATAATCGTACTATCTCCATAAAAAGTCCGTACTTGTTTTTGGTGGGTTTTAGCGGTAATTTGGTGCAAAAGAGGATATCCCCGGAGTAAATGAAAAGGAGGAAGGAACGATGCACTACACAGGAACAATATGGAGACCGCCCTACGAGGCGTCTTCCCTGCTTTTGGAAGTAACGGCGGGCTGTACCCATCATAAATGTAAGTTTTGTACACTATATAACGACCTGCCGTTTTCGTTTAGAATGTCGCCGCTTGAGGATATCGAGGCGGATTTGCAGGAGGCACAGAGGAGATACCGTCGTTTCCCGGGAAGTCAAATCAAACGTGTTTTTCTGAGCGGGGCGAATCCTTTTGTATTGAAATACGATAGGCTGATGGAAATTGCGGAGTTGATACACAGCTATTTCCCGAAGGCGGATTCCATTGGCAGTTTTGCCAGAGTGACGGATATTACCTTGAAATCGGATAAGGAGCTTGCCGCTCTGCATGAGGCGGGCTATGACGGGCTGACGATTGGTATAGAGACGGCGGACGATACGGCGCTTATGTTTATGGACAAAGGGTATCTTGCGGCGGACATTCTGGAACAGTGCGGGCGGCTGGAACGGGCGGGCATCCGTTACTATTTCTTTTATTTGACGGGCATATCCGGCACAGGACGCGGGGAGGGAGGGGCAAGGTTGACCGCAGCCGTCTGCAACAGGCTCCATCCGGGTATCGTGGGCGCAAACATGCTGACGGTTTACCCGGATTCCCGGTTGTATGAGGAAATACAGCGTGGAAACTGGCGAGAGGAGAGTGAGACGGAGAAATACCGGGAGATTCGGACGCTCGTGCAGGAATTATCCATTCCTACGGTATTTGCGGCGATGGGAGCTTCCAACGCGTTTCAGATGTGGAGCGAGCTTCCGCGGGAGAAAGAAAAGCTACTGGCTTTTTTGGATGACGTGATAAAAAATGTGGGTGAGGACGAGCTGCGGCGTTACCGCGAAAACGTTCATCATTTGTGAGGAGGCGGTTTTATGCATTTTACGGGAAGGACGTGGCGTCCGCCCTACGAAGCGCATTCTGTGATTATTCAGGCGACTTCCGGCTGTACTTACCGGAAGTGCCGTTTTTGTAATTTATATCGGGACGAGTGTTTCCGTATGTCACCGATGGAGGAATTTGAGGAAGATTTGGCGGAGATTAAGAGGTATCAGCCCTATGCCAGACGTATTTTCTGGACCGGGGCGAATCCTTTTGCCATGAGTTATGAAAATTTAAAGCTCCGCGCTTTGACGGTGCGGGATTATCTCATCAAATGCCAGAATATTGCTATGTTTGCCAGCATCAGGGATATCATGGACAAGGAGGTGTGGCAGTTAAGAAAGCTGCGGGCGATGGGGATTAACGGACTCAGTATCGGGACGGAAAGCGGGGATGACGAGACGCTGGCGCTGGCGGGTAAAGGCTACACTGCGGCTGACATTGTGGAGCAGTGCCGGAAGCTGGACGAGGCGGGAATCGAGTATTATTTTGTTTACATGACGGGACTTGCCGGGAAGGGTGCGGGGCGGCGCAATGCGGTAAACAGCGCGGAATTGTTCAGCCGTCTCAACCCGTATTTTATTTCGGTGGATTCGCTCACGCTGTTTTCGGACACGGAGCTGTACCGGATGGCGCAGGCGGGGGCGTTTGTTCCGGCGGGGGAAAAGGAACGGTTGGAGGAATTACAGCTATTTATCCGAAACTTGCAGATTAGAACGCACCTGTTCGCAAACTCGGTCTCCAACTTTTACCCGGTCACGGCGTATCTGCCGAAGGAAAGGGAGGCGGTGGTCAGTGAACTGCAGTATGTCTATGATACGACCAGCGAGGAGGAGATGGCGGCTTACCGCAGGGAACTGAAAGGGCTGGGGTAGCGGGAGAATTGTGTCTGTAATTCATATCGACGCAGGAGTTCGTATTTCTTTACGACCATTTTGTGTAAACTGCAATAATTGACGCACAATCAGTCTGCAAATTTACATTGCAGATGCCTGACAGACAATTTATAATAAAATATATCGGAATTTCCGGGAAATAAAGGAGGGTATGGGCTATGGCGAAATACATTTTGGAATGCTGCGTGGACAGCGTGGAATCCGCCCTTGCAGCGGCGGAGGGCGGGGCGGACCGTCTGGAGCTCTGCTCGGCGCTCATAATTGGCGGTATCTCGCCGGGACTGGCGCTCTTTGAACAGGTGAGCGCCTGCTGTGCTCTGCCAATCCGGGTGCTTCTGCGGCCGCGGTTCGGGGATTTCCTGTATACAGACTATGAATTTCAGATTTTGAAAAGAGAGGTGGCGCTTTTTCGGGAAGCAGGTGCAGAGGGTGTGGTAATCGGCTGTCTGGATGCGGACGGCTGCCTTCACATGGAGCAGATGAAGGGGTTAATGGCGGAGGCGGGAGATATGAAGGTGACGCTGCACCGCGCTTTTGATGTGTGCGCTAATCCCATAGAGACATATAGGCTGGCTGGGGAATTGGGTATTGATACGATTTTGACGTCTGGGCAGAAGAAGGAATGCCTGATGGGGATGCCGCTTTTGAAAGAGCTGGGTAAAATGCAGAAGGAGGAAATGCCGCGCATTATGGCGGGTGCGGGTGTGACGCCCGATGTGATACGGCAGTTTTGCAAGCAGACGGAGATTACAAGCTATCATTTGTCCGCAAAGAAGGTAATGGACAGTGGGATGCTGTATCGCAAGGAGGATGTGCCTATGGGGCTTCCTGTTATGGATGAGTACAGCATTTTTATGACGGACAGCGAAGTTGTGGCGGAGGCGAAGAAAGTACTTCAAGAATATACGACAAGTCTGGCGTGAGAATGGTATGCCGATTGAACAGAAAAACGGGGTATCCTATTGCTATTAGGATGCCCCACCGATATAATAGCAGTAGATTTAGGAAAGTGGATTGTAAGGAGTGTAATATATTGGGTGTGTAATGGAGGATATTATGTCGGAAAGTTTGTTTTTGGGTGAAAACAATTTACCTAAGGATAGTGATTATTTGGAGTGTGGTCTGCCGGATTTTTTGCAGGCATCCATTCGAGCAATGATAGAAGCGTGGAATAAGCTGGACAGCGGGATTGAATATTTGAGATGGGACTGTGATTACTGTAATCTGCAGAGTGATATTAACAGTGCGGAGATTAATCGGCTTATTAGCGAAGAACAGGCATGGTTTCTACGTGAAAAATATTTGGGGTTGGAAAGAGTGTGATATAATGACTGTTATTGATTTTACAACATTGCCAAGAAGAAATAAAACGTATGCAGGCGCAAACGGAGGAAAAATCTCTGTCATTTATGAGGGAGAGCAGTATATGTTGAAATTTCCTCCGCATTCTGCAAAAAACAGGAATATGAGCTACAGCAACAGTTGTTTTTCGGAATATCTCGGGTGTCGGATTTATGAGTCTATCGGGATCCCCGTACAGAAAACTCTGCTTGGAATATATACGGTTAAGGACCTGGAAAAAATT
>ERZ808037.2001-NODE-2001-length-11424-cov-2.763197_pt1 | contig 11424 bp, 12 predicted proteins | sample MGYA00380190_ERZ808037 | MGnify/ENA primary metagenome ERZ808037 (study PRJEB31490, sample SAMN06133399) | mouse gut metagenome | isolation source: J9 | host: mice | place: China: Chengdu | collected 2015-05 ...
TATACACATTGTCACTTACACCACCATAGCAGTTAAATGTATTTGGAGCCTTGCCAATATTGTTTATGAAATTCCTGACATTGGCGGTTCCCAGACCATCCTGCTTGTCCCCAATATAAAATACGCCCCTGTTTGCAAAATTTATCTTATCTTCATACTCTGGATGTTTTCTAATCCACTCCGTTAAAACAGTTTGCGAAAAAGCATGATTATATGCTTCCTCTGGAGCCCCAGAAAGTTCACGGATTTTATACCACATCTGTCTTGATGTTATAGCATATTTCCCATTTGTAGATGCCAGATTGAAGGCTTCATCCATATACGGTCTAAGTAAATCCGTATTTTCTATTGGTTTTTCTCTTAAAGCATCATATTTTTTCTTTTCTTTTGAAATAACTTTCTTCAATTCTTGACATAATTCAAGAATAAAACAAGATACATCTATTTGAGTTTTGCCATGATCTTTAAAAGAAAAATATGGTGATATAAAATGAAACACAAACTCATAATCATTATATAATGACAATAACTCAGCTAATATACTGGATGGTCTGCATTTTCTGGTGCCTATCTCATAATATCCTTCATCATAAACAATGCTTAGTCCATCCTTATATGTAATTGTATTATTTATATAGCATTCACATTTTGCATAATACCCTTTATCGCTTTTATCATCAATTTTTCGCACATCAAATTCCACAATGCATGGAACATAAGTTTTTACATTTAAATCGTTTCTCTTTTCTACCAATATCTGTGTGTTCATGGAATATCTAAGTCCTATTAGATGATTTTTCAAAAGTGTGTATTGTTTAGCCTTTTGTAAGGATTGTAATTGCAAAAAATCATCTTGGAAGGCTTTATCCTTAAAATCAATATCTTTCATTTTACATTTAAAAGCACTCTGATTTTTTATCCTTGTGTTGCCAAAATAATCACCCAAAAATTGTTTATACGTCATATTACCGTCTTGCTCACGAAGTAAAAGCACAAAACTATGATAATCATAAAAAGATATTGAAACATTCTTAGATTTATCAACCGGAAATTCAGTTGCTTTATATTCCTGCTCATAGATTCCACAAAATGACACTAAAAATGTTACATCAGTATTACATTTTGCGTATTTTTCGACCATAGATAGCAAATAACTGTAAGATGTGTCATACCCTACAATTTCTATTCCTCTAAAATTAGTCTCTCCTAGTTCTTTTGTTGTATATAATAATCTACCATATTCAACTTCTGATACATCTAAAATATTCTCTATCATTTTGCCATCAGAGGTATGCCAAATAAGCCTATAACCCATGAGATAGCAAATACTGATTATTGTTTTTAACCCGTTTCCTTGTTTTCCACGGCTAGGTGTAATATGATGTCTATTTTTACTGATATATTTAGAAAAAACATATATTTGATTTATTATATCTGTAGAAATCCCTGTTCCGTTATCATGTATTTGCAAGTGTTTTTCTCTATCAATAATCTTGTAATTTATAGCTACCTTTTTATCCAATAGCGGTTCAATAGCATCTAAAGCATTGTCTATAATTTCTTTTAAAACCACAAACTTCCATGAACTTTTTGATATTCCTGTTTTCTTAATCAATTCACTTTCAGAAAAATAATCAATCATCATATCAATTTCGTATATATTATCCATTAACTCACCATACCTTACGCAATTTTCTTATTCTTACTACCATAAACAACCGCTTCTTCTGTGCCATCAATTACACCAGAAGTCACAACAACCTTTTTTGCATCTGTTCTATCAGGAATAGAAAACATCACATTTTGCATTGCTTTTTCAATGATGCTTCTCAATCCCCTTGCGCCTATTTCCTTCTTAATTGCTAATTCAGCAATCCTTTTCAGTGCATCATCTTCAAATTCCAACTTCACGCCATCCATAGAAAATAACTCCTGATACTGTTTTGTAAGCGCATTTTTCGGCTCTATAAGTATCCTGACAAGATCAGCTTCAGATAACGGATTCAGTGTTGTAATGACAGGTAATCTACCGATTAATTCAGGCATAAGACCATATTTGACCAAATCCTTCTGTTGCACATCTGATAAATTCAACGTATCCTTGGTTGGGACACCTTTAATATCAGCATTAAATCCAATAGGTTTACTATCCGAACCCTTATGTACTATCTTCTCTAATCCATCAAAAGCACCTCCACAAATAAACAATATATTTGATGTATCAATATCTACGCATTCAGCTTGTGGATGTTTTCTACCGCCAGACAACGGAACTCTTGATATAGTACCCTCTATAATCTTCAATAATGCCTGTTGAACACCTTCACCGCCTACATCTCTTGTAGTTGACATATTCTCACTTTTCCGTGACAATTTATCTATTTCATCTATGTAGACAATGCCTTTATCAGCTAACTTATTATCGAAATCCGCATTCTGTAATAATGTCAGAAGAATATTTTCAACGTCCTCACCAACGTAACCAGCCTCCGTGAGTGTGGTTGCATCAGCGATTGCAAAAGGAACTCCCAAAAACTTAGCCAAACTTTGTGCTAAATATGTCTTACCGCTTCCAGTAGAGCCAATCATAAGAATATTTGATTTTTGAATTTCTACATCTGACTTTTTATTCTGTCTTAGCCTTTTGTAGTGATTATAAACTGCAACTGATAATGTTCTCTTTGCTTCATCCTGACCAATCACATATTGATCCAAATGAGATTTAATCTGCGATGGAGTTGCTAATTGCATATTTTCAGAGATTTCGTCCTCTTCCTCTTCATCTAATACTTTATAGGCTTCTTTCACACATTCGTTACAAATACATCCTCCAAATTGACCTTTTAATAGTCTATTTACTTCTGATTTTGTTTTTCCACATATAAAGCAGAACTCCTGTTTTCTATTTGACATATATTTAATTCTCCTATTCATCTAAAAATCTATAGTTGCGAATATGCGAAGCATATGAGCAAAGGCATGAGCTGCAACGCAGCGATTGCCAGACTGTCAGTAGACTACATTTAACGCTTTTCTTATTGCTTTTTCTTGATGAGTATGTAAGAGTTTTGTGTTATCTGAGCATTCTTTAATATCATGATCATTTGGCGTATGTCTAAGAGAATCGTCGCTTAACACTTTGTTTGCTCTTGCTTTTAACAACTGCATTTTTAATGTTACATTATTGTTTTCTAAATTATTTTCTAAAACAGCTTGCATACCATTATCTCCTTCCATATGTGGGACACCCCACACCCATTAGACAGCCAGATTTCGCAGTCGCTCAATCTGTCAGTCTTTTTCGCTAATATGTCTTGTCACATTGCTTCACCGCCAAAGGACGGCGGTTCGCAATATGACAATCCAATTAACGAAAATCATCTTTTGTAATTGAACATTTTTCTATATCATAATCACTTATTTTATACCTATTTCCTTTTAAGACTTACCCCTCTCAAGCCCTTGATTTTACTGACTTTTTTACAAATTTTAGGAAGTTCAATTTCCTAAAAATTTAACTTGCAATTCTATGCTGATATTCTAAGTTCATCTTCATCCATGCAATCAGCAGATTTCGCATTCTCATTGATGGTATGTATATGTTAATATTCTCACCTTTACGAATTCTACTTCTCCATATCCATTGAATCATTTCAGATAGCCCGTATAAATCTTCATCAATATTGATTCCTCTTTGCTTAAAAAATTGTGTAATTCCCGGATGTAAATATACGTTCACACAATATGCAAGGTTAAATCTATCATCATAATCATTCGTGGATCTGCAATTATAACTCACAAACTGATTTGAATATCCTTTACCTTTTAATTTACTCCTATAATCTTTAAAGGTTGTCCACATTATAGTTTCAGCTTTTGCATTGAGAATATTTGAAAAGTAATTATAGAGATTTCTTTTGATCTGTTTTATGTTATCCTGATTAATCTTTGCTCTAAACCAAGTTACTGACAATCCATTTATCTTTTGATATACATTCTCGTTTAATTTGCCATCATATATATTAATCTTCTCTATATAGATTGATGTATCTGGTACAAAAAAATCTGTAATATGATATTCTCCATTTTGTTCTGAAATACTTTTCTGTTCATACTCAATTTGGTATAAGTCGAAATAATTTTTCAATATACTGGATTCAAATAAATATGTAAGAATATAAATTTTGTCAAAGAGTGTAAAGATTTCAGGCGGATATCTCCATAGTAAAAGTTTCTGGTTAATATAAATTAAACTTCTATTGTCTGCCAATATCTTTATTTCATTGTATTTTGTGTCATAATCCATTTTTTCTTTATTCCATATAACAAATCCATCATCATCAACGGTGACACAACCACTTTCTTTCAATAGCTTCATATCATCGTTTCTGATATTGTCATATGGCTCTATAACGTTAAGCACTTCATCTAAAATCAGTGTATAGTGTCCTTCTTTTATATTCTCTCTGCTCTCTTCATCCAAATGTTTAAACAATTCGTGTGTAGATGCGATATCGGATTGACACGCTAATAGTTCATTAATAGAATCAAGTTTTCCATTTCCTTTATTTATTGGCTGCTTAAAATCTCTATTCGAATTCTTTATAATCCGATTTACTTCATCTAAAAATGGTGTAATGTATAAGAAATTATCAAACGTGTTTCTGTTTATATGTTGTATACTCCAACTCGTCTTTCCTGATCCCATTATGGAATCAATAACTGTAATTTTGCTAATAATATATTCCTCCTATCCAGTTTCTTTTTTGTCATTTCTACATAATTTCTATTCATAATAAATGTTCTCCTTTTAATGGGCGCAAAGACGGTATTTACATAACAACACCGTCCTATGGTTTACAGTTACAATAATTATTTCTACATTTAATGCTCATTTATTTAAAACTTTTACCTGTATCACTTGTAAACTTTCATTCCTCCAATCTTCCTAAAGTGGCAAATGAAAACTTTTCCCATCCACCACCAATATTTCTACATACATCATTCATAAATCACTTTCATCCCATCCCCATAGTCGCCATCTCGATCCTACTTCCGTCAATCATCTTAACAACAACATTTCTCTCATATATCCCCAGACTGCGATTCTGGTTATCATCATATGTAATATCATCAACAGCTAGAGGATCAATATTCACTGTCTTAGGAATAATCTGATTAGTATGCTCTCTGTCATCGTATACGGTAATCAAACCATTCTCTTCCTGTATCTCATGACCAAACATCGTAAATTTAATGACATCATGGGATTTCGGTGTGTAATAGGTCACTTTTATTGTATCAATTGTGCCTGAAAACAACTTGTTCAGGCTGTTTATTATGTTTTGTCTCATTTTATTCCTCCAAAAATAGTAATGCTTGTTCTATATCTTCTGTAGTTACATTATCATTTACACGCAAATGTGCGATAACAATAAGATCGGTGTTCGGATTCATTCGTCCACAATCAACCTCATAGTTGCCTGTCTCATAATTTTTCTCAAAATACCATCCGATACATGGTGAAAATACAGTCTCACAAAGGAAATCCAGACTATCTCTGAATTGATCTGCGCTTATTTGATCTGTTTGGTGTGTGGTTTTGTTATATGATTCTGCTCCCTCAATGGTCAACAGATTATTTGAAAGCGCATTCTGAAGCTGTTTTGTCGTGGTTCTTTTTCTCATGATTATGTATTCTCCTTATTTATTGGCAGCGTATTAAAAGAGATAAATACGCCGCCATTGTTTGTTGTTATATGTTTACTTCTACATTGGTTATGCCGACTGTTGGATAACCGTAAAACCTGCATATTCGGCAAGTTGTATTAAATCCATTGCTTTTTCAACCACCGGACGGTTCGACTTGTCAACCACATACCACTCATGTACATTTCTATTTTCTTCATTGCGCATGATATGTAATTTATCCTTCTTCAACTCCCGTACCACCATGGAGAGCGTCAGGACAGGCTGAACATGAACCGCATGTACACGGTTGTTTTCATCCGGTTCACTTACATCAAATGAAACGATATCGCCAGCATGTAATGTCCTGAACCCTTTCATCTGGATCTGGGAGTGGTGGACAAAATACTCTTTGCCTTCATCAGCTTTAATGAATACCAAAACTCTGGTATTGTGGAAAAATTTGATAGTGCCTTGCATAATGTGAATCTCCTTTTCTTCATGTTGTTTATATGTGTAGGCAGCACCCTATGTGGGATACTGCCTAATACCATATATTTCCCTTTACCTGAACAATCTGTGTCCGTATTCAATCTCAATTTCCATATCAGACATGCCATTATTGAATTCGATCCTGTAAGATATTTCCTCTGCATCTACGGAATCGTTATAGATTGATTCAACAATATCCATATCTATTATCATGTTTACCTTGCTGGAATTGATCTCAATCTCCCTGTCATTAACGGCTATCGTACACTCGTTTACATTAAGGTAGATCGAACACATATCCATGTTCCTGGCTTCAAAGATTCCATGGTTCCCAACGTCAGCCAGTTCCTTGAACTGCTCCCATGTGATCTCCGTCTCTTTGTCCTCTGTATTAAAACATACAGTGTAGCCACCGATACAGAATTTATAGTCAAAATATTTACTGCCCTCCCATTCCTCGTATGTTTCCAGATCCTCTCCGCCAATGGCATAATTTATATGCTGTTCTGTTTCATCAATGGGAATTGTCATTGTGATGGAATCAGGCGCAAAAATTTTCAGACCTTCTCCCGTTATTTCGATTTCACCGAAATAGTCGGTCAACGTTTCATTGAAACCTCTACCGACATAGATACCGCCTACTGCCTTCTCCAATAACTCCTTTACCAATGTTCCTGAATACTTTACTGCTTCTTTCGCCATAATGCTTGTCCTCCATTTTTCCTTTTTAATCTGATATTTTCATATCAGTAGATACGAAAAAATTTCGCATCTACTGTATACTTCCACTTTTGATATGTTTGTATTACTTAATTTCTTCATCCTCGCTTATCATGCGGATCTTTATGCCACCTTTCAAAGCAATATAAATCACTAGTGCGACACATGCCATCACGAAAATGACCGCTATTGTAATGCACAGTGAGATGATGAATCTGAGTAGATATTTAAATGGTGATATCATTCCGGGAGCCTCCTTCTTTGGGTTGTGTAGGTGAAATATATGTGGGTATGGAATATTTCACCCAACTTGTTTTTATAGACATACGCATATTCCAAAAATCATTAAAACAATAAATCCCTATTACTCTTTTTAGGTTGTTTCGTAACCGTATTCCATTGTGGAATATGCACTTCATTCAAGTATTCAGATAATACTTCCACTTCCGATTTCTTTAAACATTCCATTCCACCTTTGAATCTGGATAAATCATTTACATCTACGCCAACATTCAAAGCAATCGCCTTTAGCATCAAGCCTTGATTGGTAATCTCAATCAATTTGTTTCGCACTGAATCATTGTTGTGTGCCATATTTACCTCCAAAAATACTTTATTTATTGGGCAGGATATTTGAATCCCACCCATAATTTACTTGAAATTTCCCACACATTTTATAGGCATTACTTTAATATTGCTCTGACATTTCCTTGATATTTACCTGTCATTTCTTCATTCGCATACGCAATAAATCCAGTTTTGTAGAAGTTTTCCTTTCTGGAGCTGCTTTTGGTGTTTTTTCTTCCGTAAAATCCAGATCAGATAACTTTTCAGCACTCTTTCTGTTTCTGTTACGTTCATCAAATGCCAACTGTGCCAATTCCCCTAACTGCCTGATATGCGTCACAGGATAGTCAAGACCATTTACACATATCAATGTGGAATTTCTGTTGTTATATCCTTCAAAGATATTAAATGGCTTTCCGAATTCAGCAATCACGTTATCTATGGAAATATCAGAATCATCTGATCCGCTATGGACAATTGCAATGTCCCCACAAATCTTGTTGATCTCGATGGGTGCAAAGATACCATTCTTTGTCAGTCTCTCCAACATGAAAGCCTTGTCATGCTCTTTCCCGAACAATCCCAAAACTGTTGCTCCTGATTGCCGTAACATTTCAATCTTCTCTGATTCATCAAAGTTATTCAGCTTTCCATATGAATCATTTGTAAGAAAACTGTCTAACATTTTCGCAAAATTACCATTGATACGGTCATAATCTTTAGCAGCATTATTATTGATGAAAAAAGTTGCGCCTAACACATCCCTCATTTCCTGTATATCTAGCATGGCTTTATATGCACTTTTCTTTTTGCCTATCGGTTCATCAAAGGATGGAAGTGTAGGCACCGGACACACTATTTTTTCCGGATTACCTTCTTCATCCTTTTCTTCTATTAGCACTTCCTCTGCATATGGCGCAATTCCTGATCCAGTTGAACCACCTGTTGAATGAAGCACAAATATAACTTTTTCTTTTATGCTTTGTAATGCTTCTACAAATTCCGGGTTATCTGCAAGGCAGTCCAACGCCCTTTCCCTGTGCCCTCCGAAACCGTCAAATTTTTTCAAACGGTAAATATTAGGTACATCTCCCAATATTTTCAAATCCTGTTCACTACCATTCGCAAACATGGCCTTATATCCCATTTCATAAAATACTTTTGCCTGCTTGCACCCACAATTTCCTAACCCTAAAAACAATACATCATTCTTTAAACTCATACTTCTTTTCCTCCTTCAACTGTCCTTATGCCTTTTTCCATCAGATAATAAGTATCGCTATGGTTGTCAATGATCCCTTTACCGATATATCCTGCTTTTACTAACGTTTGCAACTTCTTGTACATCGTCATCCTTTTTAAAGAATCATTATTCAATTCCATTATTTCTGTAATGGTGATTGCATGGTAATAATCTTTAAAACCTCCGTCATATAGCGTGTCTAAAATTATGTAGTCCAGGCGGTTCAGTTCATATCTTTGTATCGTATATCCACTGCCTTTTCTACGTTTCATTTCATACACATATACCACCCCTTTCTTTGGCATTATCTACATATTGATCAGATATTGTGCTAAAATATATCTGACGTTTCCACAAAAGATATAAAATTTTAGGCTTCTCAGCCCAAAAAACTCTCAATATCCATCTCACCTCCCAATATCTACTTCTACAAATCGCAATAACTCTCTTTTACAAACACTAAAAAAACACATTTGTAATGGATATTCCCAACTTTATGGGAATGTCTCTGTTTTGTATTTCTACAAAATGAATTTTTTCTTTCTAGTTTTTCTGTTACATTTATTGCAACACCTTTACATATATATACTTTTCTTTCCACGAAAAAAATAAATGAGTATGCTTGTCTAATTTTCACGTAACCATAAATCTTTCATACTCAATATTTCTCTGTTAGGTTATTCATTTTTCTATGTAATTTATTTTGAGCCAATTAAAAAACACTATATATAGATTTATCCATCCATATATATAGTACTTTTATTCTTTCTAATCTCATTACTACCTTTAAAACTCTATTCCAATTTCTATTTTTGCGCATATTTTCGTTTTTGTGAATGCAATATATTTTCGCAATCTTGAATCAATATATTTTTACAGAAATGGCATTAGTTTTCTAAAGATTCTTAGAAAATATTTTGCTTTTATGCAGTTCATTTCTAATATTTCTAATATTTCAAATATTTTCGTCTTTGCAGAAGTATCATTTTTCCAATCTATTTTCGCTTTTATAAACAGATTTACCTTTGCGTAAATTTATGGTAAAATATCATTTATAAATCAAAAGGAGCTGTTATACTATGCGTTTATCTTATGATGGGTTATGGAAAATGCTTTATAGCCTAAATGTATCTAAAATGGATTTTGCTAAAACTGTAGGAATCTCAAATGCTACTTTAGCTAAATTAGGGAAAGACGAACCCGTTGCTTTAACTGTAATTATGCGAATCTGTGAACAATATAATTGCAAAATTGAAAATGTAATAGAATGCATTCCAGAAGAAAAAGAAGAGTTCCCCGATATTTCGACATTGGATGTCGGAACAATTTTGGTTTGTTCTGTTGATCCGATAGGTACTTCTATAAAAAACCATTGTATGCAAAAACGAAAATATAAAAATATATTAAACAAGCAACCTTGCGTTGTCCTTCAAACAAAATTCAGAGATGGTTACCGCCCACAATTATTAGTTGCTCCACTAACCTATGAATTTGTTGCTGATACCGTTTTAAGTGTAGCATTTAAAAATCTTGAATTAGAAAATAATATGATTGAATATGGATATATTCAAGTTGGGAAAATAGGATATGTGCTTCAGCGAGACTGTGAAAAAGTTTTGGGAAGAATGCCTGATGAATATATGATTGAAGCTCTTGGTCTATTGGAAAAATTGAAGACTATTATTGATATTAGCGAATAGCTGTATGCATACTGTTAATTCAGGCTAACTTTTTCAATAATTCCTTCATTGATTCTGTGAGATTACGTTCTATCCGTAAAGCTCTCTGAAGATTACGCTTGGACATATTTAATTCTTTGGCTATATCTTCAAGTGATGATTTGGGTGTGCCATTTTGGCATCCCCATTGATTTTCGCCATTTTTATATCCTTTTAACTCAACATAAGTAGCTAAAGCCTTTCTATCTTTAGCAGGATCATTCTTTCTTCTGCCAAAGTTATTAGATATCAACGCACGAAGTTTTAAGTTTTCATCCTGTAAATCATCATCAATTTTGATAGGAACCAATGTCATTCCAAGTTCTTTAGCAGCACTATAATTTCAAGAGGACATTTTGACCTTTTGATTTTGGAAAAAGTCCATTATGGTCTTTTTACACATACTGATTTTTTAGCTTTTCCATTTTGGGAATCCTGAAAATAGTATCTAAATTGTTTGTTGACTAAAGGATGCGTATATCAATGAAATCATGTTTTCAAGTCTGGCAAAATTCACATAAGCTACTATGTCCATGGCAGCAATTTAGGGCAGTCTATACCGTATCCATTAATACAGAACTGCCCTCTCTTTATTTCTTATACATTATTAATCATAGTAGCCGTATCTCTGGCATATCTCATGGATTGTTTCGGCATAGATACTTCTGGAATGCTTATTGGGATCATTATTGTGATTCTTCTTATATAAATACAAATCTAATACTTTCTGCCAATATCCACAATCTTTGATCCATTCTGCTTTTTCTTCTAATAAATAGAATCCTTGTGGCTGCTTTTGCCAAGAATAGCTCTTTTGCTTCTTATTGAAATGGATATATTCCTGTCTCTCATTACCATCATCATCTGTATAATCATTTACAATGGCAAAATCACAGCTATGTAATATTTTTGAATTCTTTTGATCTTTGACCTTGATTGTAATAACCCTTGTAGAATCTTCAGCATTATCATATCCATAACGATGGACAACATTAT
>ERZ808037.2002-NODE-2002-length-11422-cov-6.529572_pt1 | contig 11422 bp, 8 predicted proteins | sample MGYA00380190_ERZ808037 | MGnify/ENA primary metagenome ERZ808037 (study PRJEB31490, sample SAMN06133399) | mouse gut metagenome | isolation source: J9 | host: mice | place: China: Chengdu | collected 2015-05 ...
GATCTGGAGGAATGCGGGATGCTGCACCGGGAGGTCATCCCGGACAAGCCGCCCAGGACGCTGTACTCCCTCACCCCATTTGGACGCAGCGTCATTCCCGTGCTGGATGCCATGTGCGATTGGGGCGCAGGCTTTTTAGACGGGTTGGACATCCAACCGCCATGCTGTACAAAAAAATCAGCAGAAAAACCGTGATAGGCTTTCCTGCTGTTCTTTTCATAACTGTATATCCGGCTCCAATGTTAAATAGAAAAGATGCTGTCAAACAGACCGATTAGTGCGCAGTCCACATCAAGGCTTACTGCATTTTTATGCCTGATGTGCAGATTTAAGAGGTTTGTTGACTATGTGTTAATCTACAATGGCATACCCACTAGCAAGCATACGCTTCCACGGGCATTGGAAAAACTTGAAGAACATGCCGGCGTACACCGCATCAAAGTCCATGGTCTTAGGCACCTATATGTCAAGCCCACGACAAAAAATATATACCTGTATACCAGTACATCATTGCATTAATAAACGAGTAAATAGTGCCAGCTGTACACACCATCGCTGCGTTGGAGTCAGTCAACGATGCTACCAGCATCGCATCCTTCCTCCGTCTTGCGCTGCTGTAAACATCAGACACTATTTACTTCGGAATTAATGCAATGATGTACTAGTAAAAGTAACTTTTAATAAAAAATATAACATGGGAGATTAAAAAATGGAAAAAAATAGTATGAATTTTGATATTATAGATTTCTCTCAAATCTCTCCACAGAAGTTTGAGGATTTAGCGTTGGCTTATATAAATATAATATTTACAGAAAAAGGCACAGAAATATTGCCAACACGTTATACAAAGGATGGCGGAAAAGATATTATTATTACCCATATTAGTAAAATTACAAACTTTCGTGCATGGGTAGAATGTAAGAACCATAAACGTAATTTAGGGTTATCTGAAATCGGAAAAAACATAGTATTAGTAATTTCAAAACGAATAAATAAATTGATATATATATCTGCATCTTCAATAACCGAAACTGCACAGGCTGAAATTCTTAATGTTGGTGAAAAAAATAATTTTGAAGTTCTGTTTTTAGACGGTGATAATTATAAAAGAGAACTTACAAAATATCCTATCTTACTTAATGATTATTTTACTCTTAGAAACCAGCATATATTTGTACAAGAATCTGATGTTAAGGTAACTTCTTTTATATCAGAATTTGAAAAGGGGGTTGATATCGTTCCAGATTCGGCATCGTTTTTTTATCTTGAACGTGGGAATACATTCTATTTAAACTTCATTATTAAAAATCATACTGAATATAATATGGAAAATGTATGTATAAAAGCTATCGATGATTATGAGGATTTATTTGTGGTTGAGCCTTCGAAGGACATATCAACAATAAGCATGATGAGCGATTATGGAATACATTTTTTTTGCGTTTATCGAGGAATTAACAAAAAGCAAAAAATGCCCGATTATGAAATTACATATTTACAAAATGGTGAAACAAAACATAAGATTATACATAATATATCTATATCATTAGAAAATATAGTTAGAATTCCATTGACCGGGAAAAAAGTTAATGAATTTGTTGGTATTCAATGGTCTGAAATTATAGATTTAATAAAGCGACATTATTGTCAAATACTTTTGATACATGGGAAATCAGGAACGGGAAAAACCCGACTTGTTGAAGAAATCATTTCCATATCCAAACAAAATAATTTCTCAGCTAAATTTTTTGACTGTAAAAATAAAAACAATGCAACTATTTTGAAAAATGTTTTATCGTTTATTTTAGAGATTCCTTTTGATAGTAATTCTCTTCAATACTCAAAGGAGGATATTAAGAAGATTATTGAAAATGAATATGGAAAGCAGGAATACACAGACTATCTGTATGAGTTATTTACTAATAATAAATTAAATGAAGACGCTATATTTTATATTACTCGTTTGCTGATATATTTCGTTGAAAATCCAAGATTTGAAAATCCACATATATTATTTATTGATAATATTCAAGAATGCGAGGAATATATCATTAGTATATTTACAGAACTTATTGATAAAATGCAATATTTTTCATCTGCTTTTGCAATTGTATTTTCTGCTAATACAGAAGTAGCTATATCATCATTTACCGAAATTAATGTCTTTATAGATTATTTAATTAGTGTTGGAAATAATATTCCATCATATTGCCATCTATTTGAAGTAGAAAATTTTGATGCCACAGATGCATACTTATTTTTAAATAACTTACTTGGCAATATTGATGATGAAGATCCAATTATTGAACAATTTATTCAAAAGTCCGGAACCCGACCTTTTGAAATGCTAATGCTTTATGAATACTTGGCTGAAAATAAAATTTTAATTAAGGGAAAACAACTTTGTATTCCAAGTATTGATAAATACAAGGAATTTTTAGAGTGCGTTCCACCTAAAATTAATAGATTATTATCAGATAGGATTAAGATATTGGAAAAGAATCTCTCACAAAATATCTGGGAAGAATGTACAAAAATAATCAAATGCATTGTATTCTTCTATAACAAATTGCCCTCAATTTTTGTAGATGTAATTTTGCAAACAATGACTGCAAAAACAATACTTTTGGATGGCTTGATTATTAAATATGAAAAGTATTCAAATAATTTGGAGTTTTACCATGATACATTATATCGATATTTTCAGAAGAATCCTAAATATAATGATATTGATAGTCTTGGGTTGGTTATTTTAAAGTGGATAGATGAAAATCCTGAATATGAACTGGAAAGCCGTGAGAAAATAATATTTTATTGTTATCTAAAAACAGGACAACTTTCAAAAGCTACTGAGATAGGTCTAAATTTAATGTATTCCTATTTTCAAGCCTTTGATTTTAAATCTGCATATGAAATAAGCAGTAAACTCTATGAATTAAATAGTGTAAAACATAATTCTTTAGGATATTTTAGACTTTGTTATATTTATGCAATGAGTTCATGGGAAACAGTAGATGCATATAAGACTTTAGAAATATATAATGAAATTCATGAATTACTTGATGATATTATTGAAGAAATACCAATAGCTGAGTTGTGTATGTATTATAGAGAATATATAAATGCCAATAGTCATGCAGGTCTTTTTTTGAATAATAAAGAAATTTTGGATGAATTTCAAAATATACCTAATATTCCGATAGAATATCAGTTTGTTATTCATAATCGCTATACAGTTTTTTACATGCGAACAAATAATTTTTATCTAGCAAAAGAGCATGGTGATAAAGCATATAAAATTGCCACCAAATTAAATAATAATTTTCTTATCAGTACAGCTTGTTCTGACATTGCTTTTAATTACTTATACAACAAAAGAGATTATGAAAATTCAAAAATGTATTTTAAAAAGGCTATAAATTATTATTCTAATTGTGAAGATAAGACATATTTTCGGATTTTGGAAATTCATAATCAAAAAGCATTAGTATATCTTTTTGAGAAAGAATACAAAAAAGCAATTAAAGAATTAAATAAATCAATTAGTAAAAGCAAGCAAAAAAATAATATGTACATGGAAGCAAAAGCACTAAATTATAAAGGTATAGTACAGACTCATTCCCTAAATTATAAGGAAGCCCTTGCAACATGGAAAACAGCAATACGAATAAATGAAAAATTAGGAAATGTTTCATCTCTGATTTGTATTTATTTGAATATTAGTTCATTATTTCTTTTGCAGGAAAATTATGCAAACGCATATGATGCAGCCAACAAGGCTATATCTTACTTGAATGATAATAGTAACCCTGTTAAATGGAACTCAAATTTTAATCCATTATTCCACAATTATTTGCTATGTTGTAAGCAACTTAACTTGGTACAAGAAGTACACACATTATTATCTCAACTTCCGCAATATAAAGATTTTTATGATAATCTATTCCGAGTTTTTAATGTTAATGATTTTTTTATAAATGAATCTATGAATTATTTTGGGATAAATGGGTACAGTTTTTTATAGAGAGAATAGACTGCCAAAATCAAACTATTATTTTGGCAGTCTAAACTATTCTTATTGCTTTATTTATCTAATTATGTGGAATAAATTTTAAATAACATTGGTTACAAATTGAATATTTCCATTTATGTCGATTGTAATATCTTTTTTACACGCTCTAGTTTTAAACCAAAAATAGTTATTTGAAACACACAAAAAATTATCTGATAAGAAAATAAATGGTATATTATAATGAACCAAATTATTATTAATAAAATCCATAAAAGAAACACCCAGGAAATCATAATATTGTTTAAAATTGTATACTTGAATTATTTTAGTGTTTAAACTCTTTTGGATTATCTCTATGTAATCATTAAGTGCAAGTGATTTACACAAATTAATTACCAAATAGCGGTCTGAAATATCATGTGTGGCAGAAAAACGTTTGTACAATTGTTCAATTTTGTATATGCCATCGGGAAGGTCATTGCCCCATTTCTTAAAAAACAATGCTTTAGTATCATTAATGGAAATACGTCGCATGGTGCCAGCAACACCACCTTTATGATAAGCTAAAGACTTATATGCTGTTACTAATTGATATCCTTGTTTTTTTATAGAGTAAGTTAAATCTAAATCACCATCCGAATTGAAAAATAACTCATCAAATCCATTTACTTTATTAAAAATTACTTTGGGAATCATAATACATGCAGAAGATAAGAAGTCAAAGCACTCATAATCTTTCGTTATTTCGCTAATTTCTGAACCTCGTAATATCTTCAGCATATCGACTTGATGAATTGCAACACCAGTCATATGAATCTTGCTTGTATTCATGTTTAAAATTGTTGCAGATACAGCACCAGTATTTGGTATGTTTTTATAAATTTGATACAAATTTTCCAACCAATTATCAGTTACAAATATATCACAATCCATGAAAACCAAATATTTACCCATAGCAATTTTAGCTCCATTATTACATGCTGCGGGATGTCCCATATTAGTTTCATGATTTATAACTTTTATAGATGAAAATTCTTGTAATTTTTTTTCTAACTTAACATCAGGATTGTCATTAACAACAATAACTTCGTAAGAATATTTTGTAAAATTTAATGTTTTATATAATTGATATAAACAGTTTTTTAATATATTAAGTCCTGAGTAGTAAGATATGATAATAGATACATCCATGTTGTTCCTCCTAACAAAATGCACATTTGTAAATGTTTTACAAAATATTTTTTCCAATACTACTGAAAATGCAGGTTTATCCATCTAACAGATAACTATGTATTATCTTTCCAAACAGATTGAGGTATAAATTGAACGATTATCTGTGCATATTTCGGAACAAATTACTAAAATTTATGAAATGGATATTCTGCGACAGTCGATCGTGATTAATAAATAGAGAAATTAGTGTGACTGATATTAGAAGATAAACATACGATATTATATCATAACGACTTTTAACTTTATGAATTTTTATAGAATCTCATTGAATGACTGGAAAGTAGCCCCAAAAAAAGATAAAAGGTCCCTGATTTCCTTCCCCAAAAATCCATACAGGAATTTATTCTTCGATTCGTCAATCTATTGGCTGATTGTCATAACAAACTAAAAAGAACTAACATTTTGGTATATTATGTTAAAAATACATCCCTGTTTTGTAGGAACAGATACCAGTAGTCTGGGACTATGATACCCAGAATTAGAAGATGGAGATCAGGCAGAAAGAAAACAGCAATTTTATAAGCGAGTCTAACAAAGATGTTCGCAGAGGCTTCAGAGGTTTATTACAACAGTTACAGAATTTGACCAACTCTATGCAGTTAAAGGAATCCGAATATATCAGCAGCTTTATATATGTTATCAGCCCAACCATCCATGTTGACACTATGATAGTGACGGAACTGGAAAAGATGCATCATGAAGTGCTGACTCTCTCCCTTAATAAGGTGAAATATGTGAACCGTGAGAAAATGATTTGTTGGCTTGGTATCCAAGATGGTATTCTTAGCCGGAACCTGAAAGCATGAACATGGTATCTATTTATGAAAATAGGAAGCTGACCCAAGCAGTTACACAGGATGAATTCAAGGTTTTCATGGAGATCCGAAGAGGGAAGGAACTGTATCCAAGAAAACGAATTTCCTGGTAAACAATGATAGTGAGAACATTTCTGAAAAGAGAAAAAAGACAAAAGAACTTGATATACCAATTATCAAGGAACAGGCGTTTATCAAGCGGTTTGGACACTGATGTACAGCACAGATGGCTTAATGCATAGACTAAATTCCGATACAGGAGAGATTTTTACCCTCCTGTATTTTTTATGTTAATATCTCTCCTCAGCGTTCCCATACTTCCACTGAAACCATATCAAGGAAAAGGAGGAGAGCGCATGAAACACCTGATGATTGTGATAACAAAAGACTACGCAGAAGGAAAGTATGAAATTCCGGATGTGTATCCTGTCAAAGGGGATATCAACAGTGACTGCGACAAGGAACGTGCATCCGCTATTTTGGGTATGCTCTATCAAAAGTATCTGGAAACAGAAGAACAGGAATCCGCAATTCCCATCGACCATAAGCGCACGTTCTGCGAAAAAGCTGACGGGTATGCGCAGATCACATGGGAGAATGGGGACGTTCACCGGTATTTTCTGACAGATTCTCAGGATGTCCCGGGCTTTGAAGATTCATGTACCGGTTATGAAGATGCAAATACTAATAAAATGGAAGTTGCCCCTTGGTGCGGACAGGTACTGCCTCTGTCTACGGTTCATATTCTGCCGGAAGCTGTGGATTTCCTGGCACAGCCGATGAATTCCGACAAACTTCAAATCTTCCCGAACAACGATAGCTGCGTCATGCATATCACAGATGCAGAGGAGGTTCTGGAGCATGACCTGCCATTGTGTGTTAAGGATTGCATTCGATATGCATGGAAAAAAGGTTACCCATGGATTTATTTTGGGTACGAAGGAAAAGAACAGGCTGGGCTGCCAACATACCGTTCTGCATGGGATAGGATATGAAACATGAAAAAGCACCTTGACATCTTTCATTGCGCAAAAGGAAGGCAAAGGCTACCATGATGGAATAGAATCATAGGAAATAACAGGAGGTACCAAATTTAATGGAATATAAAGAAAACGAGAAGGCCCGGAAGTATGCTGGGCAGTTAATCAGCATTAAGCGTAAAACGACGATCCTTAGCGTGAATGATAGGCTATCCCATGTGGATGAGTCAGCAGAAGCGACTTACTTAGAACTTCTACATCCAGCTGCAGTATACCGAATGTCCATCCTAGGAGATATCCAGAAAGGATTGTCAGCCATAGCGAATATTCGTCCAGAAGATATCCGACTGTTGTCTATGCGACTAAAATTTACAGAAAAGATACGATTTGATAGCGAAGTATTAAGAAAAAACAGTGTTCCTGCAAATGGAAATGCGGCTTTCGGATCAGATGCCTTTACTGTTGTATTTGCAATGGGACGTCTGAAAGGAAAAACACCTGGCGGCTACCTAAGTGAATCAACGGATAAGGATGCTGCTGTAAAGGAACTGCAAAGTCAGTATGACTTTCTTGCCCAAAACATTGCAAAATACAGTGGAAACCAGAAGATGATGAACGCCATAAAGAATGCTATTGAGTATTATGATCTGGGAGCACTGGACGAAAACGCTATTGCTCCATCTACAGAAGAGGATATCTCTGAAGTGGTTCTTTATGCATCGCCAGAGAAAACGTTCCGGAAAGATACCAAAACTCTGCTCGACGGACGAAAGCTGACAAAATGTTACCAAATTCAAATTTTATTCATCCCATCAAATGAGTACCCATACCAGGTGATGATACGGAACAGATATGGTCTGATTGACAAGGACCCAAAGAATGGACTTGAGAGAATTCGGTCGGTAGAGAAAGAAGTTTCTGAACCCATACAGTACAAAATGTCGCTGACATCAGGGGAGATGGTTTCTGTAATAGGAGCGTTCTCGGAAACTCAATAGTGAATAGGCAGGGAAGGGTTGATTTTCAGAAATGCGTGGGATAAGGGATGGATAATTGTGGGATCTGAACGGTTCGGAGAGCATAAAGAATAAAAATGGGCATGGCTTTTAAGCCTGTCGGAAAACAGGCCTGAAAGAATCCCGAAATAGGAAATATGGTTTATGCCGCTGCCTGCATCTGCTGTTTATAGCGTACATCCAGATGGATGCAGATACCGATCATGGTTGTCATGAAAGAATAATGCTCCTTTGTATGTATGAACATGCGGTGCAGGCCGTAATCATTAAGGATGCGGTTGTTGATACGTTCCGTGGCGGTGCGCTGTTTATAGATTTTCTTATAAGCATCGGTACCACGGGGGAGATCCGTGTAAAGCCGGATATCCCATTCAGGCCGGGTCTTGACGACCCTTCCGTATTTGGAATCCGTGCAGCTGTTTTTACATTTGGAACAGTGCGCTTTCCCATAGGGGCAGCGCCACATGAGATAACCGGAGGATTTGTCATAACCATTAGGCTTCATACGCAGGTTTTCCTGGCATAAAGGAGTCCCGTCTTTGTCAATGGTGATGGTATCAGGGATTGTTTTTGGTCGGCCGCATTTGTCATTCAGGTCGATAAATGCCCGAATCCCCCTTTTTTTGAGGAGCCTGTAAGTGGGATAATTGTCCATTGCGGAGTCCAGGCACATATTTTCAATGGAAACAGCGGGCATATGTTTTTCCAGTTCATGGAAAGCAACGAGGAAGCTGACCGAATCATGCCGCCTTGCATTGGTAAAACGCAGGAGAAGCGGGATATCCGTCCTGAGTTCATCGTTATAACAGGATAACTGGAACAAAGTATAGCCGAAGTAATATTTATCCAGGTCGCTGTCCCAGCCCCAGGAAGCATCGGGGTCGGAGAAATGGCGCAGGTTATCTGGTGCGCCATCCCTGTGATGCCCGCAGGGGCAGGCATGGGTGTGGACAGAGGTGCCATCCCCGGAAACCGTAAGATGTCCTTTTGGTATGAGGCCGCATTCTATAGAAGGCAGGACAGCCGCATGATAGAAGAGTTGCTGCAGCCGCTGTTCAAAGTTAAACGGGATATCTTTTCTGTTCATGAGTCGTTCTTCGATCACTTCGGTGATTTTGGTTTTTGGCTCCTGTGCTTTCTGCTTTTTTCCCTTCGGCTTCTCCGGCTTCCTGCTGTTCCATGAGGATGGGAGGAGTTTCTTGCGGGAGTATAAGTCGGAGGGTGGTGCAGCCCAGAGCCTATCGATGAAGTCAAAATAGGAACCAAGCGGGGGAAGGGAGTCTGTAGTGCAGCCAATGAGGGCGGCAAGGACACGGTCATGGGAAAGCCTTTCCACCCAGAGGGTAAGGGAAAGCTTGGAAAGACCTTCTGCATATAGAAGAAAGAAAAGGATAAAAGACCTTAAGATTTGCGGCTGGTTCTTAGCAGGCCTGCCAGTGTTAGAGTAAAAGGGCAGGAGCCCTCCCATGGCCTTGTCGGTATCGAAAAGGCGGAGTTTCTGCCATGGTTTAAAAAGCTCCGTATGGAGCCGGTTCCTTTCCGATGAATCGAAATGGGTTTTGGATTCGGTGAGAAAGTACTTGTAATCTTGCATGGACTGCCAGTACTTGATCATAAAGTGTACCTCCTTGTAGTTATTGCGCTGTGCGTGGGGCACAAACGCTTCCTAACTACAAGGGGCGCGTTTGGTGGCTGGCGTATATGGCCACCAAACGCGCCGCACATTTTGGGTTATAAGTCAATAGTATTTGATAAATTTTATGATATTTTTCTCTGGAGTATGGAGGAAGAAATAAAAAGGCAAACAAAAAAAGAGCGGAAATATGGGCTTTAAAGAGTTTCCGAAACTGCTCATATAGGTAAATGGAGGCTGGCACAGGCGTATGTATATATAAAAAAGGATTTCGGATTTTGCCCGTCTTTGCGTCTTATGCGCCTTAATGCCCGTTCTCCCCTGTCCGCACCTTTACATGGATTCCCTTAAATCCCCTCGCTGTTTTTCCTGCCCCGACCGCGATATTATGGGTATAGTCCAGCCCATACTGCTTCTCGTTCTGCCGCAGGTAATTGGAAAAACTGCGCTCCCCCAACGGCTTTTCGAGGTTGTCCTCGCACCACTGGCTGTATGCACCGTAAAGCTGCTTTGACGTGGCATGTGTGCCTTTCTCAAGCCTGATATAGCCCTCCGACTGCATGAACACAATGATGTTGTTCCCGTCCTGCATGGCTTTTGTCAGGTTGTCCTCCGCCCGTTTGCTTATGGTGAAGCTGTACCCGTTGTCAATCAGGCGGTGCAGCCCCTCAAGACACCATAAAAATATGCCCTCCGCTTCAGCAATCAGCTTCTCGCCGAGGAACGGATCGTCTTTCCTGTCCGGCTCACGCTCTTTGACGGTGAGGACAATCTGCCTGCGGAAAAAACCGTAGGAACGGTCATACAGCGAACCGAGGTTGCCATTGCCGAAACAGATAAACCTCACGCATAAATACCCCTGTTCGCTCTGTTTCCCCTTGCGCTCCAAGTCCGTTTTATCCTCCAGCGTCACTATGGACTTGATATTGTTCGTCTGCGGCAGTGCCTCCAGCTTCATGTCATCGTCAAGCATCAACAGTTTCCATTCAAGGTCTGCCCTTGCGAAGCGGTCAACCTCCACCTTCTGTATACTGCCCGTGTTCATGCTATCGCCAAGCAATGCCCTCAGCACCCTGCCGATACGTGACTTTCCCTCCCCGCCTTTGCCTATGACAATCATCATTTTCTGCCCTTTCGTTGTCGGTAACAGCACATATCCCATGAACTCCTGCAACGTGATAATGTCCTCCGGCTCCAACAACTGCCCTATAAAGGAAAGCCACTGTTCTGGTTCCGGCGCATCCGGCATATACCTCACCGGGAGCCTGTTCATGCAGAAATCTTTCTGTGCGGAGAAGCCCTTTGATAAAAAGTATGTGCCGTTTGCCACATGGATACGGTCTGTCTGGAACGGCAGCGGCGGCGAGTAGCTCCTGATCCGCAGCGCATCAAGGAGTGATGTAGCCTTTTTTGCGATGCCTGATGTGACATAAGGCGCAATCTTGTAATATATCTCCGCCTTAATCTGCTCCGCATCACCGACTGCCCCGTTTACGTCAAAAAAAGTGCCATGTATGCACTTCATAGGGTGTCCTGCAAGGAAATCCTCACAGAAAAGCACGTCATTGACCTTGCTCCCGTCAAACCATGTTTCCGGCTGTGACACTTGCTCCATTTTCTCCATTGTCTTTTCCAATGCCGCCCTCTGCTCCGGCAGCACACTGTTCCAGTCTTCTTTCAATTTTCAACACTTCCTCTCCATAATCCGCTACTAACTGCACACGCTCCGATAG
>ERZ808037.2005-NODE-2005-length-11403-cov-4.076638_pt1 | contig 11403 bp, 10 predicted proteins | sample MGYA00380190_ERZ808037 | MGnify/ENA primary metagenome ERZ808037 (study PRJEB31490, sample SAMN06133399) | mouse gut metagenome | isolation source: J9 | host: mice | place: China: Chengdu | collected 2015-05 ...
AAGCATTGAGCAGAGCCGGTGTTCCGGCAGATAAGGTAGACCATGTGTATATGGGCTGCGTAATCCAGGCAGGTCTCGGACAGAATGTGGCACGTCAGGCTTCCATCAAAGCAGGCATTCCGATTGAGACGCCTGCAGTTACCGTCAACGTAGTGTGCGGTTCCGGTTTGAACTGCGTAAACATGGCAGCTCAGATGATTCAGGCAGGAGATGCTGATATTGTTGTTGCAGGCGGTATGGAGAACATGTCCATGGCTCCTTATGCAGCTATGCAGGGACGTTATGGATATAGAATGAACAATGCTACCCTGGTAGATACCATGGTAAACGATGCATTGTGGGATGCATTCAACCAGTACCATATGGGAATTACCGCTGAGAACGTAGCAGAGAAGTGGGGACTCACCAGGGAACAGTTGGATGAGTTTGCAGCATCTTCCCAGCAGAAATGTGAGAAGGCTATGGCAGACGGCAAGTTCAAGGATGAGATTGTACCGGTAGAAGTAAAACAGAAGAAGAAGACCGTGATCGTAGATACAGACGAAGGCCCGCGTCCGGGAACAACCGCAGAGAGCATTTCCAAATTACGTCCTGCATTTAAGCCGGATGGAATTGTTACCGCAGCTAATGCTTCCGGCATCAATGACGGCGCCGCAGCCATCGTGGTGATGAGCGAGGAAAAGGCAAAGGAGCTGGGCGTGAAGCCTATGGCGACTTTCGTGGCCGGCGCTCTGGCGGGCGTGCGTCCCGAAGTAATGGGCATCGGCCCTGTGGCAGCCACCAGGAAAGTCATGGCGAAGACCGGCATGAAGATAGAGGACTTCGACATTATCGAGGCAAACGAGGCATTCGCCGCTCAGTCCGTGGCAGTGGGCAAGGAGCTGGGCATCGATGTGGACAAACAGCTGAACCCCAACGGCGGCGCTATCGCTCTGGGACATCCCGTGGGCGCTTCCGGATGCCGTATTCTGGTGACCCTGCTGCATGAGATGCATGCAAGAGGAGCCAAGACAGGCCTGGCCACCCTGTGCATCGGCGGCGGCATGGGCTGCTCCACCATCGTCAAGATTGAGGAGTAAGGAAAGATACAGGAAAGTAAAAGGGAAGAATGGCTCAGAGGTGAGGCATTCTTCCTTTGCTGGAACATATCCGCAGACATGCGGAACTGGAATAAGGAGAAAATGACATGGAGTTTATATTGTATGAGCAGAAGGGCGCCTACGCCGTTCTCACCATCAACCGTGAGAAGGCCTTGAACGCCCTGAATTCCGCCGTGCTGGATGAGCTGAACCAGGCTATCGATGAAATAGATTTGCAGACAGTGCGCTGCCTGATTGTTACCGGAGCGGGACAGAAGTCTTTCGTAGCCGGAGCTGACATCGGCGAAATGAGCAGCCTGACCAAGGCAGAGGGAGAAGCTTTCGGCAAGAAGGGCAACGATGTGTTCCGCAAGCTGGAGACACTGCCCATCCCGGTCATCGCGGCAGTCAACGGATTCGCCCTTGGTGGCGGCTGCGAGCTGTCCATGAGCTGCGACATCAGAATCTGTTCCGACAATGCAGTGTTCGGACAGCCTGAGGTAGGCTTAGGGATAACCCCCGGTTTCGGCGGCACCCAGAGACTGGCCCGTCTGGTAGGGGCCGGCATGGCGAAGCAGATGATTTACACCGCCCGCAATATCAAGGCGGACGAAGCCTACAGAATAGGCCTTGTGAACGCGGTCTACCCCCAGGAGGAGCTGCTTCCCGCCGCGGAGAAGATGGCCGCAGGTATAGCCAAGAACGCGCCCATTGCCGTCCGCAACTGCAAGAAAGCCATCAACGAGGGCCTGGACGTGGACATGGAAGAGGCAATCGTGATCGAGGAGAAGCTCTTCGGCAACTGCTTCGAGACAGAGGATCAGAAGTATGGCATGGCGTTCTTCCTGGACAAGAACAAAGAGAAAGTGAAAGAGCCGTTCAAGAACTGCTGATCGGGGAGACCGCATGGACAGGAAAAAAAGAATGTTTTGCCTGATAGCAGGGATTCTCTGCATTGTGGCAGGCGCGGTGGTGATTTACATGGGAAAGGAAATCGGGATCTTGGATCTCTCGCTGATAATCGGCGCCGGCTGCATTATTGTATGCGGATTGGTCTTTCTCATGACCAGCGCAAAGAAACAGGACAAAGAATAGTCCAGCTAAGAAACGACAAGAGCAAATTTAAAACAGCGTCTGCTCCGCACGACACCCCAGAGGATTTACGGACACATCCCTTTCGCGGCCGGAAATTCTCTGCATGCTAAAGTGCTGGGCGGGGCAGATGCGGAACTAAAATAAGGAGGATTTATCATGAAAGTAGGTATTATCGGTGCGGGCACAATGGGTGCCGGAATCGCTCAGGCATTTGCCATGACGGATGGCTATGAAGTGTGCCTGTGCGACATCAAGCAGGAGTTCGCCGATGGCGGCAAGGCAAGGATCCAGAAGAACCTGAACTTCCTGGTAGGCAAGGAGAAAATCACTCAGGAGGCCGCTGACGGCATTCTGGGCAAAATCGTCACTGGTCTGAAAGACATCTGCACGGACTGTGACCTTGTCATCGAAGTGGCACCCGAGAATATGCAGATTAAGAAGACCACTTTCAAGGAGCTTCAGGATATCGTGAAGCCCGAGTGCATCTTCGCCACCAACACCTCTTCCCTTTCCATTACCGAAATCGGAGCAGGTCTGGACAGGCCCATGATCGGCATGCACTTCTTCAATCCCGCCGACAGGATGAAGCTGGTGGAGGTCATCGCAGGCGCCAACACCCCTGACGAGCTGGTAGAGAAGATCAAGGCTATCGCTACGGAAATCGGCAAGACTCCCGTGGAGGTAAAGGAAGCTCCCGGATTCGTGGTGAACAGGATCCTGATTCCCATGATCAATGAAGCCATCGGCATCTACGCAGAGGGCATCGCCAGCGTAGAGGACATCGACACCGCCATGAAGCTGGGCGCTTCCCATCCCATGGGACCGCTGGCTCTGGGCGACCTGGTAGGCCTGGACATCGTGCTTGCCATCATGGAAGTGCTGCAGAATGAGACCGGCGATTCCAAGTACCGTCCTCATCCCCTGCTCCGCAAGATGGTCCGCGCGGGCAAGCTGGGCAAGAAGACAGGCGTAGGCTTCTACGATTACAGCAAGAAATAAGAGATAAATCAGGCGGAACTGCCGCTTCGGATCGGGAGCAGCGGTTTCGCCCGTTATGCGTACATCAGCTGTCGGCTGCAGTATGCTGCCGAAATTAAGAAAATAGATGGAGGAATGTGAATCATGGATTTTACGTTGCGCAAAGAACATGAAATGGCGCGCTCTCTGTTCAGGGAGTTTGCCGAAAAGGAAGTGAAGCCCCTGGCTCAGGAGGTGGATGAGACCGAGGAATTCCCCAGAGAGACTGCCCGCAAGATGGCGAAGAACGGCTTCCTGGGCATCCCCGTTCCCAAGGAGTACGGCGGACAGGGCTGCGATCCTCTGACCTACGCTATGTGCGTGGAAGAGCTTTCCAAGGTCTGCGGCACCACAGGCGTCATCGTGTCCGCACATACTTCCCTGTGCTGCGACCCGATTATGACTTTCGGCACGGAAGAGCAGAAGCAGAAATACCTGGTTCCCCTTGCAAAGGGCGAGAAGCTGGGAGCATTCGGCCTCACCGAGCCCGGCGCAGGTACTGATGCCCAGGGACAGCAGACCAAGGCTGTGGCAGACGGAGACGACTATATCATCAACGGCTCCAAGATTTTCATCACCAACGGTAAGGAAGCTGACGTGTATGTCATCTTCGCCGTGACTGGAACCATTGAGAAGAAAGGCAGAAAGATTAAGGAGATCACCTCCTTTATCGTAGAGAAAGGAATGCCCGGCTTCAGCTTCGGCACCAAGGAGAAGAAGATGGGTATCCGCGGATCCTCTACATACGAGCTGATTTTCACGGACTGCCGCGTTCCCAAGGAGAACATGCTGGGCAAGCCGGGCCAGGGCTTCAAGATTGCCATGCATACCCTGGACGGCGGACGTATCGGTATCGCCGCACAGGCTCTGGGCATCGCAGAGGGCGCTCTGGAGAGGACCATCGCCTACACCAAGGAGAGGAAGCAGTTCGGCAAGCCCATCGCCGCCCTGCAGAACACCCAGTTCCAGCTGGCTGACATGGCCACCAAGGTACAGGCCGCACAGCTTCTGGTATACAAGGCTGCCATGGCCAAGGCTACCCAGAAAGAGTATGGCTTCGAAGCCGCTCAGGCCAAGCTCTACGCCGCAGAGGTCGCCATGGAAGTCACCACCAAGGCTGTCCAGCTTCACGGCGGTTACGGTTACACCAGAGAGTACGATGTGGAGCGCATGATGCGCGATGCCAAGATCACCGAGATTTACGAGGGCACCAGCGAAGTCCAGAGGATGGTCATCAGCGCCGCGCTTCTGAAATAAGTGAGAGCGAAAAACCAAGTCATAGAAAAAAGAATATAAGGAGTGAAAATACAATGAAAGTTGTTGTTTGTATCAAGCAGGTTCCCGATACCAAGGGCGGCGTAAAGTTCAATCCCGACGGTACTCTGGACAGAGCTGCCATGATGACCATTATGAATCCCGATGACAAAGCCGGTCTGGAAGCCGCTCTTCGGCTGAAAGATCAGTACGGCGCGGAAGTCACCGTTCTGACCATGGGTCTTCCCAAGGCTGAGGACGTGCTGCGCGAGGCCATGGCCATGGGCGCTGACAAGGGCGTCCTGGTGACCGACAGAGTGCTGGGCGGCGCTGACACCTGGGCTACTTCCCAGACGCTGGCGGGCGCGCTGCGCAACATGGAGTACGACCTGATCATCACAGGCCGTCAGGCAATCGATGGCGATACCGCCCAGGTAGGCCCTCAGATTTCCGAGCACCTGCACATCCCTGTCATCTCCTACGCCCAGAACCTGAAGATTGAGGGCGACAGTGTCATCGTTGAGCGCCAGTATGACGACAGATACCATGTGCTGAAGGCAAAGATGCCCTGCCTGATCACCGCTCTGGCAGAGCTGAACGAGCCCAGATACATGACGCCCGGCGGAATCTTCGATGCCTGCAAGGCAGAGATTACCGTTTGGGGCAGAGCAGACCTTAAGGATGTGGAGGACTCCAACTTAGGCCTGAAAGGATCGCCTACCCAGATTGCGAAGGCTTCCGATAAGGTGAGAAAGGGCGCCGGAGAGAAGGTCAACCTGGATCCCGCGGAGTCTGTGGAGTATATTGTGGGCAAGCTGAAAGAGAAGCATGTAATCTAATCTTGTAAGAATAGAAAACAGTAACTGCCTGCACGAGACCTGGATGATTTGCGGTTGCGATGACATTGAGCGCTATGGATTGGTCTGTAAGGAAAATGAGCGGATTGATTATGGCGGAACAAGGACAGGTATTGCAAATGTATCGCGGTGCGGTGCGGGTAGGACGCAATGCGCTATTGTGCATATGGCGGAACCAATTGCCTTGGACGGCAATTGGAATAAAAACAGCACACACCCATACAGTGCCCATATGGTTACAGACTCATCACTATGCAGCCGGAAAGCCAAGACAAATGTCTTGTATCGGGTGGGTGCGGAACTAAAATTAGGAGGAAGAACAATGAACTTAGAAGAATATAAGGGCGTATATGTCTTCGCGCAGCAGGTAGACAATATCGTCAACAGTATCGCCTTTGAACTGATCGGCAAGGGCAAGGATCTGGCAGCGGATCTGGGCACCGAGGTGACTGCTGTTCTGGTGGGAAGCGATGTAAAGGGCCTGGCAGACGAGCTGGCCGAGTACGGCGCTGACAAGGTAATCGTGGTGGACGATCCTGAGCTGAAAGAATACAGGACCGAGCCATATGCCCATGCGCTGGCTTCCGTCATCCAGAAGTATAAGCCGGAGATTTTCCTGGTGGGCGCTACCGCCATCGGACGTGACCTTGGCCCCCGCGTATCCGCAAGGATCCACACCGGACTCACCGCGGACTGCACGCAGCTTGACATCGGCGATTTCCCGCTGACCCCCATGCCCGGCAAGGAGCAGAAGCACAACCAGCTGCTGATGACCCGTCCCGCGTTCGGCGGCAACACCATCGCTACCATCGCCTGCCCTGACTTCCGCCCCCAGATGGCAACCGTCCGTCCCGGCGTTATGCAGAAGAGGGAGAGACAGGCTGGCGTGAAGGCCAACGTGGAAGAGTTCAATCCCGGATTCACCCCCAACCAGAACTACGTTGAGATCCTGAAGGTGGTCAAGGCCGTATCCGAGACCGTGGACATCATGGACGCGAAGATTCTGGTATCCGGCGGCCGCGGAATGGGCAGCCCTGAGAACTTCAAGATTCTGGATGATCTGGCCGAGGTGATCGGCGGCACCGTGAGCTGCTCCCGTGCAGTGGTGGACGCCGGCTGGAAGCCCAAGGATCTCCAGGTGGGCCAGACCGGCAAGACCGTCCGTCCCAATGTGTACTTTGCCATCGGCATCTCCGGCGCCATCCAGCATCTGGCCGGCATGGAGGAGTCCGACATCATCATCGCCATCAACAAGGACGAGAGCGCTCCCATCTTCGATGTGGCTGACTATGGTATCGTAGGCGACCTGAACAAGATCGTGCCCGCCCTGACCGAGAAGCTGCGCGCTGAGCTGGCTAACAAGAACTGATTTGCACGAAATCAAACATTGAAATATACTCACGGGCGATAAAACGAGCCACGATGTTCTCAGTGCTTTTCGCTCGTGAGTCGGGTTCCAATGAAGAACGGCTCCCGCGAATTCCGAAATACATTTTCTGGATTCGCGGGAGTTTTGTCGTCACTTTTGTCGTCATTTTATCGCTCTTTTGTTCATCTTATTTCTTAAAATAGATTTCTTAAAATATTTTTATATCCCTTGCATAACAACGAATGACTTGATATAATTCTTATGTTCGATAATGCGAGATGAAAAAGAACCACATAATATTGAATAGAACATCACGGAATATCATAAAAGTCGCAAAACGGATTATATTCATGAGCGGTCAAATCTGCCACTGATTCATGATGCTTTCTCACAGAACATACCAAAGGATGTGGATGCATGGCTGCCAGCGGCGGCGCAGAGACGGCCGGGGATAGAAGCCCTGAACCTGGAGAAAATGTATGAGACGCAATGTAAGCCTGGAAGAGATTTCCGACGGACGCCTGTATGGTCCAAACGATATGGTGAAAGCAGATTGCCATGGCTGCAAAGGCTGCCACAAATGCTGCACCGGCATGGGCCATTCCGTTCTGCTGGATCCCTATGACGTATACCGTATGCAGCGGGGCCTGGGGAAAGGGCTGGCACAGCTGCTGGCGGAGGAGACGGTGGAGCTGAATGTGGCGGAGGGAGTCATTCTGCCGAATGTGAAGATGGCGGGGAAAAAAGAGAGATGCGCCTTTTTGGATGAGGAGGGCAGATGCGGCATCCATGAGCACCGCCCTGGCGTCTGCAGATTGTTCCCTCTTGGACGGTATTACGAGAACGGCGATTTCAGGTATTTCCTACAGACCGGGGAATGTGTGGATTCCAACCGCTCCAAGGTCAAGGTGGGCAAGTGGATTGATACCCCTGACCAGGGCAGAAACCATGATTTTATCTGTAAGTGGCATTATCTGGTGAACGGTTTGGAGGACGCGGTGGCGGGAGCCCGGGATATGGATCTGGCCAAGCGGCTGAACATGCTGATGCTGCAGACCTTTTATCTGGAGCCATATGACGGGGAAGAGGATTTCTACGGACAGTTTGCGCAGCGGCTGGGGCGCTATGAAGCAGCTGTAGCCGGTTTGTCCGGGAGATGAGTGAAGAATACAGAGGAACCAAAGCGTTGGCCCGACATCGCATAAGGTGTTTTTGAGTGATTGTATCGCAGAACCCGATGTAGGATTTAGGAAAGCGGATTATTTTGTAACAACAGTGAAAGTAAGCGAGGGACAGAAGGGAAGATAAGATATAGATGGAGACAGAAGAAGAACGCCAGGCCAGGCGTAGGGCGCGAATCGCGGAAATGAAGAGAGCGAAGAGGAGACGGGAGCTGCTGTATAAATGGGGCGTGCCTGCGATAGCGGCGCTGGCAGTCGTGACCGGCGTGGGCATTGGCCTCCGGGCGGTAGCCTCCTCAGGCGGGGATACAGTCAGGACGGAGGAGAGGGCGGCCTCCAGCGACAGTGGGGTGTCAGACACCGATGAGGAAGCGGGACGTTCAAAGGCCAGTCTCGCGCCAGCGGATCCCTTTCAGACAGCAGCCAGAGCGGCTTCTCCCAGAACGGATCTGGAGCAGATATCGGAGGGATCCGAGGTGCCTATGGCGGAGCCGGAGCCTGTGGAGACGGTTCCTCCTCTGGCGGAAGCCGTGCCGGCGCCGATATTTGAGATGAACGATGACACGGAGCTGTTTTCAGAGGATATTTACAGCCAATACGGAATCTTTGTCGATGTGGAGAGCGGTGCTATCCTGGCGCAGAAGGAAGCGTATACAAGGATGAATCCGGCCTCCATGACCAAGATATTGACAGTGCTGGTGGCTGCGGAGCACCTGACGGAGGAGGACTTGAACCGGACGGCTACCATCACCATAGACATTACCGACTACAGCTATGTCAACGACTGCAGCAATACAGGGTATATGGTGGACGAGACAGTGACGGTGCGGGATTTGTTTTACGGGACGATTCTGCCCTCAGGCGCGGACTCCGCGGTGGCCCTGGCCGTCTATGTGGCGGGCTCCCACGAGGCTTTCGTAGACATGATGAATGAAAAACTAGCCCAGCTGGGACTAGCGGGAAGCTCCCATTTTACCAATTGCGTGGGACTCTATGACGAGAACCATTATACCACCGCTTATGACATGGCTGTCATGCTAAAGGCGGCGGCGGACAATGATTTCTGCAGGGAAGTGATGTCCGCCCATACTTACACCACCTCTTCCACAGAGCAGCATCCCGAAGGTCTGCTGGTGTCCAACTGGTTTCTGCGCAGGATAGAGGACAAGGATACCCACGGCGAGGTGCTGTGCGGCAAGACCGGCTTTGTGGATCAGTCCGGCAGCTGCGCGGCCAGTCTGGGGCTGGACAATGCGGGCAGGGAATACCTCTGCGTGACGGCGGCTTCCAATACCAAGTGGACCTGTATCGCCGACCAGGTGCTGCTATATCAGAAGTTTCTGCCGGGAAATGAGGAGGAAAGCGGTCAGGGCGATGTCCCCTGACCAGGGAGACCACTCCTTATTTCTTCATGGTTCTGATACCCCGCTGCTTGCGGCGTTCAGGAGGTAGAAGTCAGGTTCTGATACACCATTGCTTGCAGCGGGGTAGTTCATTTTACCGTTATGTGCAGTAAACTGCGGCGAGGCATCAGAAGGTCTTCAGCCCCTCTCGGAAAGTGATGCCGGTGGGGGTGGCCGCAAGGCCGCCTTTTCCGGTCTCGCGCAAGTCATTGGGCAGCATCTTGCCCACGTTTCGCATGGCATCGAATACTTCGTCGGGCGGGATTTTGCTGCGGATGCCGCTGTTTGCCAAATCTGCGGAAGTCAGGGCGTTGACCGCGCCGATGACATTGCGCTTCACACAGGGGACTTCCACCAGCCCCGCCACAGGGTCGCAGGCAAGGCCCAGCAGATTCTTCATGGCAAGGGCTGCCGCGTGGGCGATGGCTTCTGAGTCGCCGCCCAGAAGAAAGGCCACGCTGCCTGCCGCCATGGCGGAAGCGGCGCCGATCTCCGCCTGACAGCCCCCGGCCGCCCCGGATACGGAGGCCCGCTGGGCGATGATGCCGCCTATGCCTGCGCTGACATAGAGAGCCTTGGTCATCTCCTCCTCGGTGTAGCCTTTCTCTTCCTCCAGGGAGAGGAAGACTGCCGGAAGCACGCCACAGGAACCGGCGGTGGGAGCCGCCACGATGCGTCTCATGCAGGCGTTGGATTCGCCCATTTTGACCGCCTTTTCCATGACCAGCCCCAGGAAAGAGCCGCACAGGAGACTGCCCTTTTTCCGGGCTTCCTCCAGTTTTGCCCCGTCTCCGCCCACCAGGCCGCTGGCCGAGGACAGGGAGGGGTCATAGGAAGCGTCCGCTTCCCGCATGGCTCCGTACATGTTCCGCATCCGTTGGAAAGCTTCCTCCGGGGTGATCTCCATTTCCTTGCAGTCATTGTCCCGGATGATTTCCCAGAAGGTCTTGCTGGTCTCTTTTTCTATTTCGATGATTTCCTGGAATGATTGATACATATCTGCTCCTATTCTGCTCGTTGAGCCGCTCTGTTATCTGCCGCTCTGCTATTTTGGGAAAGGACTGAAATCCACCTTGCAGTCCGGGTGCATCCGATAGACTTCCGGTGCAGGCGCGCTGTAGATTTCCGGACTTTCATTTGGGGCGGGGCCGGACATTTTGCGTCAGAGCATGTCGGTGGCCTCAGCGGGTTTTCGCAGTTTCTGCGGGATCCGCCAGTCCCAGATAGGTCACTTTCAGGATGCCCTCCAGATGGGCCAGCCAGCGGATGGCCTCAGGTGGAACCTCCTGGTCGCATTCCAGCACGATGACCGCGTGGCCGCCCTTGGAGGAGCGGTACAGCTGCATGGTGGCGATATTGATGGACTTGTGGCTGAGCATGGAGGTAATCTCCGTCACATGACCGGGCTGATCCAGGTTGCTCACTACGAGGGTGGGGTAGTCGCCGGAGAAATTGGCGGGAAGCCCGTCGATTTCCGTGACCCGTATGGCACCGCCGCCCACGGAGGCCGCCACGACTTCGATGCTATGTCCCTCGCCGCTTAAGAGCAGCTTGACGGAGTTAGGGTGCACGTCTCCTAAGTCTATGCCGGATAGATGGTATTCCATTCCCGATTCGTCGGCATAGCGGAAACTGTCCGGGATTCTGGGGTCGTCCACCGGAAATCCCATCAGCCCTGCAATCAGGGCTCTGTCCGTTCCGTGCCCTTTGCCGGTGGCCAGGAAAGAGCCGTGGAAGAAGACATCCGCTTTCCGCACCGGCGCGCCCAGGAGCTTTTGTGAAATGTTACCGATTTTGACGGCTCCCGCAGTGTGGGAACTGGAGGGGCCTACCATGACGGGGCCGATGATATCAAATGAATTCATGTTCTTTGACTCCTTTTATAAAGTATATTCTCCCGGAATTTCCAGGCCGCTTATCCTGTGGCTTTGAAACGGATGTTATGTAATGATCCCTTGTAATCCGCATCTGCGAAAAAGCAAAGACAAAGCATCCTTCTGTGTCTGCATTATATATTAGATTGGGGCAAAATGCAAGAGAGGAGAGATTATTCCGAACAAATATTTGCCATGGTGAAGTGAAAAGTTAACTTCCACTTCTTGGGGGTGCAAGTAGAACTTAGTCTTTCTCCAACTTCCACTTGAAATC
>ERZ808037.2006-NODE-2006-length-11394-cov-7.358399_pt1 | contig 11394 bp, 10 predicted proteins | sample MGYA00380190_ERZ808037 | MGnify/ENA primary metagenome ERZ808037 (study PRJEB31490, sample SAMN06133399) | mouse gut metagenome | isolation source: J9 | host: mice | place: China: Chengdu | collected 2015-05 ...
CGGATGCGTTGAATCGCGTTGTCCACCGATTTGGCGGGACGTCCCACCTGCTCGCTGATTTCCCGATAGGAGAGGCCATGCAAAAAGAGCGCCATAATGCTCCGCTCCAGCGGAGACAGCTTCTGAGCCAGCATAGTCAGCCGCTCCGCTTCTTCTTCCCTGCTGATGTACAATTCCTCAGGGCTGGCGCCGCTGCCCAGCATGGGGGATTCAAAAGGGATGCTGTTGTTCAACGGGGCGTGTTTGCTCCGGGAGGCGGTGGCTACCGCGGAGCGGATTCGGTTGCGAATACAGACCTCCGCAAAGGTCTTGAAAGTCGCGTCGTGTCCAGGTTCGAACTCCCGGATCGCTTTCAGCAGGCCAAAGGTGGCCTCCTGGATCAGATCCTCACTGTCTCCACCTGCCAGGAAATAGGGGCGGGCGCACATACGTACCATCCGAAGATACCGCTTGACCAAGGCTTCTTCCGCATCCCTGTTGCCGGAGGCGGTGAGGCGGCACAATTCTTCATCACTGTATTCGCATCGTTGTGAATCAAATGTACTCATACTTTAACCCTACACATTATAATCACAAAAGCAAAGGCTTGTCAATCTCTTTCGGCAATTTTTTAGAAATTTCACAAAAAATTCTTTTCACTTTATGGGATCTGCTCAATTTGCCTGTCCATCATGCGCCATTGAGCCGAACTCAAGCCAAATTAGAAGGTGAGCTGCTCCGGGATTTGGCCCGATGCGGTTCCATTGGGGGCCGCGATTCCCAGATGCTGGTAAGCCTTCGGGGTGACGCACCGCCCCCTGGGCGTGCGGGTGAGAAATCCAAGCTGCATGAGATAGGGCTCGTACACATCCTCCAGGGTGACGGACTCCTCGTTGATGGTGGCGGCCAAGGTATCCAGCCCCACCGGGCCGCCGCTGTAGTTGGTGATGATACTGTTCAGCATTCGCCGATCCACGTTGTCCAGCCCCAGCTCGTCGATCTCCAGTGCCTTCAGCGCCCGATCTGCCACCCCTTGAGTGACCACGCCCCCAGCGGTGACCTGGGCGAAATCCCGCACCCGGCGGAGCATCCGGTTGGCGATCCGGGGGGTGCCCCGGCTGCGGCGGGCGATCTCCAGCGCCCCCTCCCCTTCTATGGGCACGTTCAGGATCCCGGCGGATCGGGTGACAATTAGGGCTAACTCCTCCGGCGTGTACAGTTCCAGCCGCAGGGTGACACCGAACCGATCCCGCAGGGGCGCGGACAGCTGTCCCGCCCGGGTGGTGGCCCCGATGAGGGTGAATTTGGGCAGATCCAGCCGGATGGAGTTGGCGGAAGGCCCCTTGCCGATGATGATGTCGATGGCGTAGTCCTCCATGGCGGGGTACAGGATCTCCTCCACGGAACGGTTCAGCCGGTGGATCTCGTCCACAAACAGGATGTCGTTTTCCTGCAAATTGGTGAGCAGCGCCGCTAGATCCCCCGGCTTTTCAATGGCGGGGCCGGAGGTGATGCGGATATTTACCCCCATCTCGTTGGCGATGATACCGGACAGGGTGGTTTTCCCCAGCCCCGGGGGGCCGTGGAGCAGGACATGATCCAGGGGTTCCCCCCGCATTTTGGCCGCCTGGATGAAGATGGACAGGTTCCCCTTGGCTTTCTCCTGGCCGATGTACTCGGTGAGGGTTTTCGGGCGGAGGGATCCCTCCCCATCGTCGTCCCGGGTCAGGGAGGTGGTGACCAGCGGGGCCTCCGTCTCAAAGCCGCCGCTGTCGGAAAAATCAATGCTCAAGGGATCACTTCCTCTTTACCTTTTTCGAGGTGTTCATATAAACCACGCCGACAATGATCACAAGAATAAACGCGGCAAGGCCGATCCACAGCAACGCCATGCTCTGAAGCACATCGCTGAGCATCAGCACGCCAAAGCAGGCCGCACAGGCAAGCATCATCCCACCCATAGCGCGGCACAGCGCTTTCTCATCAACATTTGCTTTTTCCTCCGGACTTGCAGTATTGTAGCCCGCAATCAGGAAAGCGCATTTCCCGCAGAAAAACACGATAGCCAGGAGCACAAACAGCAGAGCAACGCACCCATGGACGATCAACATATGGAACTCCCCTTATTCTTTGCGGCTATCCCTTTATCATCTTCTTCAGCGCCTGCTTGATCACGTCCTCCAGCGCCAACGTCTCCAGGTCGATTCCCTTCAGCGCCACCGCGATCTCGCTCTGGCTGTAGCCCAGCACCGCCAGCGCCGCCGACGCCTCGCTGGCCTTGTTCTCCGGAATAACGGTGATTCCCCCGGCGAAGCTCTCCCCTCCAGCCGTGGTGAGCTGCCCCTTGGCCAGCTTGTCCTTCAGCTCCAGGATGATCCGCTGGGCGATCTTCTTGCCGATCCCCGGGGCGGAGGTCAGGGCTTTCTCGTTGCCGGAGACAATGGCCAGGGCCAGCCCCTCCGGGGTGTTGGAGGACAAAATGGCCAGCGCCGCCTTGGGCCCCACGCCGGATACCCCGATGAGCATTCGGAAGCAGCCCAGCTCGCTCTCGCTGGCAAAGCCGTAAAGCTCGAAGATCTCCTCCCGCACATACAAATGGGTGTAAAGCTTTGCAGCCTTCCCCACATTGAGTTTGCTGATGGTGTGGGTGGTGGTGCGGCAGGCATAGCCCACCCCGCCGCAGTCGATCACCGCCAGATAGGGCCCCACATGGGCCACCGTTCCGTTCAGATAATAATACACGTTGATCCCTCAAATCTTACCGTATGGTTTGCAGCAGTGAGGTGGACGACCGGGCGTGGCACAGGGCGATGGCCACCGCGTCTGCGGCGTCGTCCGGCTTGGGTACGGCGTTCAGGTTCAGCAGCCGCTTGGTCATGTCCATCACCTGCCGTTTTTCCGCCTTGCCGTAACCCACCACCGCCTGCTTCACCTGAGACGGGTTATACTCGCAAACGGGAAGGCCCAGTTTTTCCGCTGTCATCAGAATCACGCCCCGGGCCTGGGCCACGCCGATGCCTGTGGTGACATTGTGGTTGAAAAACAGCTCCTCAATGGCCATCACGTCCGGGTGAAACTGCCCGATCAGATCCTCCAGATCGGTGGCAATCCGCCACAGGCGGGCGGGCAGCCGCACCCCTGCCGGGGTGTTGATGGCCCCGCAGGCCGTCAGGCGGTACTTGCCCTGAACCGCCTCCACCAGCCCAAAGCCTACGATGGCGTAGCCGGGGTCAATTCCAAGGATCAGCATTGCGGTCACCTCCCAGCGCCGCTTGGGGTGAAACGCCCCAAACTATGTAATTTTACCACATTGGGCCCGAAAAGGCAAGCTGTGTGGGTAAACCCAGCCAACCCAGCCAAACCGGCCAACCCGGCTAAACCCGGGCGCACTTCCGGAATCAATCCCATAGCGCTCCAAAATGGGCAAGGTAAAACTGCCTCATGACTTCCCCTTCCTCTGCCATGTGCTCTTTAATGTGGTTTGCGTGCATTTTTTGCTCCACAGGGTCAATTTCCAAGTATCTGTGGACGATCAGATCCCCCACTTTTTCCTCTTTCAGAAGCTCTGAATAGACATCGTCTACTACTTCGTGAAGAAAAACAGGGACATCCAGTTCACTTTTCCAAGTGTGTCCCGAGCTGTTTTGCAGGTGCGCTTCTGTCGAATAGAGGTAACCCCGTTTACCGCCATAGAGTATTTCCATTTGATTGGGAAACCGCTCAAAATAGTGCTGTTTCCCATCTTCACGGAGCCCAATGGTAACAAAGTTTTCGCCTCTGCCCCGACAGCAGACCAACGCATAACACCTGTCTTCGGTGAAATAAGCAACCTGCTTTCCTGATGTATGCGAAATCGAATTTGCCCTGATGACGCATAATCCGCCTACAATTGTTCCATGATACAGCATAAGCTCCCCCCAAAGCTGGTATAGGGCCCTCACAAAGCCGTTCTTCAGGCTTCGTGGGGAAAGAAGCTGCAGCAGAATGAGCGAGCGGTGACTTTGAAAAAGTCGCCGCAAGCGATATGACGCTTGCGGCGACATGGAGCAGGTGAGGGGAATCGAACCCCCGTGTTCAGCTTGGGAAGCTGACATTCTACCATTGAACTACACCTGCATCTGCTTTTAGCATTATAACAGACCTCGCCGGAAAAAGCAAGCTATTTTTTCCGGCGTCCCATCTTTTTTCCGGCGGACGGGTACTCCCCCGCCCGCCGGGATTTGATTCAGATCACCTGATTTTTGAGGACGCCCACGCCCTCCACGTCCACCTCTACCACGTCGCCAGGAACCATGGGGCCCACCCCCGCCGGGGTGCCAGTGGTAACTACATCCCCAGGCTCCAGGGTCATGGAGGCGGTGATGAACTCGATCAGTTTGCCCACCGGGGTAATAAAATCAGAGGTACTCCCCTGCTGCACTACCTTGCCGTTCAACCGGGTCTCCACCTTCAGCGCCGACGGATCCACATCGTCCACCACAAACGGCCCCACCGGACAGAAGCCGTCCATGGACTTTCCCCGCGTCCACTGGCCGTCATGCCGCTGAACATCCCGGGCGGTGACGTCGTTCAGGCAGGTATAGCCCAGCACATAGTCCGCGAAGTCCTTTTCCTTTACATTCTTTGCCTTTTGCCGGATCACCAGGGCAAGCTCCCCCTCATAGTCCAGCTGACCCACGAAGTCCGGCGCGTGAACAGCCCCCTCGTGCCGGTTCAGCGTGTTGGGCCCCTTCAGGAACAGAACCGGAAAGCCTGGAGGCTCCGACCCCATCTCCCGGGCGTGCTCCGCGTAATTTTTGCCTACGCACACAATTTTGCTGGGAGTGCAAGGGGCCAGCAGCCTGCATTGGCCCAAGGGCAGCCGCCCGCCATCGTAGTCCAGCCCGTCAAAAGGCGGCTTGGAGAGGGTGAGCACCTCCTCCCCCTTCACCACGCCCCAGCAGGGGCCCTCCGGCTGATCAATTCGCACATATCTCATACCTGAGCCTCCAAACAGTTCAGAATTTCCCCGATAAGCTCCGCCTTTCCGGCCCCCTTCTCCGCGGAAAAGGGGAGCACAGGCGCGCTCTCCGGCAGGGTCAGCGTCTCCCGGATGCGCAGTAGATTGCCCTCAATCTCGCTCTTTTTCAGCTTATCCAGCTTGTTTGCCAGCACCAGAAAGGGCTTCCCTGCGCTTAAAAAGACCTGGGCCATGGTGCAGTCGTCCGTCGTTGGCTTGTGACGGGCGTCCACAATCAGGATGCCCACCGCCATCCGCGACCTGTCGGCAAACCATGCCTCAATGAGCCGCCCCCAGCGATCCCGCTCCTGCTTGGACACCTTGGCGTAGCCGTATCCGGGCAAATCTACCAGATACAGCTTTTTATCTATTAAAAAGTAGTTGATATGGGTGGTTTTCCCAGGAGCGGAGCCCACCCGAGCAAAGTTCTTCCGGTTAAGCAGACGGTTGATGGCCGACGACTTGCCCACATTAGAACGACCCGCGAACACCACCTGAGGCAGGCCATCCCTGGGAAAGTCGGCGGGTTTTGCCGCCGAGCGAATAAACTCCGCTATATTCCAATTTACCGTCATTGCCCCACCTCACTGCCGTAGGTTAACGGTTCGCCCCACAGCCTTGGGCGGCTCCACCGTGGAGTTCAAGGATCCACCAGCCTGTAAGGTAAAACCACCTGTCAACGCCTGGGACAAGACATCATCCGCCTGATGAACAGGGATAAACTTCAATGCAGTGCGTACCGTCTGGTCGATCTCCTTCAAGTCCTTCATATTGTCCGCCGGGAGAATTACCGTGGAAATATGGTTGCGCAGGGCGGCCATGGTTTTTTCTCGCAGACCGCCAATGGCCAGCACGCGCCCCCGCAGGGTGATCTCCCCCGTCATTGCCACATCCGGGCGGACGGGAACGCCGGTGAGGGCGGACACCATGGCGGTGGTAATGGCAATACCGGCAGAGGGGCCGTCCTTGGGCACCGCCCCCTCCGGGAAATGGACGTGGATATCCTTGGTAGTGTGGAACTCCGGATCTACTCCCAACTGGGCTGCCCGGCTGCGGATATAGGACAGGGCCGCCCGGGCGGATTCCTTCATCACATCTCCCAGGTTGCCGGTGAGGGCCAGCTTGCCCGAGCCGGGCACCACGTTTACCTCCACCTCCAGCAGCTCTCCGCCCACCGACGTCCAGGCCAGCCCGTTTACTACCCCTACCTGCGGCTCCAGGGATGGGGTCTCGTCCAGATAGCGCCGGGGGCCCAAAAACTCCTCCAAATTCTGCTCTGTAATGGAAATCTGCTTGACATCTCGCCTCACAAGGCTGGCCGCCGCTTTCCGGCACAGGGCGGCCAGCTGCCGCTCCAGCTGCCGCACCCCGGACTCCTTGGTGTAACCGGCGATCAACTCATTGAGCCCCCCGTCGCTGAGCTTCAGCTGGGCGCGGGACAGGCCGTGGCGCTTCAGTTCCCGGGGCAACAGATGCTTTTTCGCGATCTGCAGTTTCTCCTTATCCGTGTAACTGGGCAGCTCAATGACCTCCATCCGATCCAGCAGAGGCTTGGGGATGGTATCGGTGGTGTTGGCAGTGGTGATGAACATCACGTCCGACAGGTCAAAGGGCAGCTCCAGAAAATGATCCCGGAAGGTGCTGTTTTGTTCCCCGTCCAGTACTTCCAACAGCGCCGCCGCCGGATCGCCCCGGTGGTCGCTGCCCACTTTGTCGATCTCGTCCAGCAGCAGTACCGGGTTGGCGCTCCCCGCTTGCTTGATCCCCGCGATGATACGTCCCGGCATAGCTCCCACATAGGTCTTGCGGTGGCCCCGTATGTCCGCCTCATCCCGGATCCCCCCCAGGGAAATTCGAGCCAGCTTTCGGTTCATGGCCCGGGCCACGCTCATGGCAATGGAGGTCTTGCCCACCCCCGGCGGGCCCACCAGGCAGATGATCTGCCCCTTGAGTTGGGGGGCCAGCTGCTTCACCGCCACAAATTCCAGGATCCGCTCCTTTACCTTGTCCAGCCCATAGTGATCCGCGTCCAGCGCCTTGGCCACCGCGGCCACGCTCACCCGCTCCCGCGTTTTTGTCCTCCAGGGCAGCTCCAGGCACGTGTCCAGGTAGCCCCGCAGCACCGCCGCCTCCGAGGAGCTATAGGGCTGCTTCTCCAGGTGCCGAACCTCCTTGAGCAGCTTTTCCCGAACCTCGTCGGGCAGCTTAGCTTTGGCGATCTGCTCCCGGTACTCCACAATCTCGTCGTCCTCCTCCGGCTCCCCCAGCTCCCGCTGGAGTACCCGAAGCTGCTCCCGGAGGAAATAGTCCCGCTGGCTGGCCGCCACCTGCTCGTGGACTTTGGCCGCCAGATCGCTTTCCACCTCTAAAATTTCCACCTCACGGCCCAGAATCCGGCACAGCCGATCTAACCGGCGGACGGGACGCAGCTCCTCCAGCACCGCCTGCTTGTCCTCAAACCGCAGGGGCAGGTGCTGGGCGGCGTAGTCCGCAATATAGGCCGGATCGTCGCTGGCCAGCAGCTTGAGATAGATCTCCGGCGCCACTCGGTCGGACAGCTCGGTGTACCGCTCCAGATAGTTGTAAACCTGGCGGATGGCTGCCTCGGTTCTGGGAGAATTCCCCTTTGCGGCCGGGAGCTCCGGGATCAGCTCCACCTCCGCCGTCAGATAGGGCTCCAGCGACGTAAGATGCAGCAGCCGGCCCCGGCTGCGTCCCGCCACCATCACCCGGACGCCGTTTTCCGGCAGGCGGAGGATCTGCTTGACCTCCGCCACCGTTCCGATGGCATAGAGATCCCGCTCCTCTGGGTTCTCCACCGTCAGATCCCGCTGGGTCACCAGGAAGATCTCCCGTTTTTCCTCCATGGCCTCCTCCAGGGCGCGGATGGACGCCGCCCGCCCCACGTCAAAGTGCAGCAGGAGCTGGGGAAACACGGTGAGTCCCCGCAGGGTGAGCACTGGAATGGTCAGCCGGACGGGCCCGTTCTCAAGCGTATCAGTCATGGGATACCTCCTCTATATCGGGCAACGGGGCGGGCCGATGCGCCCGCCCCGTTCAGTTTATTGTCGATTGTGCCTTTCGCTCAGGATACATTTCCCCGGGGATGAGCTTGCTGTCCGCCCCGTTCTGCCCGCAGCTCAGCGGCGCCCAACCTCGGCCGGGCTGGCCGCCCCTCCTCCCGCAGGATCTCGGCCTTTCCCTCGCCCTTGATGGACTGGGCAGTGATGGTCACCTTGGCGATGCTCTGATCGGAAGGCACCTCATACATCACCGGGGTCATGACCTCCTCCAGCACAGCCCGCAGGCCCCGGGCGCCGATCTTGCGCTCCAGTGCCTTGTCAGCGGCAGCCTCCAGCGCGCCGGGGGCAAACTCCAGATCCACGTTGTCGTAGTCCATCAGGCACTTGTACTGCTTCACCAGGGCGTTTTTCGGCTCAGTGAGGATACGCACCAGCTGTTCCCGATCCAGTGCCTTCAGGCTGGTGAGGATAGGCAGACGGCCCACCAGCTCCGGGATGATGCCGAATTTCAGCAGATCATGGGGCTGAACGTGCTGAAATACGTCGTCCTTCTCCCGCTCCGCCGAGGTCTTTACGTCGGAGCCAAAGCCGATGGTCTTTTGATCCAGCCGGCGCTCGATGATCTTATCCAGCCCGTCAAAGGCCCCGCCGCAGATAAACAGAATGTTTTTGGTATCAATCTGCAGGAATTCCTGATGGGGGTGCTTGCGCCCACCCTGGGGGGGGACGTTGGCCACAGTGCCCTCCAGAATTTTCAGCAGGGCCTGCTGCACGCCCTCGCCGGACACGTCCCGGGTAATGGAGGTGTTCTCGCTCTTGCGGGCGATCTTGTCGATCTCATCCACATAGATAATACCCCGTTGGGCCAGCTCAATGTCATAGTCGGCGGCCTGAACCAGCCGCAGCAGAATATTCTCCACATCGTCGCCCACATAGCCCGCCTCGGTGAGGGTGGTGGCGTCGGCAATGGCGAAGGGCACTTTCAGGATCCGGGCCAGGGTCTGGGCAAACAGGGTCTTGCCGCAGCCGGTGGGGCCCACCATGAGAATGTTGGATTTTTGCAGCTCCACATCCGCCCCGCCGCCGAAATAGATACGCTTGTAGTGGTTGTAGACCGCCACGGACAGGGCGATTTTGGCGTTGTCCTGGCCGATGATATACTCGTCCAGCACCGCCACCATCTCCTGGGGGGTGGGGATCACATCGGGGATCTCCAGCGTCTCCTCCGGCCCGTCGTCATACTCCTCTCCCAGGATGTTCATGCACAGGCGGACGCACTCGTTGCAAATATAGGCCCCGGGCCCGGCGATGATCCGCTCCACCTGCTCCTGGTGCTTGCCGCAGAAGGAGCAGCGCACTGATTTGTATTCATCTCTTGCCATGGTTCATCTTCCTTTCAGGAAAAGCGCCAAAGAGCGGAGACGGGCAGCCTCCGCTCTTTGAACCGTATATCAGCGATTGGTGATAATCTTGTCGATCAGGCCGTACTCCAGCGCTTCCTGGGCGGTCATGAAATTGTCCCGCTCACAGTCGGCGGTGACCTGGGCCAGATCCCTGCCGCAGTTGTCGGCCAGGATCTGGGTCACCCGCTTCTTGATGGTCTCCAGGCGCTTCAGATGGAGGGCCATGTCGGTGATCTGGCCCTGGGTGCCCGCGGAGGGCTGGTGGATCATGATCTCCGCGTTGGGAAGGGCCATACGCTTTCCCTTGGCCCCGGAGGACAGCAGGAACGCCCCCATGGACGCACCCATGCCCACGCAGATGGTGGACACATCGCACTTGATGTACTGCATGGTGTCGTAGATGGCCATCCCGTCGGGGATGGAACCACCGGGGCTGTTGATATAGAACTGGATATCCTTGTCCGGATCCTGGGCTTCCAGGTAGAGCAGCTGGGCCACCACCAAGGACGCGGTGGTGGCGTTGACCTCCTCGCCCAGGAACACGATCCGGTCGTTCAGAAGCCGGGAAAAGATGTCATAGGAGCGCTCACCCCGGCTGGTCTGTTCCACAACATAAGGTACTAAACTCATGAGAATTTCTCCTTTCCGATGGGGGAATTACGAACCCCAAGTGCCAGCAGACAACAGTATACCCACCGGTGCTGGGAACTTATTCCCTTTTGCCCTCAAAAAGGCAGCTTCAGGCTTCCTCGGCCTCGGGCTTCCCCTTGCCCTTGGAGGCGGTCTTCTTCTTGGCGGGCTTTTCCTCTGCCCCGTCCTCGGTTTCCTCCGCCTTCTTGGCCTTCTTAGCGGGCTTCTTGGCCGCGCCCTTCACCAGCTCCAGCGCCTTGCGCATGGCCAGATCGAGCCGCAGATCCTCCACGCTCACCAGCTCCCGAACCTTATCCGTCTCCATCTTGTACTGCTCGGCCAGCTTGGCGATCTCTTCGTCCACGTCGGCGTCGGTGGCCTCAATCCCCTCGGCGGCGGCCACGGCCTCCAGGGCCAGATCGCTGCGCACGTTGCGCTCGGCGGTGGCCTTGGACTGGGCCCGCAGCTCGTCCAACGTCATGCCCATCATCTGGAGATAGTTGTCAAAGCTGATGCCCTGACTCTGAATCCGGTTGGCATAGTCCTCCAACATCTTGTCGGCCCGGTAGTCCACCATAGCCTGGGGCACGTCGCACTCCAGCTTTTCAATGAGGGCGTCGATGATGGCGGCCTCAAAGTCCCGATCGGCCTGCTCCTGGCGGCGAACCTTCAGCTTCTCACCCAGATCCTTCTTGAACTCGTCCAGGGTGTCAAACTCGGACACGTCCTTGGCGAACTCGTCGTCCACCTCGGGCTCCTGCTTCTCCTTCACCTCATGAACCTTGACCTTAAACACCACGTCGGCGCCGGCCAGCTCAGGGGCGTAGTTCTCCGGGAAGGTGATGTCCAAATCCTTCTCGTCCCCCGCCTTCATGCCGACGACCTGCTCCTCAAAGCCGGGCACAAAGGAACCGGAGCCCAGCTCCAGGCTGTAGTTTTCCCCTTTGCCGCCCTGGAAGGGCACGCCGTCCTTAAAGCCCTCGAAGTCGATGACAGCGGTGTCACCCTTCTTGGCCTTTCGATCCACGCTCACCAGGCGGGACGCCCGGTCAATGTACGGCTTCAGCTCCGCCTTGATGTCGGCGGCGGACACCTTCACATCCGCCTTGCCCACAGGCAGGCCCTTGTAATCCTTGATAGAGGCTTCGGGCTTGACGGTAACAGTAGCCTTAAAGGTAAAGCCGCCGGCGCTCACGTCCAGCACTTCCAGCTGAGGATAGGCCACGGGCTTCAAGCCGGTCTCCTTCAACGCGGCCTCGTAGGCGTCGGGATAGGCCAGAGAAATGGCGTCCTCAAAGAAAATCTCGGCGCCGTACATCTTCTCCACCATCTTCCGGGGGGCCTTGCCCTTCCGGAAGCC
>ERZ808037.2007-NODE-2007-length-11384-cov-12.105864_pt1 | contig 11384 bp, 9 predicted proteins | sample MGYA00380190_ERZ808037 | MGnify/ENA primary metagenome ERZ808037 (study PRJEB31490, sample SAMN06133399) | mouse gut metagenome | isolation source: J9 | host: mice | place: China: Chengdu | collected 2015-05 ...
AAGCCTTCCACCCTCCGGGGGGAAGGTGCCCCCGAAGGGGGCGGATGAGGGGGCGGGGCGGGCAAGCAGTTCTTTCGATAAGAGGCAGAAACCTGCCGCGCACCCTCATCCGTCACGGCCTGCGGCCGTGCCACCTTCCCCCTTGAAGGGGGAAGGCTTTTGGGCGGGTTCTGTTACGTGGTGCGCAGGGCAAGAGGGAAACCTAATCAGGTGAGGGCGGAAAGAATCTCTTGACGCAGGCCCAGGCCAAAGAGATAATAGGCACGGGCGTATTGGGCAAGTTGCCCGTTGAGAATTTCCTCAAATTGGTCAAACTCCGCGCTTCCCAGCTGTGTCCGCAGCCTTGCGGCGAATGTGCTGTAGTCCTGTTCCGCCTTCCGGAACTCGGGAAGCTGGTTGCAGAAGGCGTAGACCTGTTCGGGAAGATAGGGATTATTCAGGAACAATGTGGCGAGAATGTCATTCATAGAAAGCAACTCCTTACCTGTGGTTTAACCACACCTATATTATAGGAGAGGTTTAACCACATGTCAAGGGGTTTGGAGGAATTATGGCAACTTTTGCTGAACGTGTAAGGGAACTGCGGAAAGAGCGGGGACTGAAGCAGACAGAAATGGCGGAAATCTGTGGCATAAAGGTGCGTAGTTATCAATATTACGAACACGGCGACGGTTACCCCGAGGTCCCCGGTCTGGTCTTTCTGGCCGACTACTTCGGTGTCAGCCTGGACTACCTGATGGGGCGGAAGGACGAACGGACGTAGGGGCGGCCTGTGGCCGCCCGCGGGCGCATACTATGCGCCCCTACAATGCGCGCAGAGGCATCGGGTGCAGGGGCGGGCATGGTCCCGCCCGTCCGAATTTGCGCAGACCTCGCGGGCGGCCACAGGCCGCCCCTACACAGGAGGTCCAGAGTGGAAAGGAACAATGCCATGAGCAAAAAAATAACCGTATTAGGTTCTACCGGCTCCATCGGGCGGCAGTCATTAGAAGTGATTGCCGCCTGCGGCATGGAGGCGGTGGCGCTGGCGGCCAACTCCAGCGTCAAGCTGATGGAGGAGCAGGCCCGGCAGTTCCGGCCGGCCATTGCCGCTCTGGCGGACGAGAAAGCCGCCGCCGACCTGCGTGTCCGTCTGGCGGACACTAATGTCCACGTCCTGAGCGGCCTGGGCGGGGTGCTGGAGGCGGCCACCCTCTCCAGCGCCGACACGGCCATCGCCGCCCTGGTGGGAATGGCGGGCCTGCGGCCCACCCTGGCCTCTATCCGGGAGGGCAAGCGGGTGTGCCTGGCCAACAAGGAGACCCTGGTGTGCGCCGGCCCCCTGGTGCTGGAGGAGGCAAAGGACTACGGGGCCAAGCTCTACCCCGTGGACTCGGAGCACTCGGCCATCTTCCAGTGCCTGGAGGCCAACCGGGACCGGGGCGAGGTAAAGCGCCTCATCCTCACCTGCTCCGGCGGGCCCTTCTACGGCCGGAAGCGGGAGGAACTGCGGGGCATGACAAGGGAAGACGCCTTACAGCACCCCAACTGGTCCATGGGGGCCAAGATCACCGTGGACTCGGCCACCCTGATGAACAAGGGGCTGGAGGTCATCGAGGCCATGCACCTGTACCGGCTGCCGGCGGAAAAAATTTCCGTTGTGGTCCACCGGGAGAGTATTATCCACTCCCTGGTGGAATACTGTGATAATGCCATGATTGCCCAGCTGGGCGCGCCCGACATGCGCCTGCCCATCCAGTACGCCCTCACCTACCCCAAACGGATACCCGGCCCCGCCACCCCCCTGGACCTGTGGAACTGCGGGCCCCTCACCTTCGGCACGCCGGACGTGGAGGCCTTCCCCTGCCTGGCCCTGGCCCTGGAGGCCGCCAAGACCGGCGGCGCCGCCGGCGCCATCCTCAACGGCGCCAACGAGGCGGCGGTGGGCCTGTTTCTGGAGGGGAAAATCGGCTTTCTGGACATCCCCGCCAGGGTGGAGAGGGCCCTGGCCAGCGTCCCGGCGGTGCAGAACCCCACCATGCAGGATATCCTGGACGCCGACCAGGCGGCGCGGGAGGCGGCGCTGTAGGGGTGCTCCCGCAAGCCTCCTTTTGAAAGGAGGTGCCCCAGTTCGCAAACTGGGGCGGAGGATTGTATTTCGCGCAGCGAAATGTATGAAATAAACAAGGTTTCGGAAGCTTTGTTTACTTCATATGTTTTGCTTCGCAAAACGCAATCCTCAGTCAGCCTGCGGCTGACAGCTCCTTTCCAAAGGAGCCTTTGCTCCCCTGGAAACGTATTATTTTGGAGGCACTCTATGCTCTACATCATCATTGCAGTTCTGATTTTCGGTATTCTGGTAGCCACCCACGAGCTGGGGCATTTCGCCTCGGCTAAGCTGCTGGGGGTGAAGGTAAACGAGTTCGCCGTGGGCATGGGCCCCGCCCTGCTCAAGTGGGGCAAGGGGGAGACCCAGTACAGCCTGCGGGCCCTGCCCATCGGCGGCTTCTGCGCCATGGAGGGGGAGGACGACGACTCCGCCGACCCCCGGTCCTTTGGCCGGGCATCCTGGTGGAAGAAAATCATCATCTTGTGCGCCGGGGCGGCCATGAACTTTGTCACGGGGGTGGTCATTATGGCCGTCCTCTACGCCCCGGCCGCCGGTTTCCGGGCGGAGTTCTACGGCGGCCCTCTGGAGGGCTACGGCACGGAGGACTGCGGCCTGCTGGCCGGGGACCGCTTCCTGGCGGTGGACGGACACCGGGTGCTGGTGTACGGCAACGCCCGGTTTTTCCTGGACCGGGCGGGGGAGACCCTTGACTTCGTGGTGGAACGGGACGGCCAGCGGGTGGAACTGAAGGACGTCCACCTGCCCTACCAGGAGCGCACCGACGCCCAGGGCAATTTTACCCGCCTGCGGGGGCTGACCATGGCCTCCATGGCCGACCCCACCACCTTCCTGGGCAAGCTGGGCTACGCCTGGAACACCTGCATCGACTTTGTCCGCGTGGTGTGGATCAGCCTGGGGGACATTGTCACCGGGGCGGTGGGCCTGCGGGACCTGTCCGGGCCGGTGGGCATTGTCAACATGATGGGCGAGGTGGGCAGTCAGGCCCCCAGCCTGCTGGACGCCGCCTGGAACCTGGGCTACCTGGCCGCCCTCATTGCCGTCAATCTGGCGGTGATGAACCTGCTCCCCCTGCCCGCCCTGGACGGCGGCCGGGTGTTCTTCCTGGTGCTCAACGGCATCCTCTATGGGCTGTTTCGCAGAAAGCTGGACGCCAGATATGAGGGCTACGTCCACCTGGCCGGTCTGGCCCTCCTCATGTGCCTGATGCTGGCCGTCACCCTCAGCGACGTGGGCAAGCTGTTCGGGCGTTGAGCGGGACAGGGAAAACAGCCTCCTCTCTCTCCGCCGCCGCGCTCTGCGGCACTATAACAGTAGCTATGACTATATCTATATCTATTACTATATCTATATCGCAGCTCTAATTGCACGAAAACGTACAACTAAGCTGACAAATTTTAGGAGGTGAACCGACCGTGACCCGACAGATCAACGTGGGCGGCGTCCCCATCGGCGGGGGCGCCCCTGTCACCATCCAGTCCATGACCAACACCCCCACCCAGGACGTGGAGGCCACCCTGCGGCAGATACGGGAGCTGGCCGCCGCCGGGTGTGAGATTGTCCGGGTGGCCGTCCCCGATATGGAGGCCGCCCGGGCGGTGGGGAAGATTAAGGAGGACAGCCCCATCCCGGTGGTGGTGGACATCCACTTTGACTACAAGCTGGCCCTGGAGGCCATCGCCGCCGGGGCGGACAAGGTGCGCATCAACCCCGGCAACATCGGCCGGTACTATGTGAAGCAGGTGGCCGACGCCTGCCGCCAGCGGGGTATCCCCATCCGCATCGGGGTCAACAGCGGTTCCCTGGACCACAATGTGGTGGCCCGGTACGGCGTGACGCCCGAGGCCATGGTGGAGTCCGCCTTTCAGCACATCCGCCTGCTGGAAAAGTATGATTTTACCGACATCTGTGTCTCGCTGAAGTCCTCCAACGTGCAGACCGCAATGCAGGCCTACCAGCTGATGCACTGCCGCAGCGACTACCCCTTACATATCGGCGTCACCGAGGCGGGGACGGTGCGGATGGGCACCCTGAAATCCGCCGTGGGCATCGGCGGCCTGCTGGCCCTGGGCATCGGTGACACCATGCGGGTGTCCCTGTCCGCCGACCCGGTGGAGGAGGTCTACGCCGCCCGGGAGATTCTCAAGGCTGCCGGAGTGCGGAAGGAGGGCCCGGAGCTGGTGAGCTGTCCCACCTGCGGCCGGACGAAAATCGACCTGATCGCCCTGGCCAACCAGGTGGAGGAACGGCTCAAGACGGTGGACAAGCCCATCACCGTGGCCGTTATGGGCTGCGCCGTCAACGGCCCCGGAGAGGCCTCCGCCGCCGACTGCGGCATCGCCGGAGGGGTGGGCGAGGGCCTGCTGTTCCGAAAAGGGGAGATTGTGAAGAAGGTCCCCCAGGACCGGCTGGTAGACGAGCTGTTCGCCCTGATTGAGGAGCTGTAATGGACAAGGAGGAACTGCAATGGACAAGGAGTATTTCGCCAAAAAGCTGGGGGAGCAGTTTCCTGAGTTTCACGGGGCCTATGAGGAGCACCTGGAGTATTACGAGGAACTGCTGGGCCATGTATTTTTCGGCGGGGAGACGCTGCTGGGCGTTCTGGAATCCCTGCTGAAAACCAACGAGGAGAAGGAAAAAATCCGCCGGTACATGGACTTTTTGGAGGACATGTACGCCAACGGGGACGATGATGTGCAGAACATCGTGGGGGTCACCATCCTGGAGAACCTGGGGGACGACGAGACGGTGCTGCGCAACGCCTTCACCTACTTCTCCGAGGAGCTGATGCTGGCCTCCCAGTCCATAGAGAAGGGCTGGGGCCGGCGGGATATCAAGATCTGGCACAGAGGGGGCCGGCCGCAATATGACTGGACCTGGCCGCCGGCGGAGACGTAGGGACGCTTCACGAAGCGTCCGCCCTCGCAGAGGATAGAACCCTGCCAAAGCAAGCTGTGGAAGACGGACGCATCGTGATGTGTCCCTACAGGCGCGAATTTATTTCAGATAGACGCTGGACAAAGGAGACCAGATAAATGTCCCAAAAGATACCATTTTTACAGATGTTTGCCGCCCTGCGCCAGTGGACCGAGCTGTCCAACGGTGTGGAGGGCTGGCTGATTGTGTCCGCCGCCATCGACAAGGCCAGCCGCAGCGCCAAAATCGCGGTGGAGGGGGCCGCCGGAGCGGGGCCCAACCTCCTGGCCCAGGCGGAGGAGGCCCTGGCCCGGGCCTACGGCCTGAACAGCGTGAAGATTGAGGCGGCCCCTGCCCCGGAGACAGACGGGGAGCGTTGTAGGGGCGCGCAGTGCGCGCCCGCGGGCGGACACTGTCCGCCCCTACAGAACGCGTCGGAGGAAAGGTCTGCTCATGACGAGGACCCCTTCGCCCGCACTGAAGCCCTGCGCCGGGCGGCCCTGAAAAACGCCGTCCGGCCTGCCGCCCCGGCGAAGGGGGAGAAAAAGCCCAAAGGCAAGGCCATCTTCGGCAAGGCCATTTCCAAGGCCCCCACCCCCATGGGGGAGCTGGAGCTGGACATGGGCATGGTGGTGGTGGAGGGGGACGTCTTCGCCATCGACAACCGGGAGCTGAAAAAGCGGGGGGCCTGGGTGGTGGCCTTCGACATGACCGACTACACCGGCTCCATCCGGGTAAACAAATTCTTCCCCGGCGACGAGGGCAAGCCCCTGGTGGACGGCATCAAAAAGGGGATGCACATTAAGGTCCAGGGCCGTCTCAACATGGACCGGTTCTACGGCGACATGGTGCTGGAGCCGGTGGCCGTCACCGCGGCGGAGAAGAAAATGAAGGAGGACACCGCCCCGGAGAAGCGGGTGGAGCTCCACCTGCACACCACCATGTCCTCCATGGACGCCCTCACCAGCGTGGGCCCCAAGCTGGGCCCGGACCGGAACGTGGTGAAGCGGGCGGAGGCCTGGGGCCACCCGGCCATCGCCATCACCGACCACGGGGTGGCCCAGTCCTTCCCCGACGCCTGGCACTCGGCCAAGAAGATCAAGATTTTGTATGGGGTAGAGGCCTATTTTATCAACGACGTGGACGACCGGGTGGCCGTCCACGGGGAGACGGACGCCCCCTTTGACAGCGAAATCGTCTGCTTCGACATCGAGACCACCGGCCTGAACAAGAAGCACGAGGTCATCATTGAGATCGGCGCGGTGGTGCTGAAAAACGGGGAGATCACCGACACCTTCAACACCTTCGCCGCCCCGGGGCGCATCCTGCCCCCGGAGATTATCCGCCTTACCGGCATCACCGACGAGATGCTGGAGGGGGCCCCGTCCCAGAAGGAGGCGCTGGAGGCCTTTCTGGCCTTCGCCGGGGACCGGCCACTGGCCGCCCACAACGCCGACTTCGACATGGGCTTTATCGCCGCCGGCTGCCGGAAGTACGGGCTCCCCTTTGCCAACCCCTCGGTGGATAGCCTGATTCTGGCCCAGAACCTGCTGCCCGAGCTGGGCAAGTACAAGCTGGACATTGTGGCCGAGCACCTGCACCTGCCCGCCTTCAACCACCACCGGGCCAGCGACGACGCGGCCACCGTGGCCTACATGCTGCCCCACTTCTTCCGAAAGCTGGAGGGGCTGGGTTTCCACAACCTGTCTGAGATTAACCCCTACATGCGCACCATCCGAGGCAAGGGGAAGGCCAAGCGCCAGCCCAAGCACCTCATTGTGCTGGCCAAGAACCAGACCGGCCTGCGGAATCTCTATAAGCTGGTGTCCCTGGCCCATTTGGAGCACTTCAAGCGCTACCCCATCATGCCCAAGTCCCTGATTAACGAGAACCGGGAGGGGCTTATCATCGGCTCTGCCTGCGAGGCGGGGGAGCTGTTCCGGGCCCTCACCGAAGGCAAGGACTGGGAGGAGCTGAAGCGCATCGCCTCCTGGTATGACTATCTGGAGATACAGCCCATCTGCAACAACATGTTCATGCTCCGCAAGGGGCTGGTCCGGTCGGAGGAGGAGCTGCGGGACTTCAACCGGGACATTGTCCGCCTGGGGGAGGAGCTGGGCAAGCCGGTGTGCGCCACCGGGGACGTCCACTTTCTGGACCCCCAGGACGAGGTCTACCGCCACATCCTGCTGGCATCCAAGGGCTTCGAGGACGCCGACGAGGACCTGCCCATCTACTTCAAGACCACCGACGAGATGTTGAAAGAGTTTTCCTACCTGGGCAAGGAGAAGGCCCACGAGGTGGTGGTGAAAAACACCAACCTCATTGCCAGCTGGTGCGACCCCATCGAGCCCCTGCCCCAGGGCCTGTTTGCCCCCAAGCTGGAGGACTCCGACGGGGAGCTGAAGCGCCTTGTGTGGGGCAAGGCCCACGAGCTCTACGGGGAGAACCCGCCTCAGATCGTGGTGGACCGCATCGAGGCCGAACTGGGGGATATCATCCGTTGCAAGTACGACGTGATCTACATGTCTGCCCAGAAGCTGGTGCAGAACTCCCTGGAGCACGGCTACCTGGTGGGCTCCCGGGGGTCGGTGGGGTCGTCCCTGGTGGCCTTTATGTCGGGCATCACCGAGGTGAACTCCCTGCCCGCCCACTACCGCTGTCCCAACTGCAAGCACACCGACTTCGACTACGCCCAGGACCCGGAACACCCCTACGGCTGCGGGGCGGACATGCCCGACGCGGTCTGTCCCGTCTGCGGGACCAAATACGTCAAGGACGGCTTCAACATCCCCTTCGAGACGTTCTTAGGCTTCGGCGGCGACAAGGTGCCCGATATCGACCTGAACTTTTCCGGGGAATACCAGTCCAGCGCCCACAAATACACCTTTGAGCTGTTCGGCCAGACCCACGTCTTCCGGGCAGGGACCATCGGCACGGTGGCGGAGAAGACCGCCTTCGGCTATGTGAAGAAGTACCTGGAGGAGAAGGGGAAGGTGGCTTCCAAAGCGGAGGAGAACCGCCTGGCCATCGGCTGCACCGGGGTGAAGCGCACCACCGGCCAGCATCCCGGGGGCATGGTGGTTATTCCCCAGGACAAGGAGATATACGACTTCTGCCCTGTCCAGCACCCCGCCGACGACCCCAACAGCGATATCATCACCACCCACTTTGAATACCACTCCATGGAGTCCAACCTCCTCAAGCTGGACATGCTGGGCCACGATGATCCCACCATGATCCGCATGCTGGAGGACCTGACCGGGGTGAACGCCCGGGAGATCCCCCTGGACGACCCGGATACCATGTCCCTGTTTTCCTCCTCCAAGGCCCTGGGCTATGAGAACGACAAGATTCTCGGCCCCACCGGGGGCACCGCCATCCCGGAGTTCGGCACCTCCTTCGTCCGGGGGATGCTGGAGGAGACCCAGCCCAACCAGTTCGACATCCTGGTGCGGCTGTCTGGCTTTTCCCACGGCACCGATGTGTGGCTGGGCAACGCCCGGGACCTGATTATTCAGCAGGGGATTCCCGTAGGCCAGGCCATCGGCTGCCGGGACGATATCATGCTGTTTCTTATCTCCAAGGGGATGGACCCCAAGCGGTCGTTTAAGATTATGGAGGCCGTCCGAAAGGGCCGGGGCCTGCCCGACGGGGCGGAGGAGGAGATGAAGGCCGCCGGTGTGCCCGACTGGTACATCGGCTCCTGCAAGAAGATCGCCTACCTGTTCCCCAAGGCCCACGCCGTGGCCTACGTGATGATGGCCTTCCGCATCGCCTGGTTCAAGGTCCACCGCCCCCTGGCCTTCTACGCCGCCTACTTCTCCATCCGGGCCAAGGCCTTCGACGAGGCATTTATGTGCCGGGGGATGGACGTGTGTCAGAAGAAGATGCGGGAGATTGTGGCCAAGGACAAGGAGGCCACCGCCGTGGAGCAGGACATGCTCACCACCCTGGAGGTGTGTTATGAGTTCTACCTGCGGGGCTTCCAGTTCGACCGGATGGACGTCTACCAGTCCCAGGCCATCCACTTTTCGGTGGACGAGGAGCGGGGCACCCTGCGGCCCCCCTTCGTGTCGGTGGCGGGGCTGGGGGAGACGGCCGCCATCTCCCTGGCCGAGCAGCGGCAGGGGAAGCAGTTTATCTCCATTGAGGAGGTGTCTGCCGCCTGCCCCAAGGTGTCCAAGACCCACATCCAGCTGCTGAAGGAGGCCGGAGCCTTCGGTGACCTGCCCGAGACCAGCCAGATGGATTTGTTTTCTATGTTAGGATAAAGGACAGCCCCGCCGCTTGCATTTGCGGCGGGGCTGTAAAACTATCTCGCGCTTAGTTCTTTGGGCTTGTGCGCTTACTTTTTCCCTTTTCCAGCCCCTACCAGGATATAGACCACGCAGGCGGCGGCCAGCAGATAGGGGTAGTAGAGGCAGGGCATAATCTGGAAGGCGGACACCGCGCCGCCCGAGGCGGAGATGGCCACCAGCATCTGGGCGCCGTAGGGAATCACGCCCTGGAACACGCAGGAGAAGGTGTCCAGCAGGGAGGCCGACTCCTTGGGGGTGATGCCGTACTCCTCGCTGATCTCTTTGGCAATGGGGCCGGCCATGACGATGGCCACTGTGTTATTGGCGGTGGCAATGTCCATGGCGCCCACCAGCAGGCCCACGCCCAGCCGGCCGCCCACCCGGCCCTTGAACATCCGGCGGATAAAGGCCAGCAGGGCCTCGAAGCCGCCGAACTCCCGAATGAGGGCGCACATGGCGGACACCAGCACCGTTACCATAATGGTCTCAAACATCCCGGCCGCGCCCGAGCCCATGCTGCCCAGCAGGCTCATGAAGTCCACCGTCCCGGTGGGTAGCACGATAGCCACGCCGGCCAAAATGCCCACCAGCAGCACCACAAACACGTTCAGCCCCACAATGCCGCCGAAAAGCACCAGAATGTAGGGGATCAGCAGCAGCAGATTGTACTCCGGAATGTCGATCTGGTCCACTCCGGCGCTGAGGGACTGTACCAGAATCACAACCAGGGTCACAACCGCGGCGGGCAGGGCGATTTTGAAGTTGGCCCGGAATTTGTCCCGCATTTCGCAGCCCTGGGTGTTGCAGGCGGCGATGGTGGTGTCGGAGATAAAGGACAGGTTGTCGCCAAACATGGCCCCGCCCATCACAGAACCCACGCACAGGGCCATGGAAAAACCGGACACGTTGGACACCGCGGCGGCAATGGGGGTAATCAGGGTAATGGTGCCCACCGAGGTGCCCATGGCGGTGGACACAAAGCAGGCCGCCACAAACAGCACCGCCACAGAGGCCCAGGCCGGGGTGACGGACAGCAGGAAATAGGCCACCGCCTCGGCGCTGCTCCGCCCGGTAACGCCCACGAATACGCCGGCCACCAGGAAAATCAGAATCATGGTCATGATGTTCTTGTCACCAACGCCCTGGGCCATAATGGCCAGCTTGTCATCAAATTTCAGCGCACGGTTTTGCAGGCAGGCCACCAGCAGCGCCACCATGAACACCACCACGATGGGGATGTTGTAAAAGGCCATCTCCACCCCTAAGCCGTACTCAAAAACCAGACCCATGCCCAGATAGAGCGCCAGGAATACCAGTATGGGCAGCAAGGCCGCCGGGTTCTGCTTGGGTTTTCTCTCTTTCAGATCCATAATAAGTCCTCCCTTTTCTCCCAAAGTTCCCTTTATTTTAGTGTAAATTTCCCGCTATGTCAATGCAATTTGTGCAATTGGTTGGAGATATCCTCCAGAATCTGAAGAAAGACAAAAAAGCCCCTTTACATTTTCGGAAAATCTGTTATAATGTAGAAGCTGTCTTTTGAATGAGCTTGAAATTTGGGCCTGTAGCTCAGCTGGGAGAGCGAGTGGTCCGTTAAGCGGGCCCTTAAACCACCAAAATTTTCGCCAAGTCCCTTGTCGAAAATTTTGTGGGCGTGACCGATGGTCACACTCCAATTTCGCCAGCTTCTTCTATTTTTTTCACCCCCCTTCGTTCGCATTTCATTCATATGTTTGAAAATAGTTTGAAATTCCACCTTAAAATCCAGAAAAGCAAAGAAAACAAGCCGAAAACTGAATGACTGGAAAAATCTGGGCCTGTAGCGCAGTTGGGAGCGCATCACATTCGCATTGTGGGGGTCGTCGGTTCGAATCCGATCAGGTCCACCAGAAAGCCGCAAAATCGTTTTTGCGGCTTTTTATAATTTTTACTGAATAATGACGTGGGGGTATAGCTCAGCTGGGAGAGCGCCTGAATGGCATTCAGGAGGTCAGCGGTTCGATCCCGCTTATCTCCACCACAACCAAGAACTCATATAGCCAACAACTATATGAGTTCTTATT
>ERZ808037.2008-NODE-2008-length-11375-cov-6.270579_pt1 | contig 11375 bp, 10 predicted proteins | sample MGYA00380190_ERZ808037 | MGnify/ENA primary metagenome ERZ808037 (study PRJEB31490, sample SAMN06133399) | mouse gut metagenome | isolation source: J9 | host: mice | place: China: Chengdu | collected 2015-05 ...
GTAAACCATCCTTTTTTCTTTTATCATAACAGAAAAAAGGATGGTTTACAATTTATTTACTCATGCGTTTGTCGTGCGGAAATACCGGCTAGTCCTAAGTCCTCATTGTATTCACCCCGTAAACATGTTACACTTTAGTGTGCATTTCACCTGACTACTTAATTTCATTCGCATAACGCGGGAAAGGCATACTCTTATATGAAGGAATACATTCTAAGCTGCTGTTCAACCGCCGATCTTCCGGCGGAACATTTCACGGAACGCGACATTTTTTACGCCTGTTTTCACTATGAGCTGGACGGCCGGGACTATACGGACGATCTGGGCAAAAGCATGTCCTTTGCGCATTTCTATCAGGCAATGACGGATGGCGCGGAAACGAAGACTTCCCAGATCAATGTGGCGGAATTTACAGAGTACTTTGAACCCTTCCTGAAAGCCGGAAAGGACATCCTGCATCTTTGTCTTTCCTCCGGCATTTCGGGCGTAATCAACTCCGCCATGGGCGCCAGAGAAATCCTTGCCGGAAAATACCCGGATCGGACTATTTATATCATAGATTCTCTGGCGGCTTCCTCGGGCTTTGGTCTTTTGATGGACAAGCTTGCGGATCTGCGCGACGAGGGCATGTCCATCGAGGAGCTTTGCCAGTGGACGCTCGACAACCGCCTGCGCCTGAATCACTGGTTCTTTTCCACTGATCTCACTTTCTATATCAAGGGCGGCCGCGTCTCAAAAACCTCCGGCACCATCGGAAATATGCTGAATATCTGCCCGCTCCTGAACGTCGATTATATGGGAAGACTGATTCCCCGCTGTAAAGTCCGCACGAAAAGAAAAGTGATGCATGCGATTGTAGACAAAATGGAGGAATGTATCGCGGAAGGCACCGATTACAGCGGAAAATGTTATATTTCCCAGTCCGCCTGCCATGCGGACGCAAGATTCGTCGCCGATTTAATTGAAGAACGCTTCCCCAATCTGGACGGCAAAGTTGTGATCAACAGCATCGGAACCACCATCGGCGCCCACACCGGTCCCGGCACAGTCGCCGTATTCTTCTGGGGCAAAGAACGAACTGACTAGACCGTACAGAGAATGCCGCCGTGCAGTACTCTGAATCTGCCTATGCAGAAAATGCTGACATGCAGTGCTCTGAATCTGCCTATGCAGAGAATGCTGACACGCAGTGCTCTGAATCTGCCTATGCAGAGAATGCCGACATGCAGTGCTCTGAATCTGTCTATGCAGAGAATGCGAAGCATTCTCTCGCGTGAGATATAGTGCTTCTTGGCGTCCCGTCCTATGGCGGGACGTCTTTAGAAGCACTTCTCACGCTGTTATTCGCCGCAATAATAAGAAAAATACCTCTCCCGCACCGCCTGATACGCGCTTCTTGGCGGGTAAATCTTTTTCCCGGTATCCATGCGGATTTCCTGCCTGCTGATGCATTCGATATGCTCCATATTTACCAGATAAGCAACTCCCACCCGCATAAACTCCGGGTAAGGGGCAAACATTTCCACCAGCCTCGTCATCGTGACGCGCAGCATACACTGGCTGCCGTCAGCCAGATGCAGATATTGGACCTTGCCCTGCGCCTCACAGTAAATAATATCATCCAGCGCCACGCGCTGCACCGTACCTTCAATCCGTAGCAGCACATACCTCCTGCGCTCCTCCCCGATCTCCGTCAGCAGCCTGTCTAAAAGAGAGAACAGCTTCTCGTTTACAAGCGGCTTTACCAGATACTGCGCCGCATCCACCTCGAAGGCATCAAGCGCATGTTCTCTGGAGGTGGTTAAAAACACAATCCGGCACCGGTTTCCCATGCGCCGCAGCTCTCTTGCCGCCTCAATTCCCATTTTATCCGGCATATAAATATCCATCAAAATCAGATCAGGAAGATACGATGCATCCTCAATCCTGCAAAGAAGCGCGTCGGCATTCTCAAAACATTCCACCTGAAAATCCGCCTTGGGACGGCTTTCCGTATATTCTTTCAGCATCTGCTCCGTCTTATGCAGTTGTTCGGTCTCGTCATCGCAGAGCGCAATCAGATACATGGATTCTCTCCTTGTCACCCCGCCGTCGCAAAATTCCTGTCGGAGGGAATATTCATAACCAGACGGAAAACAAACACGCCGTTGTCATTTTTGAAATCGTACTCCCCGTCAAATTTCTCCACCGTCTTGATAATACTCATCACACCGATCCCGCCTGAGTCTTCCGGTCTCGGCAGTCCCTTTTCAAGCCCTGCTCCGGCCTTGCATGTGTTGCTGAAATAAATGACCAGTTTGTTTTTCTTTTTTCTGATCATCAGCCTTATGACATTTTCCCGTCTGCCCTCTTCTTTTCTTGCCTCCAGGCAGCCGTACAGGGCATTCTCCCACGCGTTGGTCAGTATGGTCATCAGATCAATATTGGGGATACCGGAATCACCGCCAAGCTCCACATCCAGCATGACCTTAATCTGCTCCCGCTCCGCCTGCGCGGCGTATGCGGAAAGCACCCTGTTGACGGCTGCATTATCACAGATTTTCTCCGACAGCCCGTCCTCCCCCGCTGCCGCCAGCAGTTCCATATTGCGTTCCAACAGCCGGTGGCTCATCTCCATCAACTGGTTTTCCTGCATATATGTTTTTTCTATGCCGATATGCAGATAAAGCCGGAATACCAGAATCTGCAGAATGCCTGTCAGGAAAAAATTCATGGCAATCTGCATCAGCCGGTAGGGCGTCTGATCGTTGACCTCAGGATTCAGTATAAAAGCAATACCGAAAAAGAGACTCAGCATCATAACCGCCACGCTGAACCGGTCCAGCTCATTTTCCACATAGTCGGAAAATCCCCGGATCGTACTTTTTACCTTTCTGTCTATAAACCAGGCGATCAGACCAAGCAGAACAACACGTCCCGCAATATCGGCCCACACGTTTTTGCCAAAGAAAAATACCGCAATCTCAATCCCGCCGATCATAAACACCGACATCAGGTAAAAGACAAGCGCCAGCTTATACAGGGAAACATATATCGAATCACGGCTGATCCAGACGGCAAACACGCCGAAACATAAATATGTCACAAGCGCTCCCATCCGCGCAAACATCTGCCTGGAAATGGCGTACCAGATACAGGTGGCGGCAATCAGCGCCACATAAAGACACAGACACACCGCCACCGTCTTTCTCTTTTCAAATCTTGACTCGCTGATCAGGAAAAAAAGCAGAATCACGCCTCCGATACTGACTATCATCCGGATCAGCGCTATCGCCACAGAACCGCCAAGCATCTGTTTTACCCCCCCCCCGCCACATCTGGCACATACGACATTCATCTGGTTTTTATCATACTACATGAAATCGTGTTGCGCGCATTCGTGGTACAGATTGCACTTTTTGCGGTATACTTTGTCCCATTCAGTTTACATAATACCTTTGCGTTATCGCATCAGATACATAAAGTATCCCCCATAACCGAGCAGCATAAGCAGGCCGCCCATACGCCCCAGCCGTTTTTTTCTGAAAACGCAGATCCACAAAAGCACGGCCGCCGCAATGCACACGATACCGTCTGTCAGAAATGCCGGCGCATAAGCCACCGGCGTAATCAGCGCCGAGGTGCCTACCACAAAGAGAATGTTAAAAATATTGCTGCCAACGATATTGCCTACCGCGATATCCGCCTTGCCCTTGATCGCCGCCGTCACGCTCGTCACAAGCTCCGGCAGAGAAGTGCCGAAAGCCACGATTGTCAGGCCGATCAGCCGCTCGCTCATGCCGAAAATCAGCGCCAGCTCCGTGGCCGCATCCACCGCCACGTCGGAGCCTGCCACAATCATCACCCCGCCCAGAACGATCAGAAAAAGCATCTTCCAGACAGACATCGGTTTTCCTTCCGGCATCTCCTCCGGCAGGTCGCCGCCCTTTTTCGCAATAACAAGCAGATATCCCAGATAGCAAAGCATCAGGACCCAGAGAATCAGACCGTCGGAAACGTGCAGCAGATTGTCCCCCGACCTGCCCATCGCCACAAGGATCACCGACACCAGAATGACAAACGGAATTTCATACCTGACTGTGGTTTTCTGCACCGCCACAGGCGTAATGAGCGTGGTAAGCCCCAGAATCAGCAGGACATTCATAATATTGCTGCCCAGAATGTTGCCGATGGTGATTTCCGCACTGCCCTTCAAAGCAGCCGAAACGCTGACCGCCGCCTCCGGCAGAGAAGTGCCCATCGCCACAATAGTCAGCCCGATCACGAGCTGGGGAATCCCGAATTTTTCCGCCAGCTGACTCGCGCCCTCCACAAACCAGTCCGCCCCTTTCACCAACAGCACAAATCCCAACGCCAGCAAACCAACCTGAATCAATACATCCATATTCTTTCCTCCTTTTCGTGCGCCCCGAACAAAAAAACAGAACGAGGCTTTCAACATGTCAGAATGCTAAAAGTCTCGTTCTTTCTCTCATTTCACATATATCCGGTATGAAACGGAAAGCGTGTAAACATGACACATGTGTCAGGGTATGTTGCTTACACAGGATAACTACTCCCTCTTAACTTGTGAGATAATGTAACATAAAGTATACCCGCTTGTCAAGGCGTCCATACGCCGCCGCCGCAATTTCCCATCATTTTTACCGAATCTTAGCCAGTGACTCCCTGGACAGAATCTTTCTGATATTGAGCAGAAAAAGCGTGCTGGCCGTTGCCGCCGAAATCACATCGGAGACCGGCTCCGCATAATAAACGCCCATCACACCGAAAAAGCGCGGCAGGATGATCGCCAGCGGAATCAATAAAATAATTTTGCGAAGCACGGCAATAAAGAGCGACACCTTTGCCTGCCCGAGTGCAAGGAAGGTAGGCTGAATCCCGTTTTGGAGGCCGAATACAAGTATTCCCGCCATAAAGACAGGCATCACTTTCCCGACCAGCTCCACAAGCGCCGCCTCATTGGTGAAAAACCCGGCGTAAAATTCCGGAAACAGCATGGTCGTCGCCGTGGATACAAGCATAAAACCGAAACACAGACCGATCATCCAGCGGTAAAGCTGTCTCACCCGCTCAAAGTTTCCCGCGCCGTAATTGTAGCTGACAATGGGTGTCATCCCCTGCGTAAAACCGCCGATGGGCGCGGCGAAAAGCTGCATCACGCTCTGCATAATGGTGAGCGCGCCCACATGGAGATCCCCGCCGTAAGCCTGCAGGCCATGGTTTAGCACAATGCTGATAAAACTCTCCGTGGCGCGCATGATAAAGGGCGATATCCCGAGCGAAAAAATACTGACCAGAATCTCCCGCTCCATCCGGAGAAATTTTCTCCTTATTTTCAGGGAAGATTTTTTACTCAGCAAAAAGCCCGTCACCCATGCCGCGCTGAGTGCCTGCGATATAACGGTCGCGACCGCCGCGCCCTTTACTCCCATATGAAATCCGAAGATCAGAATGGGGTCGAGAATGATATTGGCTACCGCGCCGATTAACACCGACAGCATGGCTATGCCCGGCCTGCTCTGACAGATGATAAAGGCGTTTAACCCGAGCGCCAGTTCCACAAAAAGGGTGCCAATCAGGTAAATCGTCAGATAATCCACCGCGTAATCTATGGTGGCGTCGCTTGCGCCAAACTGGTAGAGCAGCGGCCGCTGAAACGCATAGAATATGGCCATCAGCGCCACCGTGCAGAGCACGAGAAAACTCACGCTGTTGCCGAGAATTTTCTCCGCATGGTCCCTGTCCTGCTTTCCAAGCCAGATGGCCGCAAGAGGCGCCGCGCCGCTGTTGACAAATCCCGAAAAGGCGGAGATAAACACCGTGATACAGAAGGTGACGCCCACCCCCGTCAGGGCGTTGGCTCCCACCCCCTCCATATGTCCGATATAAATTCTGTCTATGATGCTGTATAAAATATTGATGATCTGGGCGAGAATCGCGGGCAGCGTCATGCCTGCCATCAATTTTCCGATGGACTCCGTCGCCATACGTTCCTCGCGGGTCATTGTCTTTGCTTCACTCATGCGAAATGTTCCTCTTCCAGTTGTTTTCAGGTCCTTTTGTCATCTTACTCGCATTGACAGGAAAAAGCAACCGTATTTCCATTTCGCCTCCGATATGTTACCATAAAAGAAAACCGGCAAAAATGCCGCTTGCAAAAGTGTATGCCCACCAGACGGAGAACTCCCATGAAACACATAAAGAAACTCGTATCCGCGCTCCTGTTATTAGCTGAAATGACCGCTCTCTATATACTGATTCCCTGTATGACCGGCGCCGGAGCAGGAAGCGCCTTCTTTACTCCGTTTGTCATTCCGGTTGTCATTTCAGCCTGCGTCATTGGCTTTTTTCTCTTTATTTCTATCAACCTCTTCCCCTGCCTCACCTTCCGCAGCGCTTCCGGCAGACGAAACCGGATTCTGGAAGATGGCGCAGCGCTGTTACAGCTCTTCCTCTCTACGGTCATAGCCGAATCCCTGTTCATTATCCTGTATTCCCTGACGGTACGCCCGGACGGGCGCGGCGGACTTGGTTACGGGATCGGGCGTCTGATCAGTCTGCTCCTTCTCGTCCTGATGGAATCCGTGCTTTTCTGGAACGGCATCATCCGCGTTTACACGACCTCCGTCCAGCTTGGCGTCAAATGGCGCGTCATCGGCATTGCCTGCGGCTTTATCCCCCTGGTTCACATCTGGGCATTATGCCGGATTATCTCCATCACGTCGCGCGAAGCGGCATTTGAGGAGGAAAAATACCTTCTGGATCAGGTGCGCGCCGAAAACCGGCTCTGTGAGACGAAATACCCGCTTCTGCTTGTACACGGCGTATTCTTCCGGGATTTCCGTTTTTTTAATTACTGGGGACGGATTCCATTCGCCCTGAAAAAAAACGGCGCGTCGGTCTACTACGGAAGCCAGCAGTCAGCCGCATCTGTCGCTGACTGCGGACAGGAACTGGCGGACCGCATCCGCTCCATCGTACAGGAAACCGGATGCGAAAAGGTAAATATCATCGCCCACTCCAAGGGCGGACTGGACAGCCGGTACGCCATAAGCGTCTGCGGCGCCGCGCCCTTCACGGCTTCCCTTACGACCGTCAACACACCCCACAGAGGCTGCATTTTCGCCGATTACCTGCTGGATAAAATACCGGAAAAGGTACAAAAAAGCGTGGCGCGCAAATATAACGCCGCCCTCAAAAAATGCGGGGACAAAAACCCCGACTTTCTGGCCGCCGTACAGGATCTCACGGCTTCCGCCTGCGAGCGCAGAAATAAGGAGCTGCCCAATTATCCGGACGTCTTTTATCAGAGCGTTGGCAGCCGGATGAACTGTGCCTCCGGCGGCAGATTTCCCTTAAACATGGCCTATCCTCTGGTCCGGCATTTCGACGGCGCAAACGACGGCCTCGTGTCCGTAGAGAGCGCCCCTTTCGGAGAAAACTTTACGCTGCTCACCACCAGAGAAGGCCGCGGCATCTCCCACGGCGACGTGATCGACCTGAACAGGGAAAACGTTCCCGGTTTTGACGTGCGCGAGTTTTATATCAAATTGGTCGGGGATTTGAAAGAAAAAGGATTTTAGGACGGTGTCAGGCAAGGTGGGCACCTGCCCGCAGTTCTTTCTCTAAAAACTCCATTATATATGGATTATTTTCCTCACTCAATGCAGGCTGAAACGCCATGTAGCGGCATTTCTGATACCGCTCGCCATCCAGCATAAAGGTATATCCCATTACACATTTCGGATTGCAGTCATCGGGATTGACAAGCCGTTTGCAGACGGACGCTTTCTTTATTTCCTTTTTTATTATAAGGTTTATTCTCAGACTTTTCCTCTCTTTCCATGCACCAAAAGGAGAGGCGTCTGTTCCCGTTGCTGTCAAAATTGCTGTCAAACACAAAAAATAAGGGCTTCCAAGACACCCAAAATGTCTCGAAAGCCCCTGTTTCTGCGGATAACAGGACATTGCTCCGGTTCAAGTCCTGCTTTCACGCATTCTCCTGATTTACTGCGGATAACAGGACTTGAACCTGCACGGTCTCCCACTGGAACCTAAATCCAGCGCGTCTGCCAATTCCGCCATATCCGCCTGTCAGGCTGCAGCTCATATTATGACATACATGTCACTTCCGCTCCACCCGCTTATGTATCATATCATTTTCCCTGCACCCTGTCAACGCCGCGCTCCTATTTAGCTCATTCCTGCCTTCCATGTAAATAATAGCTATTTGTATTAGCATGCCCTCCCAAACGCTCAAACGTATTGAGCGAAGGGCAGATATCCATTATCTCATCTAAGATCTCATCATCCCGCGAATCTACAATTACAACCAGCTCATATCGGGAAGCAAGATCCATTGTCGCCAGCTCCTCCAAATTTTCCTCTTTTAAAAAAGTAATACTATGATATTGGCTGGCTTCACAAAAGACCCGCTGCATCCGTATCTTGCTTTCATAGATAAACAAGCAATCCGTTTCTCCATGTTCCCGCGCCGCATCAAGGAGCTCCTCTGTAGGCAAATATAAATATTCCCATTTCGAATTTCTCAATCCGTTTACACTCACCACTGCAGTTAATAGAATCATTCCATATAAATACCCGGCAAAATTTTTCTTCATCCATTGACCAAGCAGGCATAACATTACCGAAAGCACGATTGCATAAATAGGAAACATATAACGGTCTACCAGATATGGCGCACTGAAGGAAACAAAAAGAAAATAAAATATCCCTGCAAAGAGGATGCAGAAATATTTGTCACCTGTTTTTCTCCTCTCATCCGCATCACCGGTCTGATGATTCTGTAGCCCAAAAACCAGCAAATAAACAGCCATACCAACAGCAATATAAGTAAATATACCGCCGAACAATTCCCAGTTCAATTTTTCTAAAAAGCTTCCTATTCTTTCAATTCCACCAGATAATAGACTGTCCGCCAGATTATCGAATGATTCTGTTCCTCTATAACCTGAAAAAACATGAAACAGCATTGCTGGGAATATACCTATAGAGACTGCTGCCGCAAGTCCCTGTGTCATACAAAACACTCCCACTTCTTTCCATGCCTTTCTAAAAAACAAAAGCAGACCATAGGCTATACTGATAAGCACCGCATACAAAACAAAATAGTAATGCGTCAATGCGCCGCAGACCATACAGATAAACAGTTCTGCATAAAATTTACGCTTAGATTCTACCCCCCCCCCTCAATTTTCTTTAATATTAAATAGGTCAATACCGTCACTTCCAACATGACAAGTATATACATACGAAGAAACGTAACCGACGACAATACACCCGCCGAGGTAATGAATGCAATAGAAATAAGGAGTTTCAGTTTTTCATCACCGGTCAACAACATCACCAGTTTCCTGACAAAAAACAGGGTACCCACTGCTGATAAGATATTTATTATTCCAGCGAACCATTTGCTAAAGCATCCCGGGAAAATGGAACATATGGTGTGCAGCATTGCATAGTAAAGTGGCGGATGCACATCCCCCGCTTGGTTTTTCCATACCGTTCCGTATTGGAATCTGCTCTCACCATCCACTGCCATAAAATCGACCCATGCCGCTTTGGGCGGATAATAAGCCCGCCCGTCCTCAAACAGTGTTTTCGATATATCATAATTAGCCAGTTTATAATTGCTTATCTCATCCGAATGAAAATTTTTCTTACATCCAATTGCAAGAATCATAAGCAACACAAACGCAAAATATAAACATAAAGAATTAGTTTTTTCTTTAGATAAATATGCTCCTATTTTCATATCACCCATTGTCCTCCCCAATATGCCGAATCACCCTGCTGTTGACCCGAATCAGGAATATCACCGTCATCGCCAGCGACATCACTTCCGCAATCGGAAAAGCCCACCACACATATGTCACTTCACCCGACAGGGCGAGCAGATACGCCGCGGGCAGCAGCACCACAAGCTGTCTGGCAATGGAGACGAACATGCTGTAAACCGCATTGCCGAGCGCCTGAAAAGCCGTACCGCAGACAATGCCGAATGCCGCAGGTAAAAAGCTGATGCAGATAATGCGCAGCGCCGGCACACCGATCCGCAGCATTTCATCCGACGCCTCAAAAAAGCCCAGAAGCATCGCCGGTATGGTCTGGAAAACCACCACGCCCACCGCCATGATACACGCCGCATACAGAACGGCGCACTTCATCGCCTGAATAAAACGGTCTCTCCTGCCCGCGCCGTAGTTGTACGCCAGAATCGGCACCAGACCGTTATTCAGCCCGAACACCGGCATAAAGATAAAGCTCTGGAGCTTAAAGTACACACCGAATACCGCCGTCGCCGTGGGGGTGAAAGAAATCAGAATCAGGTTCATACCGTAAGTCATCACGGAACCAATCGCCTGCATAATCATAGATGGCACACCGATCTTATAAATCTGCCCCACAATCTCCTTTTCCAGCTGCAGCCCCCGAAAGCGGATATGAATGTCCTCGTTTTTCTTAAAATTGACCACCAGCGCAATTGTGCCTGCAATTGTCTGCCCCGTCACAGTGGCTACCGCCGCTCCCGCAACGCCCATTTCGGGCATCCCGCATAAACCGAAAATAAAGATTGGGTCAAGTATGATATTGATGATCGCGCCCGTTCCCTGCGTAATCATAATATAGAAGGTTCTTCCTGTGGACTGCAAAAGCCGTTCAAACACAAACTGCGCGAAAAGGCCAAAGGAACAACTGCACACAATGCTCAGATACTGCACACCATACTCTACAATCTGCGCGTCGTCCGTCTGGCTCAGATAAAACGCGCGGGTGACAAACAACCCGATTACCAGAAAGAGCACATAACTTGCAGCCATCAGCACAATGCCGCTGACCGCCGTGTGATCCGCCCGCTCCTGATCCTTTTCTCCCAGCGCCTTGGACAGTACCGCATTGATACCGACACAGGTGCCGCCCGCCACCGCGATCATCAGTGTCTGAATCGGAAACGCAAGTGACACTGCTGTCAGTGCGTTCTCATTGATGCGGGACACAAAGATGGAATCCACCACATTGTAGAGCGCCTGCACCAGCATGGATATCATCATCGGCAGGGACATCGTAATCAGCAGTTTATTGACGGGCATGGTGCCCATTTTATTTTCTTTCGTCTGTTCCATTCCGTTCTCTCCTTAAAAATGTTTGTTTAAGATATTTTTATCGAATAAAATAAACGTCTGATATGCAGATAAATCGCTGCAATCAAACGTTCCGGCCAAGTGAAGCCATTTACTTTCCTTCCGCGAATCCCCGATTTACTCTGAGGATCCTTTTTAGTGAACCACGGGGGATTCGAACCCCCGACAACCTGATTAAAAGTCAGGTGCTCTACCGACTGAGCTAGTGGT
>ERZ808037.2009-NODE-2009-length-11373-cov-3.266023_pt1 | contig 11373 bp, 7 predicted proteins | sample MGYA00380190_ERZ808037 | MGnify/ENA primary metagenome ERZ808037 (study PRJEB31490, sample SAMN06133399) | mouse gut metagenome | isolation source: J9 | host: mice | place: China: Chengdu | collected 2015-05 ...
ATCCGGAATCATGTTCTGATGGTAATTGAGTCGGAGGGGTGTGAGCCCACCGGCATGGAAGAAGTAAAGCGGTGCATCAGCTTCCTTTCTAAATTGGATTAAAGGAGTTACCGGATTGAATCTGAAAAAAGCAGCGATGTGGAATAAACATATTTGAGAAGAAGAAAGTGCGTAAGTTTAAGGGGAGAACTTGCGCACCTTTTTACATTATAGGAAAGTCTGTCGCCAGACGGATATGGAATCAGAACGGTGCCGATGCGCTATTCCAGCTGGAAAGCCCTGGCTGCTTCGGCCACCCCAAGTAAAAATATTGATGAAGTCTACCAATCAGGTTGTCTTTAGTGTATAATGAATTTATTGCACAGGGGCACCTTAGTGATATTTATTCCGATTTCGAATCTTTCTATCCTGTGTTGCTTCAAGTATTGATGAGCGATTGGGGATTGTGCATAACATAAAAAGAATAAGGATGGAAGAACAAAAATGAATACCGAATCAAAAAACATACTGAAAAAATCTGCCGGCAATCTGTTTATAGCGGGACTTGCCGTCTGTCTGGGCTCCGGCCTGAGCATCCTTTATCTGGAGTGCATAAGGCTTTTGGCGGACAGCGTCTTGACAAAAAACGCGGGCAGAATATGGGGCATATTTGCGGTATTTGCAGTGAGCCTACTGATGTCAGCGCTGCTTCTCTGCCTCCAGAACAACAAGGCCTTGGCCATCAGGCAAAGGCTGATAGAATCCCTGGAGCAAAATGCCATAGACATCTGGCTTGGTTCAAAGGATAGAAACAGGGAAAATACCGAAAGAATGCTGCCCATCCTCCGGAACGATATTTTTACATATTCTGAGCAGCTTTCAGGGTTTATGCTGAAAATGACAGGAACCGCCGTTTCCGTCATTCTGACAAGTATCTATGTCATCATGATTGAGCCCTGGCTTCTGGCTTTGACCCTTTTCATTTCCCTGGCGGCAATCTCCATAAGCGCCTACCGGGGAAGAAAGCTGCCGGAACAGAATGAAAAGCTCTATTTTCATATGGGAGCAATCTATAATCACAATGCGGAGCTGGTACGGAACCGGGAAGCGGCCTATGCCCTCAACGGTGAAAAGGTCATCAGACCCTATCAGAAGGAAATCGCAGACTATAAAATCGACCAGGGCAAGATTCTGGGCACCATGACGATGCAGAGAATCCTGGGCTCGGCGAATACGATTTTGAATACCTGTGCCATACTGATCACCGGGGGATACGGGGTTTCCAGGGGCAGCATTCAGATCAGCGATTTCATTGCGCTTTTGGCGGCTGTGGGATTTCTCACCAATACGCTGTATCAGATTCCCGCCTGTATTTCAGATTATCAGCAGCTTAAGGGGATGGACAGCAGAATAAGCGATCTGCTGACCTCGCAGACGGAATCCCCTGACGGATCTGAAGATGTGGAAAAAATCACTTCTATTTCAGCGCAGAATCTAAGCTTTGCCTATGAAAAGAATCTCTTCGAAAACCTGAATATAGAGTTAAAATCAGGGGAATGCCTGATCTTGAAAGGAGCGTCAGGCTGCGGCAAATCCACTCTGCTGAAAATATTTGCGGACATCTTAAAAGGCTATGAAGGGACTATACTCTGTGGCGGCAAAGATCTGAAAAATATCAGGGAGAGCTCCTATTGGGACAGGATTTTATATTTAAGCCAGGAGCCTCAGCTGATTTCAGGCACGATCAAAGAAAATATCACAATGTTCCAGCATGCGGATGAAAAGAAGCTCAACCACGCATTGGCGCAGACGGGATTGGTAAGCCTTATCCCCAAGTTTCAAGCCGGGATAGACACACCTGTCTCCACGCTGAATCTATCCTCAGGAGAGCAGCAGAGAATATGTCTTGCCAGGGCTTTTTACGGGGATTATGACGTGATCATTTCCGATGAAAGCTTCTCCGCAGTAGACCCTGACTCACGAGAGGAGATATTCGGAAGAATCCTGACACAGATCAGAGAAAAATCCCAGATACTTATCATGTCCTCGCATACGGATTTTACTTATGAGGATGCCCAGAGGTCTGTGAAAATCCTGGATATGGATATGCAGTGATTCAATCTTGCGCAAGAACAGGATAAACGGGAGGTATAAATCAATGAAGATGTTGAACAGGCTGAAATCCACAGCCATCATTCTGAAAAATCAAAAGCTGAAGTTTGCGGCTTTGCTGGTGGCGTTTTCCCTCATATCCTTTGCGCTGCCTTTGACCACGCCCTTTATGATACAGTCTGTCATGGGCAAAATAGAAAGCGGCATGAGCGTGACTCCATGGATGATTTTGGGGCTGATTACGGCGACTTTCCTAATGCTTACATTGGACTACATGATAAATGTATATGGAAATGTAATGTGCGCGAACCTTATTTACAGAGGCTCGGCGGATCTGTACAAGGATCTGTTTGCGCTGCCCTACGGTGAGAGAGAAGCGAAATACAATGAGGAAGACCTGCTCCAGAACATTACCGCATTTACCGATTCCGCTCTCTCGCTATGGGTCATGATTATCAGCTTTGTGATCAGTGTGATCGTAACAGGCGTTCTGCTGGTCTTATCGGTCCATGTACATTTATCCGTTTTATTTTTTATCATAGCCCATATAGGTATAACGATTCTTGCGGGCAGGAAAATCAATGGCATCTCTGAAAAGTATGCCGCCCAGCTCCAGGGCCTGGAAGCCGAAAAAAACAAAAATGTCGAGGAGCTTATGTATAAAGCGGATTTTATCAATATGAACAGTCTGCAAAGCATGATGAGAAGCCGCTTTGACCAGACCAGAAAAGATATTTTCCGTGTGCAGGCCGAACAGTTGAATCAAAATAATCTATATAGTTCCCTCCAAAGAGTGATAAGCGAGCTGGTAAGCGGATTTCTTTATCCTGTTTTAGGGCTTTTGCCCGACGGTGTAAAGATATCGGGAGGAAATCTGGCTTCCGTTAAGAGCATTATGGAAGAATCAGAGAAGCAGACGCAGAACATGCAGCAGATGGCGGCCTATATCCCCTATAATACCGTTCCGATTGACAATGGTGAGGAACTTTTCAGCCTGAAAAGGGTGGAAGAGCATTCCCGGGAAGAAGAGCATTCCCGGGAAGAAAGGCATTTCCAGGAAGCGAAATCTCAAAATCATGACAATAGCTGCGCCCTGGCAATTGACAGGTTATGTTTTGAATCAGAAGGCAGAAGAATTCTGTGGGATATCAATTTACGCATAGAAGAGGGGGAGCATATTGCGATAATGGGCGAGAACGGCAGCGGAAAATCTACATTGCTCCGCTGCATTATGGGCATGTACGCTCCCACATCCGGCAGCATAACGCTATTTGGCATGTCCCCGGCAGATGATACGGAATATTTTAGAGAAAACGGCATTTTCTCCTATATGCCCGCCGCTTCCCAACTCTACGAGACCACCATCGACGATAATATTTCAATGGGCAGTTTTGCTGAGATAAGCCTGGAAGAAATAAAGAATGCCACAGGAGTCTCTGACTTTTCAGACCGTGAAATTTCCTCCATATCCCAGCTTTCAGGAGGAGAGCAGCAGAGGGTGAATGCCGCCAGGGCCTTTTCCAACAGCAAAGCAAAAATAATTCTTCTTGACGAGCCCACAGCGTCCCTGGACAGGGAACAGGCAGAAAAGCTGATGAACTATATAAGAAGCAGCAAGGCCACAGTCATTTACACGACGCACCGTGAGGAAGAAGCGGCATTTGCCGACAGAGTCATTCAGATGTGTGGAGGAACTCAAAACTAAAAGCCAATATGTAAGCGTCAAACAAGAGGAAGATTATTGCCGGAGCCACGACAAATTCAATTAAAATAGCAAGATATATCAATCGCAGCGTCCTGTTTTATGGTAAAAAAGAAACAGTGCGTTATGCGTTTTGGGACGAGAGGGAACATGGACTATCTGGTGCATATGAAAAAGGCCATCGATTACATCGAGGACAATCTGCAAAATGATATAGATTTAGCTTCCTGTGCGAAGAGCTGCGGCTACTCCCAGTATCATTTTCTGCGCCTGTTCAAATATGCGACAGGCATCACTCCCGCCGATTACATCCGCAAGCGCCGCATTTCGGAAATCGCCAAACAGATAGCGGAAAACGATGCCTACCTGTCCGAACTGGCTTTCCGATATGGCTTTAACTCCAAAGAGAATTTCAGCAGAGCCTTCAAAGCGGAGCACCACATACTGCCCTCCGAATACAGGCTTGCGAAGAACAGCCTGAAACTCTACGACAAGGTTGCCTTCGAAGACACCGGCTTTTCGGTGAGACCGGAATTTCTGACGCTGGCGGATTTCAAGCTTATCGTCTATAAAAGCGATGAAGCATACGCGCCAAACTTCTGGAATAAGTACAATGCCAAAGGCTATTCCAAAATCCTCTCAGGCGGTCGTGAGGTCTGTGACTACGGCGTATGCATATGGAACAATGAAACGGAAAGGCTGGATTATTACGTGGGAATCAAAAAGGACGAAGCGACGGGCAATCTCCAATGCACTGATACTCTGGAGATAAAGGGCGGCTTATACGCCCGGTTTTCCACCCCTCCGGCAAGGCACTGCGATTTCGTGAACACGATACACAGGACATGGGACTACATTTTCAGGGAATGGCTCCCCCAAAGCGACTATGCATTTACCGGCGGCTATCAGTTCGAATGCTACTTGGAATCCAGCCGCGTCTATTCAGAGGACATTTATATTCCCGTGAGAGAGAGGTGAGCATCAGTGACAGATATCTTATACGGCCTGAATCCCGCACAGAGAGAAGCGGTGACAAAGACAGAAGGGTACGTCCGCGTCATCGCGGGGGCGGGCGCAGGCAAGACCAAAGCCCTGACCCACCGCTACGCATATATCGTATCCGAGCTGGGCATTTCCCCGTCGAATATTCTCTGCATAACCTTTACCAACAAAGCCGCCAATGAAATGAAGAAGCGCATCAAGGCCATGCTGGGCGATGAGTTCGACACCTCTTTCGTGGCCACGCTCCACGCCTTTTGCACAAGGGTTCTGCGGGAGGATATCTCAAAGCTGTTCTACCCCGAGAACTTCATTGTCCTGGACAACATAGACCAGAAGAAGATACTGGAAGAAGTCTACGACGAGATGGACATAAAAATGGACACCGCCAGCTTCAAGTTCATGATAGACCAGATACGGTATTATAAGAACCGGATTACCTACGTGGAATATCTCTCTGACCCCCATTTCGATTATTCCACCCTCGTCTCCGGGAAAAAAACGGATGAAATCATGTTCCGCTACATAAAAAAGCAGCGCAAGTACTTCGGACTTGACTTCTTCGACCTGATAAATTTCACCATCTATCTGTTCCGGGCTTACCCCGACATCCTGAAGAAATGGCAGAACCGCCTGCATTATATCATGGTGGATGAGTTCCAGGACATCACGGCGAAGGAGTTCAAGCTGATACGCCGCCTTTCCGAGGGCAACCAGAATCTTTTCGTGGTAGGAGATCCGGATCAGAACATATACGAATGGCGCGGCGCAAATATGGACGTGCTGGTGGACTTTGAGGGATGGCTGAACAACAGATGCTTTGAGAACCAATACGGCTTTCGATGCCACGACATCATCATGAGCGAAAATTACCGTAGCACCAGGCCAATCCTGGCGGTCGCCAACTCGCTTATCGAAAAGAACAGCAACCGCGTCAAGAAAGAACTGTTTACCCAAAAGCAGGGCGGGCAGACGGTAGAGTACTTTCACGGAAAAAACGATAAAGAGGAGATAAAATATATAACCGACAGAATCACGGCCCATGTGAAAGACGGCGGGAAATATTCGGATTTCGCGGTGCTGTACCGGTCTAATTATGTCTCCCGTTTTGTGGAGCAGGGCTTCCTGACGGCAAACATCCCTTATGTGGTGTACGGCGGCATCGGATTTTACGAGCGCGCCGAGATAAAGGACGTTCTGTCGTATATGCGGCTTGTGAACAATCCGGACGATGACCTCTCCTTTCTCCGCATCATTAATGTGCCCCGGCGCAAAATAGGGAAAATCAAGCTGGATGTGCTGAAGGATTATGCGGAAAAAAATCAGGTCTCCCTTTATAAGGCGCTTTCGGTCTGCTATCTGTACGACAGCTTCAAGGGCTGCAAGGCGGGGGAATTCCTGGCGGCAATGGAAAATCTGCGGACGCTTGCCAACACGCTCTCGGTTTCGGAGCTTCTTGCCCGCATCATCAAAGACACAGGCTATGAGCTTTATATCCGGGAGAGCGGGGACATCGAAAGGCTCGACAACATATCCGAGCTGCTCCGGGGCATCGTGACACAGGAAACCGAATTCGGCGAGCATCTGTCGCTTGCCACCTTTCTGCAGACCGTCACCCTGCTTCGCGACAGCGACGCGCCGGACAAGAGCGACTGTGTGAAGATAATGACGCTCCACACATCAAAAGGGCTGGAATTTGAAACGGTGTTTTTGGTGGGGCTGACCGAGGGGATATTTCCATCGGCGAGAAGCCTTGAGGAGCGCAAAAAAGAGGCCCTGGAGGAAGAACGGCGGCTTTGCTTTGTGGGAATCACCCGGGCTAAGAAAAATCTGTATCTCACCGAAAGCGAGGGCTTCGGCGTCAAGGGCTACAGCAAAGTGCCGTCCCGTTTCCTTTTTGACATCGATCCGGCCCTGCTGCATACAGTGGGGGAGGTTCCGCAGGAAATGAGGCATCAGACCGCAGTGCAGTCAAAGGAGTTTGACGGCGGCAACGACAGGGTATACAAAAAGGGCGACCAGCTTCGCCACAAGGTCTTCGGCGAAGGCATCATTGAAGAGGTGGACGAGAAGACAAGGACCTATTTCATCCGCTTTACCAACGGAATCAAGCCCATAAGCTTTGACTACAAGGGATTGAGTCATATTTTTTAAGGAAATGAATCCAGGGAAACAGATAAACGGTATTTAATTTCTGCCAGTCATTATACAGAACAAGTCATGCCGTTTATCCTGTTTGCGTGCAAGATTTAATCACCGAAAATATAGATTCGGTAATCGAGAAGATAGAATATGAAAGAAGAAGTGCGGAAGATAAACTTTGGAAGAAAGATTTAGGAGGATAAAATGGAGAGGACGGAGAGGATGAACAGGAAGAAACTGGATATTACATGGGATGGAACCTTTGACAGTACGGGGTACCTTTTTTCCTTCGCGAAAGCCCTCAGCTGCGCGGTGAGAAACAGCCCGTACGCGGATCTGGCGGAGGATATCGTCGCTTCCAGCGGCTTTGCTTTTCGCATGTGGATCGCCGCAGACCTCTGTCCCAGCGAGGCCAGCATATGGGATTTCGGCAGACAGCCGGAATGGATTCAAAACGGCGGCCTGACGGTAACACATGTAAACTGCTGCTGGCAGCCGGAAACGGTGTTGAATCAGGCAAGAAACGAGGTGCTGCCGAAGATAAAGGAAAGCATTGACCGGGGCATCCCCGTGGTGGCCTGGGATATCGGCGTGTGTGAATGGGGGCTGATCACAGGCTACGACGATGAGACAGAACGGTTTGCCACGCTGTGCATCAACGGCACCGCCGATGAAATGGAGTACGCAAAACTGGGCAACCGCGAAATGCCGATGCTTAACGTCATCATCATAACGGGTAAAACCCACAAGGCACAGGCAGACATCATGGCCGACACAAAAGCTCTGGCCAAAACCCACCTGAGCGGCGAGGAACCCTGCGAAAACGCACAGGGGCTTGGGGCGTATAAATGCCTCATAGAGATACTTGACAGAGAAGACCCAGAGCTCGCGGCAAGCTGGAACATGGAATACGCCCTCGGCACTTTCGGCGCACTCAAATGGTACGCATGGAAATTCTTTGAAAAATACGGCGAGACGGAGCTGACGGGACTTTATAAAACAGTTTATGAATCCTGGCAAAAAGCCTTCGAGTTGAAGAAAACAACCGATATGAGCAGTGCAGAAAACCGCGCTGCCATATCCGAATTGCTCCACAGGGCGTATGAGTGCGAAAGCGCCGCTTTGAAAATGCTCTAAAATGAAGGCATCAATCTGCCCGCCGGCAATTTAGGCGCATTACAACGAAATCCTTCGCTTTCTGGCAAAAGTCTGGTTCCAGATTGTCCGGATTAGGAAGGCTTTCTAATGGAGACAAAGCGGGCGCTCATCGAGGTGCTGGAAGAGGAGAACGGTGAGCAGCCCTCCGGGGGGGAACTTATGGAGATTACGCTTACGCCCAGAACGGCGGAGCATGTAAAGATTTATTGGAAAAAAATCCAGGATGAAGAAATCAGAAAGCATATTCCGCTGAGGTGCCTTTCCCTGGAGGAGATGCTTGGGCAGTTTGAAGCATCTAAGCAGCCAGGTTCAGGCAGCTTTGGCATGTGCGTGGAAGCGGACGGCAGCTATGTAGGGGATGTATGGTGCTATGGTATCGATGAGGAAGAGGAAAAAATGGCCATGTTCAGCTTCCTGATCTTTGAGAAAAGCCTGTGGGGAAAGGGCGTGGGCAGCGAAGCGGCAAGGCTCTTCTGCCGGGAGGCCCTCTCCCGATATGAAATCCGTAAGCTGGGGGCCTTTACCTACGCGGAGAACATCGGCTCCCTGAAAGCGCTGGAAAAAGCGGGCTTTCTGGAAAAGGAGCGTTTCCTGGAGGAAGGGCGGCTTTCGGTCTACCTGGAATGGCAAAAGCCCTGAAGCTGCATCAGCCCCTGAAGCCGCCGTAAATCCTAAAGCTTATGATACTCAGGGCTGCGCTTCTCAAAGACGCAGTAGTACCGGAAGCCGCACACTTTGAGCACGTCGGCGGCGCGCTCAAAGTGTGCGGCGATATTGTCCGCATCGTGGGAATCGGAGCCCACAGTGACGATTTCCCCGCCCAGCTCCCGGTAGCGCTTCAGCGCGTCTGTACAGGGATGGAATTCCCGCATTCCCTTTTTCAGGCCGCCGGTGTTCAGCTCGATTCCCTTTCCTTTGTCCAGCAGGAGCTTCAGAATCTCGTCCAGGATATCCCGGTAGAGACCATAGGAATAGTCCCTGTCCAGTTCCGGCGCGTAGCGTACTACATAGTCAAGATGCCCGTACACGTCGAAATTGGAGAATTTCCGGATGTTCTCCAAAGTGTCCTCGAAATAGGCCTGGATGGCTTCCCGGGTTCCCAGTCCCTCGAAGAAGCCGGGATAATAGGGATCCTTCCCCCGGCAGATATGGGTGGAGCCGATGACAAAGTCGAAGTCATAGGACTTGGCGTAGACGGCGTTCTTCCGCATGCTTTCAGGCTGCAGCCCCAGCTCCACCCCAAAGAGGAGCTGTATCTGTCCGGCGTACTTCTCTTTCAGGCGAGCCAGGTCGTAGAGATAGGAGTCCGTGTTCAACAGGAAATAATCTTTCGGCAGATCTGGGTATTCCGGGTAATCGAAATCATTGTGCTCCGTGAAGCACAGGGTGGTCAGACCCTGGGCGATTCCCTGTAATACCATCTCTTCCATGGGAGTGTCGGAATCGCCGGAAAATGAGGAATGTAGGTGGCAATCTGCTGTGATTGGCATGGTTTTCTCCTTTCGATTATTTATTTCTGTAACAGTATATCATATTTTGCCCTTCTGGCTAACCAATTTCTGAACAATCTGAAAAATTATTTCCATTATCCGCATCTGTTCCCTGGCTCAGGCTTTAGCGTCAGTGATGCCAAGGGGAAAATAAATATATGCTCTTGAAAACTGCGATGTTATATTCTATAATGCTGTTGTAAGCAAAAATGTAGTCATGGGATGGATAAAAGTTTTAGTAAAGGGATTGACGGTAATTCCGCGAGGAAACTAATCATGAAAATCATAACAAAAATCAGATTTTATGGACTTCTATTTCTCATATGGGTGATTTTTTTGACAGGATGCGGCAAAGATGACAGCGAATCGTCAAATGAATACCAGGATATCATGGTGGAAAGAGAAGACTTCCCTGACTTCGAAGAAGATTTCAACACGGATGGCATGCATCATACCCTGAAGTGTCTGGGCACACAGTTCCTGAAGGAGGAGCCCGTCCAGCTCTGGGCGGAAAGGTATGCGGCGGGAGAAAATTCCAGCATCTATCTGTGGGGGCTGGACGGTAAGCGGGAGCTATTGGCAGAAGGAATTTCCGACAGTTTCACCATAGGAGGATATGAGTGGTATCTGGATCGGGACGGCTGCTTTTATCTTGTAAATTCCAGTGATGACGACAATCTTCTTAGAAAACTGGATTCCCAGGGGAAAGAGCTTTTCAGGGTAGACAGGACCGATTCTTTTCAATGGCAAATTCAGGATATATGTGAGAATCCGGATAGACAGGTATACCTGATGCTCTATGGCGCAAATGGCTTTGCGCTGGCGGAATTAGACTCTGGTACAGGCAAGGTCGCTGTGCTGAACGAAATAGAGGTGGATCCGGCAGGGCAATTTGGCGCCTCCTCCTACCTGGGAGCAGGGATGAACGGACCGGCGGTATGTAGAGATCTGGATATGCGGGAAGCGGATATAGAGACAGGAAAATTGACAGATGTCCTACTGTTCAGCGGAACATCCTATTCTGTCTGGGGAAGCGGCAGCTACGGATACCTTGAGGAGGTAAGCGATTTTCGTGTGACCGAAAAAGGAAGGGCCGAAATACTGAAGACCAACAGCTACGGAAGCCCGGCCTATATTGAGCGGCTTAGCCTGGAAACAGTTCAGAGGATTCCCGTGGTACTGGGCGCGCCTGTGGTCAGCGATTGGCTGAAGCGCCAAATCGTTCGGTTCAATCAGGAAAATAGCGTTTATTATGTGGTAGCGGAGGAGCTCGGTAGAGGCGATGGAACCGGGGAAGCAGAATACGCGGACGCCATGGAAGACTATATCAGGCAGACCAGCATTCAGCTGGCTACGGGGAAGGGGCCTGATATCCTGTTCGGAGAGAAAGTGCTGGGGGACAATGTTATTGACATAATTGAAAAAGGGATTCTGGAGGATCTGAAGCCCTATATGGAGAGTACAGGAGTCAGAGAGGAGGATTATTTTCCGCTGGCTTTCAGCGCCTGGCGCACAGGGGAGGAAATATACGGAATATGTTTTGACACTGTGATGGAAGTCCAGGAGGGTGATGGGAATGTGATAGGTGCAGATATCAGGGAGACAGTGGAGAATCTGCTCGAAATCCCGGACAAGAGGGCATATATGAGCGGGGTGGATTCCCAGGAGCTGCTGAGGATATTTCTGAAAGGATCTGAGACTCTTTGGGGGATGGTGGACTGGGAGACGGGAACCTGTGACTTTGAAGGAGATTTATTGAAAGAGATACTGGAAGCAGCGAAAAAATTTGGA
>ERZ808037.2010-NODE-2010-length-11368-cov-3.550527_pt1 | contig 11368 bp, 6 predicted proteins | sample MGYA00380190_ERZ808037 | MGnify/ENA primary metagenome ERZ808037 (study PRJEB31490, sample SAMN06133399) | mouse gut metagenome | isolation source: J9 | host: mice | place: China: Chengdu | collected 2015-05 ...
TGGACAAGAGCACCGTGGCAAGAGCCCTGGCCCATATGGAAAAGCACGGCTACATCACCCGCGTCCCCAACGAGAAGGACAGAAGACAGTATCTGGTATATCCCACGGAAAAGATGCTGGAGATCTACCCGAAAGTACAGCTTGCCAACAGAGAATGGAACCGGCGCCTGACGGAAGATGTCTCCCCGGAAGACCTGGAAGTGTTCCATAAGGTGCTGGCCAGAATGGAGCAGAATGCGAAAAAGATTACGGAAGAGTTGGAGGTAGCATCAAAGTGAGACGAATGATATCCTACCTTGCACCCTACAAAATGCGGATGCTGCGGGGCGTCTCCATCAAAATCCTGGGCACCGTGTCGGAGCTTTTGATTCCCTTTCTGCTGACCTACATTTTGGAGCATGTAATTGTCACCATGGAGATTCCCCGGATTCTATGGTACGGCGGCGTGATGATTCTCTGCTCCGTGGCGGCCTGTGCGGGGAACGTGACTGCCAACCGGATGGCCGCAGGGGTCACGGCTGACTTTTCTGTCCAAATGCGACGGGAGCTGTTTGCGAAGATCCTGTACCTTTCCGCCAGCGATACGGATCGGTTCACCATACCCTCCCTGGAATCCCGCATCACCTCGGACACCTACAATGTCCAGAATTTTGTGGGGATGATGCAGCGCATGGGCATCCGGGCGCCGATTCTGCTCCTTGGAGGCGTGTCAATCACGCTGTTCATGGATCGCGCCCTGTCCCTGGTGATGATTGCCACCATGCCTCTTATCTTCCTGACCGTCTACAGCGTCGCCCGCCGGGGCGTGCCGCTGTACACCAAGGTGCAGAAGTCCACGGACGACATGATCAGGGTGGTGCGGGAGGACGTGCTGGGGGTGCGGGTCATCAAAGCCCTCTCCAAAAACGACTATGAAAACCGCCGTTATGACAACTTCAACCGCGCCCTCACAAAACAGGAATGCCATGCCGGCGTTATCATGAACGCGGTCAACCCTATCATGACATTGCTTATGAACCTGGGGATTGCGGGGGTCATCGCCGTGGCGGCTTACCGGGTGGCAAATGGCACATCCTCCGCGGCTACGGTGATTGCCTTTACCCAATATTTCACCCTGATTTCCATGGCGCTGATGTCCCTTTCCCGGATGTTCATCATGTACACGAAATGCGCCGCTTCCGCCCGCAGGATTAGCGCGGTCCTGGATACGCCGGATTCTTTCCCTGTGACAGAGGATGATGGCAGAGCAGATTCTGCTTCCGAAATCTCCTTTGAAAAGGTAAGCTTGTTCTATCTGGGCAAAAAGCCCAATCTGGAGGACATCACCCTGAACGTCCCCAGGGGAGGGACGCTGGGCATCATCGGCGCCACCGGCAGCGGGAAATCCATCTTTGTCAAGCTGCTGCTTCGGTTCTATGATACGAGCTCCGGCACGATTCGCATCCGCGGCAGAAAGATATCCTCCTACACCCAGAAAGAGCTCACTGCCATGTTCGGTGTGGCGCTGCAGAATGATTTCCTGTATGCGGACACCATTGAAGAGAACATACGTTTTGGGAGAGATATTCCGGACGAAGAGATACGCCGCGCCGCGAAGATAGCACAGGCCCATGATTTCATCTCCGCCATGCCGGAGGGATATGGACATATGATTTCCGCCAAGGGAACGAACCTTTCCGGGGGCCAGCGGCAGCGCATCCTCATTGCCCGGGCCATTGCCGCAAACCCCGAGATTCTGATCCTGGACGATTCCTCATCGGCCCTGGATTACAAGACCGATGCCAGCCTGCGCCAGGCGCTGAAAGAATCCATGTCCGATTCCACTGTCATCACCGTGGCCCAGCGGGTCAGTTCCGTGAAGAACTGCGACCAGATTATAGTGCTGGACGATGGGAAAATCATCGGCCACGGCAGACACGAAAAACTGATGGAAAACTGCACGGAATACCGGCAGATCAGCGATTCCCAGATGGGAGGTGCTTTCCTTGACTGACAAACCCAAGACAGGCCAGCCTATGGCTGACAAACCTTTGGACGCTAAAATTTCGACTGAAAAACATACAAAAAACAAGCGCGACAACCGCGGCATCATGCTTCGGCTGGGCGGCTATATCCTGAAGCAGTGGCCTTTGTTCCTCCTGGCCCTGGCGCTGACGCTGCTGTCGAACCAGATGTCCCTGCTGGGCCCCCGGTACTCCGGTGCGGCAATCGACGCCATCGGCCTGGCCACAGGCGTTGACTTCGCGGCGGTCTGGGACAGTGTGGTCAAAATGATAATCTGCTACGCCGGTTCAGCCATAATCGCCTATTTCCTGTCGGTGATTATGGTGCATCTCAGCCAGCGGATTGTATACACCATGCGCAGGCAGATTTTTGAGAAGCTGAACACGCTGCCCGTGGGCTACTTCGACACCAATGCCACCGGCGACATCATCAGCCGCATCTCCTACGACGTGGACACGGTGAACACCTCCCTGTCCAACGACCTGGTACAGGTAATGACCAGCATCTACACCGTGGTAGGCTCTCTGGTGTTCATGTGGAAGATTTCCAGGCCCATGATCCTAATTTTCGTCCTCACCGTGCCGGTGTCCCTCCTGTTCACCCGGTACCGCTCCAAAAAGGTGCGCCCCCTGTTCAGCGCCCGCTCCCGAAAATACGGCGAGCTGAACGGCTACGCCGAGGAGATGCTTTCCGGCTCTGCCAGTATCCGGGCCTACGGGCGCCAGGATGTGATCTCAGGGCGGTTCAACAGGCACAATGACGAAGCCATGGAGGCGTACTACAAAGCGGAATACAATGCTTCCCTGCTGTTCCCCACCATCAACCTGATCAACAACGTATCCCTTTCCCTGGTGGCCATCTTCGGCGGGATTCTGTACATGTATTCCCAGAACGGCCTGATACAGGCGGGCTCCATCTTCTTTATCACCCTGGGTGGAGTGGCGCAGTTCGTCCAGTATTCCAGGAAATTTGCCGGGCCCATCAATGAGTTCTCCAACATCCTCCATGAGTTCCAGTCCGCTTTCTCCGCGGCGGAGCGTGTGTTCCGGGTGCTGGACGAAGAGCCGGAACCGGCGGACGCAGACGACGCCCGGGGCATGGAGCATGTGGAGGGGCAGGTGGAGCTGGACGACATCACTTTCGGCTACAAGAAGGACACCACGATTCTGCACAATGTGTCCGTGACGGCAAAGCCGGGGCAGATGATAGCCATTGTGGGCCCCACCGGCGCGGGCAAGACCACCATCATCAACCTGCTGATGCGCTTCTATGACCCTGTGTCCGGCGAAATCCGCGTGGACGGCATGCCGTCCCTGAAAATCAAAAGGGAGGATCTGCGGCGGTCCTTTACCATGGTGCTCCAGGATACCTGGCTGTTCCACGGCACCATCTTTGAGAACATCGTCTACGGCAGGGAGGACGCTACCATGGAGGAGGTGCGGGCTGCGGCAAAATCCGCCAAGATTGACGGATATATCGAAAGTCTTCCCGACGGGTACGATACTCTGCTTTCCGACGACGGCGTGAACATCTCCAAGGGGCAGCGGCAGCTGATCACCATTGCCAGGGCGTTCCTGTCCGATGCTCCCCTCTTGATACTGGACGAGGCCACCTCCAATGTGGATTCCCGGACGGAGATCCAGATTCAGGAAGCCATGAACGGACTGATGGAGGGCAGAACCAGCTTCGTGATTGCCCACAGACTGTCCACCATACAGAACGCGGATATTATCCTGGTAGTCCGGGGCGGGGAAATCACCGAGCAGGGTACCCACCAGGAACTGCTGAGAAAAGGCGGGTTTTACAGCACGCTTTACAATTCTCAGTTTGTGTAGCGCGAGGAGTTCCCGGGCAACAGTTCTGGGCGCTGCCTGAACGGTTGCGTTGTTTTCAGCCTTGTCACAGCATCTTGACAGATGAAGCGTTCTGTGAAATACTAAAATAAATCTACATAAGAAAGGAAAAAGACATGAATTATCGTGAATTTGGCAAAACAGGAGAGAAGATTTCAGCACTGGGGTTTGGATGCATGCGCTTTCCGGAGTACAAGGAAGGCGAGAAGAATTTTGTGGATCAGGAAAAGGTGGACGAGATGATTGCTTACGCCTATGAGAACGGCGTGAACTACTTCGACACCGCCCCCGGATACTGCAGCGAGAACAGCGAAGCCGCCCTGGGACACGCGGTGAAAGGCTTCCGGGACAAAATCCTTATTTCCACCAAATGCCCCATTGATGCGGGCATCGGAGCTGACGGCTACAGGAAACGCCTGGAGAAGAGCCTTTCCCGCCTGGGCACAGACCATGTGGACTTTTACCATTTCTGGGCCCTGAACCGGAATGCCTACGATAACGTGGTCGTAAAAGAAGGCCTTTTGGAAGCAGCCGCAAAGGCGAAAGAAGAAGGACTCATCCGCCATATTTCCTTTTCTTTCCATGACGCGCCGGAAGTCATCAGGCATATCGTGGATACCTCCGAGGAACGGGGCGTGAAGATGGAGTCCATGCTCTGCCAGTACAACCTTCTTGACCGCTCCAATGAAGAGATGATCAAGTACGTGAATGAAAAAGGCCTTGGCACCGTGGCTATGGGGCCCGTGGGCGGCGGCAGGCTGGCGGCTCCCACAGACCTCTACGCGAAGCTCACCGGCAAGGCCTCCATCGCTACATACGAACTGGCGTTCAAGTTCTGCCTGGGCAATCCGAGTCTGAACTGCGCTCTTTCCGGTATGCAGAACCTGGATATGGTTCAGAAGAACATCAAAGTGGCATCAGATGACACAGCATTTTCGGCACAGGAGTGGGAGCAGCTGGGCATCGCCATGGAGGAACTCAAGAAGTTCTCGGAGCTGTACTGCACAGGCTGCAAATACTGCCAGCCCTGCCCTGTGGGAATCGACATCCCGCGGATTTTCGAAATGTATACCTACTATAATGTGTACGGCCTGAAAGACCATGCGAAGAACATGATGAAAAATTATCTTAAGAAAGAGGGCAAGACTTTTGCGGACTGTAAAAAATGCGGGCTCTGTGAGAAGAAATGCCCCCAGCATCTGGCCATCAGGGAGCAGCTGGAAAAGGTCTGTGGGATTTTATGTAATTAATCTTTAGTTTTTTCGGTATCAGCATGCTTCAGCCGAAAAACAGTTTCTTAAGAAAAGAGCCGAAGTAAGGCTCTTTTCTTAATTTTAAAATGAATGAGGAAAAAGTATAAATTTTTTCATCCATACAAATCCAATCCATGCTTTTGAGACACTATCATTATGGAAGCCGAAATGAGAGAAGACATAAAGGTACCTATATGAAAAATATCGATATTTTTTCAAATGAATATCTCGGAAAAGTATTTTACTTCTGCCTGAAAAAGACAGGGAATGAACAGGAAGCCGCGGAGCTTTCCGGAGAGATCAGCCTGGAGGTGGTGCAGGCGCTGGCCCGGGGAAAGGAGCCGGAAAAGTTTGACGCCTGGGTCTGGGCCGTTGCGCGCAACCGCTGGGCGAAATGGGCTGCCAAAAGGTATTACCATGCCCCTGAACAGGTGGACATCCAGGAATATGAGGAAGCCTTGCCGTCGGAGGGAAGCGTTGAAGAAGACATCATCCGTTCGGAGGAACTGGCGCTTGTGCGCAGAGGGCTTGCGTTCATCCGCTCCGATTACCGGCATATCCTTGTTGCCCATTATTTTGAGGAAAAGAGCGTATCCGAGATTTCCCGTCAGTTCGGCATTCCGCTGGGAACTGTAAAGACAAAGCTGCAGAGCAGCAGAAAAATTTTGAAAGAAGGTATGGATATGGCAAAACAATTTGGAACAAGAAGCTTTCAGCCGGAAACGATTTACTTTAATTCTTCAGGATATCAACCCACAGGTCTGCCGTATTCGGCAGTAAAGAGGAAATTGCCCATCAATATTTTATGCGAGGCGAATAACAATGCCAGCACCATCGAGGAGCTTTCCATGGAACTGGGAATAGCAATGCCTTATATGGAGGAAGAGGTGGGACTGCTGGTGGATGCTGAACTTCTCCGGAAGCTTGATAACGGCAGATACATCACAAACTTCTTTATTTCCCCGAAAGAGTGCCAGAATGAAATAAATGAGCTGGCCTGCCAGTTTGCTGAAAGAAATTATAAGGTGATATGGGATATAGCCGGGAAGCTACTGGAGAAAGGCAAAGAACCTGGGATTTTCAATGGTGCTTTCAGTGATGCGGATGCGCAGGCATACCTGGCTTTTGAAGTGGAACAGATAACAGAATTGGAAGAAATTCCATCCGACACAATTTTTAAATTCCAGAGACGGGATGGCGGAAACTGGGGATTCATCGGAATGGAAGCGGGTGCGGTCAGCAGGATTCCTTTGACATCCATTAATAATTCTCTGGCCATATGGAAGAATGATGAGATCAAATGGAATGGATACCAGTCAGATTTCGCGAACAGACCATACAAGTACGATGTGCCCGACAATGTCTATCTGTATATTATGAAAGAGATTGCGGAGGGACGGGATATCTCCAATCTTCCTGTAACGGAGGAAAGGCTTCTGAGGAACCTGCTGGACGAGGGGTTCTGCGTAAAAGATGAGGACGGCAGGGTTCAGGTGGCGGCGCTTTCCGCCACCTACGAGGATTTCGGGAAAATAACGGAATATCTGACCGTTCTGCCGGAATACATTCGGCTGAGAGAGGAAATGCATGCCTACTATGACGAAATAAAGAAAGTAATTGAACGGTACTGCACGCCTCTCCTGAAAGAAGACTATGACTATTATATAGGCATGTCCAGCCCGCTGAGAGCCATTTTGGTATCGCTCTGGCTGGATAAAGGAATCTATACCGGAGGGAATTGCCAGTTTGCGGCATTATACTATTGATAGGGCCAGCCCTTTGCGGCCTTGAGGGACGTGGGTTCCAGCCTTGCATATTGGGTTTTGAAAAGGAGAGTGGGCCATGAAAGAGACTTTCTGGGTATTGCGGAAGATATTCCGCAATTGTTCCCGCTATATCATCAGCTATGTATTCATCGCGCTGCTTTCCACAGCCATCACCGTGGGAGTGAACCTGCTCAACAGGAGCCTCCTGAACCGGCTGGTACAGGACACTGCCGAGGGGAGCCTGTCAGGCGCCAGTCTGGGGCTGGCAGTCTCCTATATCGCAGCCTGGCTGTGCAGCACCTTCATAGGGTTCTTCCTTGCTTTCGGGAACAACCTGTTCCGGCTGAAAGTAGATGTGTTCCTGCAGAAGCTGTTCATGTACAGGAGCATCCGGACGGATCAGGACAGGTTCTTTGATTCCCGCTTCATGGACAGCTATACATTCATCAGCAGCAATGCATACAGGGGGAGCTATTTCATGCTGAGGCTGATGGATGTGCTGTTCCGGAATACGGCGGTGGTGGCTTCTGCGCTGGCGCTTTATGCCTTTTATGCGCCGTTCCTGCTTGCGTATACGTTCCTGGCGACCGCCGTCTATGGGTTCAGCGTGTTCTCCATCTCCTGGAAGCAGTATGAGCTTGCCAGGCGGCAGACCAACACGGAGAGGCGGATGGGGTATTACAAGGATCTGTTCAAAGAGAAGAATACCGCGAAAGAGATGCGCATATTTGGGACGGGGGCACATTTTTTCCGTATCTGGGAAAGCGCCAACGCCGCATACCGGAAAGAAAGGCTGGACATGGACAACAAGGGGGCGGACTACAGGAACATCGCCGCCCTGGTGGACTATGCGCTGTATGCCGGCATGGTCTTCTCCCTGTTGTACAGCGTGATGGCAGGCGGGCGCGATGTGGGGACTTTCGTGATGCTGATGGGGATGGTGTCACAATGCAACAGGAGCATAAAGGGCATCGTGGGGATGGCCATGCAGGGGCTTGCCGAGGATGTCAGGTATTTCAAGGAATACTATTCCTTTGTGGCGCCTATGACGAATGAGGAGATCCGCAGGTGCGTGAGAGGGGAGGGGGCAGCCCGGCAGTCGGATGAGCCGTTCCGGAGCCTTGAAGTCAGGGATGTCTCCTACGCCTACCCTAACGGCGGGAAAAAGGCCGTGGACGGGGTGTCCCTGAAAGTGGAGAAAGGGGAAGTGGTCAGCATCCTGGGCTACAATGGCAGCGGCAAGACGACGCTGGTGAAGATGATCTACCGTGCGCTGAGCCCAGGAACCGGGGAGGTCGCCATGAACGGCAGGGGCTATGGGGCGTGGGCGCCGGAGGACATCTACCGCTTCTTTGGCATCGCGCCACAGGAGTTCTCCTGCTACGCCCTGTCCCTGCGCCGCAATGTGGGCCTTGGCAGGGTGGAATGCATGGACGAAGAGGAGCGCCTGGAGAGGGCATATGGGGACGCGGGGCTGCAGCCGCTGATCCGGAAGCTCCCGTCGGGGGAGGAGACCATCCTTGGCAAGGAGTATGACCCAGAGGGGATCCTGCTGTCAGGAGGGGAGCAGCAGAAGGTGGTCCTGGCCAGCGCCTACATGGGGGAGCCGGAGGTGCTGGTGCTGGATGAGCCCACTGCCTCCATAGATCCTTTCCAGGAGATGGAGATGCTGCGGAATTTCAGGGAGACGCTGAAAGGGCGGACGGCCATCCTTGTGTCCCACCGCATCGGGTTCGCCAGGCTGGCGGATCGGATCGTCATGATGCGGGGAGGACGAATCGTGGAACAGGGATCCCACGAAGAGCTGTTGGAGAAAAAAGGGTATTACTGGGAGATGTATTCCAGCCAGAAGGAACTGTACGGGGAGGGGTAAGCGATGCGGGAAAAGATGGGAGGCTGGGGCAGGATGCTCATGTTCCATGGGCGTGTCGCTGGCAAGCTGTTTCGGGAATACAAGGGCAGGGCGGCGCTGCTTTTTTTCCTTTCTGTGCTGCTCTCCGCAGAATGGATTGTCTCCATCCGGTTTTCGGAGTACCTGACGAATGAGGTGTCCCGCCTGCCAGAGGAGGGCAGCGGAGGGCTCTTTGCCGGGGCGGCTGCGTTCCTGGTGCTCCTCCTGGGGTTCAAGGCCACCCAGTGGCTTTTTGACAGGGCCTATAACGGATACAGCAAAGAGATTGCCGTCAGGTCGGACGGGGCATTCCTGGATAAGCTGCGCCGCATCCGATACAGGTATTTTGAGGACATGGAGACTTACCAGGACATCCATATGGCAGGCAGGGCATCCGGGGACTATGCCCAGGTGCTGTTCCTGTTCAGCAGGCTGCTGAACTTCGGAATCAACCTGGCGGCATATACCGTGATCGTGGGGCGGTACAGCCCATGGTACATGGCAGTCCTCCTGGTGGTGTACGGTGCTTCAGGGGCCGCCGCCAACATCGCGTCCAGGAAATGGGACAGCTTCTATGAACGTGTGGTAGTGCCATGGCAGAGGAGGGAGCAGTATTTCGAGGGCATCCTGAAGAGCCGCGTCAACCACAGCAATGTCCAGACCAACCGCCAGCTGCCTTTCTTCATGGGGAAGTACCAGGAATGCGCGGATCAGGAGCGGAGGAACACTCTGAAATGCAACCTGCTGGCCACAGGGACGAACTTGTTCTCCGGGCTGGTGTTCAGCGTGGTCGCCGTCTATATCGTCATCGCCGTCATGGGGGACGTGGCGGAGGGGAGGGCGGAGCTTGGAGCGGTCACGGCTGTGTGCGCTGTCCTGTTCAACACATATGAGATCGTGAGGGCACTGGTGGATTTTGGGTTCCAGAGCAAGGAATACATGCATACGATATCAGCCTATGAAAGGATCATGGGATTTGAGGAGGTGCCTGAGGGAAAGGAAGGAGAGGAAAGCGCAGAAAAGGAAAGGGTAGGAAAGGGAAAGGTAGGAAAGGAAAGCGGAGCGCGCATGCCGGGCTGCCTTTGCGGGAACGGAGCGCTCACTTTGGAAGACATATGGTACAGCTATACCCCATCCCGCTATACGTTGAAAGGGGTGTCGGCGCAGTTCTTCCTGGGGGAGCATATCGCCGTAGTGGGGGAGAACGGCAGCGGGAAGACCACGCTGATGCAGGTTCTGCTGGGGCTGCTGGAGAGCCAGAAAGGAGAAGTCCGCAACACGGCCGGGAAAGCGGCGGTCATTTTCCAGGACTTCCCGGAATATGCCATGACTGTCCGGGAGAATATCGAACTGGGCAGGGGAGGGGAGCACATGGGCGATGACGAGGTGGCGGACATCCTGGAAAAGGTGGGGCTCTGGGAGGCTGTCAGGAAGCTGCCCCAGGGAATGGATACCCAGATCGGCCAGCTGTCCGCAGAGGGGGTAGAGTTCTCCAAAGGGCAGTTCCAGAGGCTTGCGGTGGGCAGGCTGTTGGCAGATGATGCCGCGGACGTCTGGATTCTGGATGAGCCCACTGCCTACCTTGATCCCATCGCGGAGATAGAGATGTACAGGAATATACTGGAACTGGGGAGAGATAAGCTTATCTTCTTCATTTCCCACCGTCTGGGCTTTGCGAGGCTGATGGACCGAATCCTTGTGATTGCAGACGGGCAGATTGCGGAGCAGGGGAGCCATGAGGAGCTGATGCGGGCAGATGGGGCTTATGCCGCAATGTATGGGATGCAGAAAAGCTGGTATGAGGGATGAGGAGGGATTTAGATCATTTTTGACGATTTTTTGACTTTTCTATGCTATAATTCCTAAGTGAAGTATCATGTTCAGGGCAGAAAGAGCATCCTTCTACAAAAGATAAAGCTGCCCTGAATGTGATTCTTCACAATTGTAGATTCTGTTTTTGGGGACGTTGCTTTCAGTGAAGCGCTGGCTACAGTGAAGAGCTTGTCCAGGAGAACTGAGATAGCATGAGAGAGCGGAGGAGCGGCGGCGATGGCGTATAAGATATTGATTGTGGACGATGAGAAGATGATGACAGAACTTCTGACCGATCATCTACAGGACTGCGGTTATGAGACAATGGCGGCTAACAGTGCGGGAGAAGCGGTGGCTCTGCTGCCAAAGCAGCCTGATCTGATTATTCTGGACATCAATATGCCGGGGATGGACGGTCTGGAGCTGTGCAGAAACATACGCAGCCATATCACCTGTCCCATCCTGTTCGTGACCGCAAGGATTACTGAACAGGATAAAATCAACGGGCTCCAGTACGGCGGAGACGATTACATTACCAAGCCCTTCAGCCTGGGCGAGCTGTCAGCCCGGGTCGCCGCCCATCTGCGCCGGGACGAGAGGAACAGGAGTAGGCCCTCCGTGCTGACTTCCAATGGATTGATAGTCGATCTGTCGCAGCGTCTGGTTTCCTGGAATGGGCAGGAAATTGCCTTTTCCAAACGGGAATTCGATTTGATTGCGTTCCTTATGACCAATGTCAACCAGGTCTTTGACAAAGAGCGGATCTACGAGATGGTGTGGGGTTATGAT
>ERZ808037.2011-NODE-2011-length-11361-cov-3.977313_pt1 | contig 11361 bp, 7 predicted proteins | sample MGYA00380190_ERZ808037 | MGnify/ENA primary metagenome ERZ808037 (study PRJEB31490, sample SAMN06133399) | mouse gut metagenome | isolation source: J9 | host: mice | place: China: Chengdu | collected 2015-05 ...
CCCCTGCCGCTTTCAGGGTGAGGGCATTCTCCTGTATGGTGTACACGATGGGAACGCCGATTTCTTCTTCCAGTCTTTTCTGGAAAAAATGGGCTGTGATACAGGGGATGGCAATCAGCTGCGCCCCTTGACCGGCCAGGTCACTGCCTATTTCCGCCATCTGGGGCAGCGGGTCTTCCCTGCTCTGTCCCAGGATGAAGCGGGTTCGGTCGGGAATCTGGGGCTTGCTGTGGAGAAGGATCTCTATATGCTCCTGGTCGGTCTCAGCCTCAGTCATCTGCACTACAAGCTGTAGGAAATATGCAGTTGCCATGGGGCCCAGACCCCCAATCACTCCTAATTTCTTCATATACACACCCCTACGCCCCCAATTGCGTACTACGAATTACCCTTTTATCTCTCAGGGCCTAATTTTCCCGCCGTTCTGCCCTTTTTCTTGCCATCCAAAAGGCGCCGAACAAGCAGGCCTGTCTCTTATCTGCCATTCTAAAACGGAATTGTTTCCTATTTGTATATATTTTTCTAAAATTCTGTAACCTCTGCGTCTGCCGCGGACTTTGCGTAAATCTTTACCGCGGACTTTGTGTTAATCTCTGCCGCGGATTTTGCGCAAATCTCCGCTGCAGGCAATACGCATACATGCCGCTGCTCAATCCCTCAGTTTATCTCCGGATACAGCTCGCGGTCATAGTTGAAGGCATTGTAATGCTGTGCGGAATATGCCATCAGCTCCTCATCCGTCCACAGGAAGATGGTGGGATGATCCGGCCTGGGGGTGGTGTCCAGATGGTACCAGCCTTCTCCCACGTCCACCAGGTTCCAGTAGTGCTCTGTCCTGGTGGGAATCTTCGCAATGTCCAGGTTCGGGACGCCGGCGCTGGTCAGCAGGGCCTTGGTGGTACAGGCGTAAGTATAGCAGTCTCCCTTCCCCAGCACCAGCCCCTCGTAAGCCGCCCGGATCCAGTCCCCCTTCTCCGAATGGTTGATATACGCCACATGGTTCAACACATAACAATATATCGCCCAGGCCTTGTCCCGCAGGCTCATGTCCGGCGTGATGATCTCCGCAATCACGGCATCTGCGTAGGCATTCATCTCCTCCAGGCTGTACATCCTGGTCCTGACTGTCAGGTTCACCGTCACGCTGGCAGTATTGCCCGCAGCGTCCCTGGCATTATACACAATGGGGTATACTCCTTCCGTGTTAAGGTCTGCGCCGGAGGTGTCCACTTCAAGCAGAGTGCCCTCCTCACAATTGTCCACCACCCTGACATTTTTCCGATAGGATATGGTCTCCCCGATAAAATAGGTCAAGTCCACCGCGCCGTGGATCTCCGGCGGCTGGGTGTCCTCCCACAGGGTCAGCACCGCTGTCCTGGCCGTCTCGTTTCCTCCGCTGTCCGTGGCCACGATTTCCACTTCCTGGGCGCCGATTACGGTCAGGTCAGGCGGCTGCCGGAAAGAGAACGTCACCTCGGTGGCGTCCTGGAGCTGCGCCACGAAATCTTCCGCTTTTCTGGGCACCAGCGCATAGCCCTCAATATTTTGGACTTCCATCTGAGGCGGCACAGTGTCCACAATCTTCAGGGTGGAAGCGTAAATCCCCTCGTCCACCTCCAATATTATCGTCTGCTCTCCCACTTTTGTACAGTCAATTTCTTCCACATTTGTGACGAAGTCCGCTTCCCTGCCCACGACGACGAAGCTGCCCAGGCTCGGGAACTCTCCGCCCGCCTCCATGGTCACGCTCTCCGCTATCTGTACCAGGAACAGCTCTGTCTCCAGAACCGTCTGGTTCCCGCCTCTGTCCGTCAGGAGGATTTCTACCTTCTGTGTCCCTGCTTTATCGAAATCGGGGGCGGTCTTGTAGGAGACTTCCACCCGCGTAGCGTCCTGGATGTCCTCCACGAAAACCCCCGCTCCGCAGCTCTCCCCCAGCTTGCGCTGCACCGGAACAGCCCTGGCTTTGGGAGCGATGGTGTCCTCTATGATCAGTCTGCATCTGTGGACGAACCCGCCGCTCTTCACCTTGACCGTGTATTCGCCCGGCTCCGAGATGTCGAAGGGCTTGCTGTCCTCTGTGAAGACAGCCGTTTCGTCTGTTTTTTTCATAAAGTCAGAGGCGGCCACCTGAATGCCCGCCTCCACACGTATAGTTCTATACGCCAAACCGTTTACATACAGCCAGAATCCCAACCCAATCAGAAAGATAGCTGAAAAACATATAAGAATAGCTCTGGATTTTTTCCTTCTTCGCCAGGCAGCGCGCCTTCTTCTGGATGGTGTCCTGCCCTGAGTGCTTCTTCCCCCCTGGGAGGAGTTTCTCTCATGGGAAGAATTTATTCCACGGGAAGACTCTCTGCCCAAGGAACTCCCTCTCTCCGGGGAAAAGCTTCTGGCCGGGGAAGAGCTTCTGTTCTGGGAACCTCTTCTTTCCAGGGAGACCCGGGCTCCTCGAGGTCGCTCGCTTCCCTGGGACAATCTTGTATTTTGAGACATTTCTGCCTTTCGGGAAGCCCCTTTTCCATAAGAAGCTCCCCTCTTCTTGGCATCCATATCGGACGGCCCCGATGTATTACGCATGATAGTTACCAGGCAATGCTCCTTTCTGCTGCTCTCCGGAACCGCCCTGAAAAACCTGCGCCCTTTTGGATAGACAGACCATCGCACAGGCAATCTCCGGACGGTTCCTCCCTATCATAACACAACAGGTGCCCTGTTAGCAAGAACAAGGTATTCTGTGTCACTTCTGGCGGAGCGCACCGCAGAGTTCAAAAGGCGTATGAGCGGAGGTCCGGACAGGTTTCAGGGTAAAGGCAAAGTCAAACGCCCTCTCCTTCAACTGGTATTCTTCCGCCAGAGCAGGCCCGCAGGAGTTAGAGCCGCAACCGCTCACCTTGTAATCCACCGTCACAAAGGTACGCTCATCGGGAACCAGCTCATAGTCATGGGCCGCCTTGTCCAGCATCTCAGCGGAGTAATGCTGCGCATTAAAGGAAAAACGGCTCTCCGACGTAAAGAACAGCCCCTGGCCATTCGGCATGGACACCTGCATCCAATCCGTGTCGTAATGGGACGAGTTCTCCTGGGGGAACACATAAGGTTCAAAATTGTCGGTCACGGTAGTCGTGAACAGATCCCGGCGTGCGGAACGGTGTTTGTCCAGATAGCTTTCATGAGGACCAAATCCATAATAGGCGAGGTTTTCGCTTCCCTTCGGCATGACGAAGACCATCCCGTAGCGCGGCAGGAACGGGAAACGATCCTCATAGGCGTTCACTTCCACATGCTGGGAAATGGTCAGGCTGCCGTCAGCCGCTACCGTGTAATCCACGCTGGCTCGTAGGATGGGCTGACGAGTGTGGCCGCCCAGCGAGATCTTCGTGGAGACCGTCACGGCCTCGGCGCTCTCGACTGTCACGGACGCGCTGTAGCACTTCACAGATGCACGATGGAAGCCGTAGTCCTGCCATCTGTGGCGGATGTCCTTGTCATTATCCATGGGGGCGCGCCATACCGTGGGCACCGCCGGTGAGTCAAGCAGCGAAGCACCTCCCTCAGTGATTCCGCAGAGCAGTCCGTGATAAAGGTCAAAGGTATAAACTGTCTCTCCCGCAGAGACTTTCAGGAAATCTCCATCCCGGGATGTCTCCAGCGCCCCGAAAGGAACCGGCATGGGCGCGCTTTCCGCTTCCGCGGACAGCTCGAACTGGCAGAACCCGACCTCATAGCCCACATCGGCCCAGTCTGTCGCCTGGTTCTGTACGACGGAAAAGGTCAGAACGGTAAACCCGGAAACCTTTTCCGGCAGGTCGATATCTATATCTTCCTCCCCGCCCGGGACGGCTGAGAGCGCTTTCTCGCCGTAAGAAACCGTCTTCCCGTTCTTTTTCAGCCGCCATGTGAGCTTCAGATCGGACAGATTTCTAAAGAACCGGCGGCTCTTTAGGGTGAAATGCCCGCTCGCCGGGTCATCTGAGACAATCACGAAGGGAGCCAGCATCTGCTTCAGTTCCAGCATACCGGTGTGGGGCCTACGGTCGGGATACACCAGACCGTCCACACAGAAATTGCCGTCATTGGGCTGGTCGCCGAAGTCGCCGCCGTAGGTGTAGCCGGTCCTGCCGTCCACATCGATGGCCACCGAATGGTCAATCATCTCCCAGACGCAGCCGCCGAAGAAGCTGTCATGGGACCATATAACATCCCAATACTCCTTCAAATCCCCGGGGCCGTTCCCCATGGCATGGCTGTATTCACAGAGGAAGAAAGGAAGCACATAGGTGTCATCCTCACAATATTCCGCGCAGTAGGAGACAGGGGGGTACATCCGGCTTTCGATGTCGAGATATTCCACTTCCTGCTCCTTCCCTTTCCAGCCGGCATTGCAGCCCTCATAATGCACCAACCGGCTCCTGTCCCGGGACTTAATGAATGAGCTCATGGCGCGATGGTTGTCGCCGTAGCCGGACTCATTCCCCAGAGACCACATGATGATGGAAGGATGGTTCTTGTCCCGCTCCACCATGCGCTTCGCGCGGTCGATATAAGCCTCCCGCCACTGGGGATTCTCGGTGAGCCAGTTGCCGTTCCCCATGGCCCACATGCCGTGGCTTTCCAGATCCGTCTCGTCCACCAGATAGATGCCGTAGCGGTCGCACAGCTCCGGGAACCGGGGATCGTTGGGGTAGTGGGAGGTACGTATCATGTTCACATTGTGGCGCTTCAGCAGAAGGACATCCTTCAGCATATGTTCATAAGGCGTGGCATGGCCAAGCTGGGGATGGCTGTCGTGGCGGTTCACCCCCTTGACCTTCACCTTCCTGCCGTTCAGGTAGACCACTTTGTCCTTCACCTCAATCCTGCGGAGTCCCACAGGAACCACAATCCACTCGCCCTGGCAGCAGAGGATCAAACGGTAGAGGTAAGGGTCTTCATCTGACCAAAGGCTGGGGGAATCCAGAGTAAGCTTCACCTCTCCCTCCCCGTCCGCAAGGAGCCTGCCCTCAGCGTCCACAAAGCGCCAGGCCACCGCCGCATCTCCCCGGACGTCCACTTCCGCCCCGATCGTTGCCGAGGAAAAGTCGCCGGACAGCTCAGGCCTGACAAAGATGTCCCGGATGTGCTTCTCCGGGCGCACCAGGAGGTACACTTCCCGGAAGATGCCAGACATCCGCCACATGTCCTGGTCTTCCAGATAAGTGCCGTCGCACCATTTGAGCACCAATCCCTTCAGGTCATTGGCGCCTGCATGCACATAGGGGGTCAGGTCGACCTCGCTGGTCATGTGGCTGACCTGACTGTAGGCGGCAAAGCGGCCATTGACGTAAAGGTAGAAGCAGGAATCCACTCCCTCAAAGTTGATGTACACCGACTTCCCGTCCAGATCCTCCTCCGACAGGTTGAAAATACGGTGGTACAGCCCACAGGGGTTGTCGTCCGGCACATAGGGCGGGTCGCAGGGGATTGGGTAGCTTACGTTCGTGTAGTTGGGCACGTCATAGCCCCGTCCCAGCGCCATCTGCCAGTTCATTGGAACCGGGATGCGCTCCCAGTCAGGCGCGAAGTCCTCCCGGGTGAAATCGGGCAGTTCCGCCACAGTGGGATAGAACCGGAAATCCCATTCCCCGCTAAGATTGCGGAAAAAGCGGCTTACGTCCCGCCTGCCGGTCAGAGCGGCTTCTTCCGAATGATAAGGGATGAAATAGGCTCTGGGAGATTCACAGCCTTCGTGTAAGGTTTCCGGATTTTGGTGATAATTCAGATCCATAGTTTTTCCTTTCTTGTAAATATGAAATGGATTTGCACTGACTCCAACATCATATCATTTCAAAATTATTAATTCAATCTCTTTTGCAACATTCATCAGGAAATTCTGCCTGTTTTCCCACAGCCGCAACCGACACGGGCCCTCCGGGCCTACCTCATAATCACTCTTCCTTTTTCCCGGCAAATCACCATATTTCCCGACTGCCGGGTTTCAGTTGCTCCATTTTTCCTTTTTCCACAATCACGATACGCCCTCGCGCCGGAGGTGATGCGGCATCCGCCCCGTCCCTGATTCGCCCAGCTTTCCGGCAGGCCGGTTTTCTGATAGTTGTAGATTTCCCATACCTCTTCCGTAGATTTAAGCTTGATATGCAGCCCGCCGTTGACCTCGCCGATCCAGACATAGTTGTTGGCATATCTTTCATCCCACTGATATTCCCAGGACGCAGGGCTGACACCGCCTGCACGACCCATGCCCATCATGTAGCAGGAGCACTCCGGCGTCATCGCAAGCCGCAGGGAGATATCCGAGATTTCCGTCTCCCTCTGTGCCGTCAGCGTCAGAAAGGTCTCCATATGCCCGTCATATTCCAGGCTGTTCCGCACTTTCAGGGACAATCCCTTTCCGCTGCCGGTGGCCTCCAGCGCATAGATGCCCGGTTCCTCGCAGACGGCGCGGCCTGAAAAGCCGGAAAAGATAGCTTATTATCCCGGCGGGCAGGCCGTTTTCCGCCAGCGTCACGCTGCGCCCCAGGCAGAAAAGCGTGTCCCCCTTCCGCCGGATAGGAGAATAAGGTCTGGCCACCCCGTCGTCCATACCGATGGAAGAATTCAGCCAGCGCAGCCGGGAAAGCCGCCAGAGCTCGCCGTCTCCGTGGTTGGCTATGGGGTCCCCCTCCGAATGGATGCGGACGGTTATGGTTTCAGAATGTCCGGACGCAGATAGCACAATCTCAAAGGAAAGCTCCCCTCTCCTGTCTTCCGGCAGCATCAGCCCGAACCACAGCGGCTGAATCTGCCCTTTGGGGCAGCTGAGTTTTTTGGTGAACGGCTGTCCCAGCCAGTCCACGCCGTCCCGGTTATAGCAAGTGACGCCATCGGCTTTCCCTGGAATATCGTTCTAAAACTTACGATATTCCAGGGAAATCTCCTCCAGCTCTTCCCTGGCCAGCACCGCCAGCTGGAACACATAGTATTCATCCGGGCGGGCCGTGCCGGTAAACTCATTTTGCAGCCCCCGCTGAACCCAACGGTACGGCAGTTCGTACAGCATCCGCACCGGGTATTTCCGCTCCTCCGGGAACACGATAAAAGGCGCAGCACCCAACGGTTTCAACAGGGCTTCTGTCTCCTCCGGCCAGGCGGGCAGCTCCATAGTGTAAAAGCTGTCAAATTCCGTGCGGCTTTCAATGGCTACGATTTCTCCCTGGGGCATATGAGCCGGAATCCCCTTTTCCCATTCCGGACTGCAGGGCGGAAAGGCCTCCCCGGCATATTCTATTACGGGATTCCACCAGCTGTCCCTCAGTCGCTTACAGGGCATATAATAAATCGCATATTCCCCGGGCTGCGGCGCTTCCAGCACAAACTCTCCATGCCGTCTTGTCACGGCCACCGCCTTGACGTTGACGGCCTGGTTATCCGCCAGCCTGTGCGCCAGTGCCCCGCACCGCTCCGGGTGCAGATCCCGCCGTCTCCAGTCCACCCGGATTCTGACATATTCCCCGGGCTCCGAAATTTTTACGACCACACGGTGGTTCCCCACATCTCCGTTCAGTTCCTCACTCTTTCCCTTGAAGGATAAAACGAAATCTTGCGTCCTCCCCATACCACATCGGGAAGTTCGTCCCCCAGACATTGTTGTGCAGGTTACAGAAGATTCCCTTCTCCAGATTGGCCTCCGTGTCCGGGAATTTCAGCAGTCCCCTTTCCCCTACACTGACAAGCGGGGAATCCAGCGGCTCCACCGATATGGTTTCAAAGAAGACTGCCCCGTCTGTGGCATGCAGCCTGCGGTTTCCGTGCAGTACCACCTTTCCCGGATCGACCACGCTTCCTAATTTCCGGATTCCCGTCACCTTTTCCGGCACCGCGAATGCCAGCCAGGAGCCCTCCGCCACTCTGGTCGCTTCCTTTCCCCACCATGCAAAATCTATGAATACCCTGTCATCGTCCACCCAGAGGACTGTTTCCAGCTGCCGCATTCCGCCGTACAGTCTCACCGCCTCTTCCGGCAATGCCATCCGAATCGCCACAGCATTATCGCTGTGCCACAGGGATGTCACCTGGGGCTGATATTCCTGATAACGGGAAACCGCTTTCTCCATTCCGATTTTGTCAAAATCCTCACAGGCCCACTGGGCATCACAGGTCTGATAGCTCTTCAGGAAATCCGCGTACTCTTTCCTGGAAAAGACTTCATAGGTAAATTCCGCAATCCGGTGGCCCTCATCCGCCAGTACCTTGCTTCCTTTTTGCATGGAACAGATCGCGCCGTTCCGGTCTACGGATAGGCTCCAGCCGTTCAGGGCGGGAATGTGGTATCTACCGTCATGTGCCGGTCTTGCCTCGGTATATCCCTCGATATCCCAGGGGTCTCTGCGGTATTCTGCCATGCATCTTTGCACTTTATCAGATGCCTCTCCTGAGACTGCCTGCGCCGCGCGTTCTACGTAAGCCCTCTGCTCCCGCCAGGATTCTTCCATCCGCTGAAACTTTTCCGTCTTCTCTTCCCTGACGAAATCCTCTTTCAGAAAAGTCTCATATTCGCCGCGAAGATAGCCCAGTTCTCTTGTCTGCCCCAGCCAGGTCTTCTCATCCAGCCCCCAGGTGTGCTCCGGAACCAGCAGAAGCTCCTTATCCATGGCCTCTTTGTCCGAATCAGACAGCTCCCCTGTGCCCTGCAGCCGCAAAAGCCCTCGGAACTGGCTCATTTTCCGAGGGTCTGTCCCGATGCCGTGGATCCAGCTGTCCCCTATCTCCTCTGTGACTACAGAAATATCTTCCTGTTTCAAGGCCACCTGGGCCACATCTTCCAGCGTTCCCGCGGCCAGTTCCGCTTCCGGGTATCTTGCGTGCAAATCGGCATAGACCTGGCGGATCTGCTCCGCGGACTGAGGGCCGCAGTTATCTCCCGTATGTGCAAAGCACACCGCTGCGCCGCTGTCCCCGATTTCCGTCAACTGTCCATAGTCGTTATTGTACATTACCAGGAGCCTTTCGCCGCCCGGGGCCTGCCACCAGAACATGGTGGGGACATCCGGCCTTGTAGATGCGGGATTTACGCCGATATGCAGAAAGCGGATTCCGTTGGCCGCCAGAATTGGCACCATGGCAATCGTATGTCCCGGCACATCCGTCATTTTCGCCGCAATGGTCTTCCTCCCAAAGCGTTCATCCAGCTTTCGTGAAAGGCTCACCCCATACTCGAACAAATCCCTGTTCATGCATTCTGTGTGGGTGGTGAAGGGCAGGCCATGCCAGCGGACTTCCCCATGGCGAATGGCATCCTCCAACAGCTCCGGCTCCTGGCCCTCCTCCAGATACTTCTGAATCAGCCAGGAACCCGTGGTCCAGATGAACCCTTCCTTTTCATCCCGCATCTGTCTGGCGACCTTCATGGCATTGGGCAGAAAATTCCTCAGATAGTTCTCTGTCACATTCTGCGCCAGGTTTGTAAAACCGATATCCAGATGGGTCTTGAACAATACGAATATTTTCTTCATGGTTTTCTTCTCTCCCTGCTCAGACGGCAAAATACCTGCCCTATCTTTTCTTCCCTCTCAGGCCCGCAGAATCGGCACAGTGCCTGATACATCTTCCCGGAGCACTGGAAATACCGCTCTGGAAGTTCCTCCCAGGGTCAGTGCTTAAAATCCAATCTGGACGGAAAGTTTTTATTTCTTGTCATCTCCTTCCATCACCCTGTAGCGCTCCCGCTCGCCGCCGGTGCGCTCTGTCCGGATCCGGCCGTCCCCGTCCGCCCACAGGCGCAGGCAGTTCTGCCTCCCGTTCTCATAGGCAAAGGTCTCAAAGTCATCCTCGTACAGCAGGCAACCCTCTCCCCCGTCTCCGTATACTTTGGGACGGATGGTGAAGACCGTGTCCAACCTGACGCACTCCACCGGATCCGCCAGGGGCAGTATGCTGCCGTCCCGGACGAAGACGGGAATCCTGTCGTAATCCGCCTGAACCAGGTAGGCTTTTCCTCCCTCCAGGACATGGCCTTCCGGACTCCTCCATTCCAGACGCCCGCTCTCGGGAGCGTCCTTTTCCGGTACGCCTTTTTCCGGTACTTCGCTCACCCGGATATCTCCCTCCCAGAAGTCATGCCACTTTCCCGCCGGGAGATAGACCTTGCGCCAGGTGCCGTCCTCCAGGGTCATGGGGGCCACCAGCAGGCTGTCGCCGAACAGATATTCATCGTCCACGTTCCGGGCCTGTAAGTCGTCTTCGTAGTCCATTGTCAGCGCCCGGAGGGGCGGAACCCCTTCTTTCCAGTATCTCACGAAAGCGCTGTAAAGATAAGGCAGCAGGGACATGCGGATTTCATGATATTTTCTGCAGACGTCCGTATAATAGTCCGCGTCCTCCATGAACTCCCCTGCCATGTTCTTCTTCGTGTCCACCTGTTTCCAGGCCGGATTGATGATATACCAGCAGTTGTAGATGGCATGGACGGAGAACATCAGGCTCTCCATGCGCCGCAGGAGATCTCGGCCGCCTTTGCAGTCCCTCACCTCCGGTGCCCAGAGCAGGCCGGAAAAGCCCGCTGTCACCATGCCCCGGATGAACTGCTTATGATTGTACAGGTCAGAATACAGCACGAAAGGCAAGGGGGCCGCCAGGGCCCAGGACGCCCTGACCTGGGAATATGTCCGCCTGTCCTCCTGGCGGAAGGTCTCATACAGCGCCGCCTGGTAGAGACCGCCGATGGCTGCGTGCATCTGCTCCCCGTCCATGCCGGAGGGGAACTGGGCCGTATCCGGGAAAGACCAGTTGCCCGTATAGTCGGAATTGTCGCATTCGTCCAGCTTGAAGCCGCTGATTCCCTTCTTCACCAGCTCCTCCCTGTGGTAGTCCGTGAAAATCCTTCTGGCTTCCGGCGTGGCGAAATCCGGCACCAGCCCGTTCCACACCTCGTACTCTCCCGCATGGGGAAGCATTTCCCCGTAAAAGGGAGCCATGGGATAGACGAATATGTGCTCCCACAGATTCATCTTATACCCCTGGGCGCTCAGCCCGTCTATGAGCTTCTGGTAGGCAGGAACAAAATGCTCATTGATGGCAGCGTGGTTCCTGGCATTATAGTCCGCTTTTTCCTGGTCGGTCAGCCCCTCCACCTGGTTAAGCCTCTGGGAAAATGTCTCTGCCATGAAGCTGTGGTCCGCGTCCAGGAGATATGCGTTGCAGGACTGGATGATCCGGTCAATGGCAGTGTCGCACAGTCCAAGTCCTGCTTCTGATTTCTGCTTTTCATATTCCACAATACTCTCATAGTAGGTATCAATGGAGGACAGCAGGGAAAGGTAATCCTCCACATCCTGTCTGGTATAGAAAACATATTCAGACAGCAGGATGGGAAGCTGGGAC
>ERZ808037.2014-NODE-2014-length-11354-cov-3.450829_pt1 | contig 11354 bp, 10 predicted proteins | sample MGYA00380190_ERZ808037 | MGnify/ENA primary metagenome ERZ808037 (study PRJEB31490, sample SAMN06133399) | mouse gut metagenome | isolation source: J9 | host: mice | place: China: Chengdu | collected 2015-05 ...
ATAAAGGATACCTTTAAAACAGCCCTGTGCAGTACAGTCGTGATGGAAAACAGAAAGCAGAGCAGTCGTTTATCCGCCATCACTTTCGATGGGATGCTGTATGTGGCGGAAAGACTGCTGGAAGTGGGATGCCCCCTTATCATGGAGGGGAATTTCGTGCCCGCGGGCGTGAAGGACAGGGACGAGTCGGATGCCATCCGAAAAGTGCTGGAAAAACATCGATGCGAATCCCTCACGTTCAAGTTCACAGGAAATACCAAAGTGCTGCACCAGCGCTTCGTGGAGCGGGAGGAATCGCCCGAGAGAGGACAGGCCAACCGAATCGGCAGCGCAGTCTCATATGAGGATTTTAATACGTGGTGCCATAACCTGGATTCTTTCGACCTGGGAGGGAAAGCCATCCGGGTGGATACGACAGATTTCGATAAAGTAGACTACGAAGCAATGATAGAAACGGCCAGGCAGTTCATGGAGGGGACGAGAAGACGATGAGGACACTGTATGTCACCGATTTGGACGGCACACTGCTGAACACGAAAGACAGGATAAACCCGGAGAGCCTGCGCATCATTAATGAGCTGGTGGGCCGGGGAATGCTTTTCACCTATGCCACAGCCAGGTCTCTGGAATCGGCCTGTGTGGTGGCGGAGGGCCTGACGTTGACTAGCCCTGTGATTGTATATAATGGAGCTTTCATCATGCGCCCCGACACGAAAGAAATCATATCGTCTTTGTATTTTACAGAGGAAGAGGCCGGATTCGTCAGGCGTATTCTGGAGCGGACCCAAATCAGCCCGCTGGTGTATTCCTTTGTGCAGGGCAGGGAGAGGGTATCCTGGAACACCGCCCGGGAGAACGAGGGGATAAAGCGGTATCTCTCGAAGCGGAAAGGAGACCGGAGGCTGAGGCCCCTGGAGGATGGAGAAAAACTTTACGATGGTAATGTCTTCTATTACACCTGCATAGGAGAAAAAGAAGAACTGATGCCGCTGTATGAAATCTTTTCCGGGGACGAGAGGTTTCGCTGCACGCTCCAACAGGAACTGTACCGTCCAGAGTACTGGTGCGAAATCATGCCCCGGAAAGCCACAAAGGCGGAGGCCATCAGAGCCCTGAAGAACTTTTGGAAATGCGACAGGATAGTCTCGTTCGGGGATGCCATCAATGACATCCCTATGTTTCGGATATCCGACGAATGCTACGCCGTGGAGAACGCCGTGCCAGAGCTGAAGCAGGCCGCCACAGGCATTGTGGATAGCAACGACAGGGACGGGGTGGCGAAGTGGCTGGCACAGAATGCTGTTTTGGATTACTGAAAAAGCAGAGAATCGATAAAATAGTTTCCAAAACCCATATGATTATCGTATAGGAGATTTCGAGAGGATACTGGATATAGGCTCTCGGAAGTTCAGGCAGTAAAATCATGTATTATGTAAGAAAAGTACCCGGTAAAGCAGGGGATAGTTAAAGTAAATTTCGGAAAGCTGCATGCTAAGCAGCCTGGAGAATCAAAGAGGATATGGGATATAATATGGAGGTAGGATGGAAGAACTGAAACTGGTCAGGCCGTCTATGGAGCATAAGCGGCAATATGAAGAGATGATGGACGAGTGGGAAAGCTTTGGCGGAAGGCTGAACCCGGGAGCCCTGAGACGCTACAGCCACAGACAGCAGAAAAATGTGACCTATGAGGAATGGCTGCAATGGATAGAGGACGACAGGCGGGCTGGCCAGGAACTCTATTTTTTCATGAAAGGCACCGCCATCCTAGGAGCCATCAGCATCCGGCACCGATGCGCAGAGGTGGACGGGCATTCCGGATATGGCATCAGGCCCTCGGAGAGACGTAAAGGCTATGCCGCGAAGATGCTGTCCATGGCATTGCCAATCATGAAAGGCTATGGGATAGACCCGGTGGTAATCTCCTGTGCGAAAGATAACATAGGCTCAGCGAAGACCATAAGGCGAAACGGTGGCATATATATCAAAGACGCAAAGGATGAGGACGGCGAAATCAGGGAGATATACCATATTTCAGTCTGATTCGGGGAGAGCCTGCCGGAAGAAGCTGATGACAACAGAAGTGGAGCGGCCATGACAACAAAAGCAGAACCACCATGGAAACGAAAGTGCACCCAAATGGCATATGATGCGAGGACTTCACGCATATTTGGGCGCATATAGGCGAAATTGCACAGTAAAAGGGAGGGCATTATGAGACAGGGTCAAAGTCCATGGAAACCGCGGCTGATAAAGAGCCTGAAGATTGCGACAGCCGCCTTTGCCGCCATTGCGCTGGCGGAAGAGCTGGGCCTGCGGTATGCTGCCACGGCTGGCATCGTCACGGTGCTGAGCGTCCAGGACACCAAGCGGGAGACTCTGAAAAGCGCCGGAAAGCGCTGGCTGGCCTTTCTGTGCGCCCTGGCCCTTTCCCTTGTCTGCTTTTCCCTGATAGGATACCGTCTCTGGGCCTTTGGGGCATACCTTTTCCTGTTCGCCCTGCTGTGCTTCAGCGCGGGTTGGACAGAAGCCATCGCCATGGATTCGGTGCTGGTGTCCCACTTCCTCACGGAACAGGGCATGGGGCCGGAACTGATTGCCAACGAGGCGATGCTGCTTTTGATCGGCACAGGAGCCGGAATAGCGGTGAATCTGCATCTTCACAGGCAGCAGGCGGAATTTGAGCGGCTTGCGGAAAACGTGGACGGTCAGATGAAAGGGATTCTGCACAGAATGTCCCTGTGGCTGCCCAGGGAGGACAAGGAAGACTACAACTCTGACTGCTTCCTGGAACTGAAAAAAGGAATCAGCCAGGCGAAAGACTGCGCAGCCTCCAACTACGGCAATACCGTGCTCTCAAAAAGCGCATATGAGCTGGACTATGTGGCCATGCGGGAGCAACAGAGCATAGTGCTGCGGGAAATCTACGATAACATCTTAAGAATCCAATATCTGCCGAAACAGGCCAAGCAGGTGGCCGGGCTGCTGGGACAGATAGGGGAGGACTTCCACAGGGACAACACCGTGGAGGGACTGCTGGAGCAGCGCAGAACCCTGCTGGACGAAATGAAGTCCCAGCCGCTGCCTGACAGCAGAGAGGAATTTGAAGCCAGGGCGGTTCTGTTCTATATCCTGATGCAGATTAAACAGTTCCTGGAAATCAAGAGGGAATTCATGCGCACCTATGGGCAGAATAGGCCATAAGGAATGAATGGACAGAAAGCTTTGCTCGCCCATCTCTTTCTCCTTCACCTTTCTGACCAGTATCTCCGTCGCCGGCAAAGGCACGTACATCTTCAGCAGCAGGGCGCGCAGCACGTTGGCGAACAAGTTAGAAACAGCCCTTGGTCTTTCCTGTCAGGTGTTTACATATCCATAAAATCATGCTAGTATTAAGTACGAAAGGCCAAGAACCATCGAATTGATGCCTGCCAAAGCGAGCATGGAGCGTGAGTCTGAGATAGCATCGTGGACTACCTTGGGGAGCAGTTCATCATCGAGATGAAGATCTGGCATGGGAACGAATATAACGAGCGAGGCGAGGAGCAGCTTGCGGGCTATCTGGACTATTACCACAAGGAGAAAGGCTATATGCTCAGCTTTAATTTCAATCAAAACAAGGAAATCGGCGTCCGGGAGATAAAGGTAGGAAATAAGACAATTGTGGAGGCTGTTGTGTAAGGATTATTGTGCCTAGGCTTTGCCGAATATGCGGAAATCATTTCCATGACCTTGTAGAGATTAGAAATCTGCGGAAGAAAGGAACAGGCCCCGGAAGCGACAGTGGGGGCATTCCCGGGGCCGGAAAGAAATCCATTGCCGGAAGGAAAGGAGAAGAAATGTACGATTTATCGAGATTCACGAATGCGCAGAAGCGCGATTACGAGACTGCTCTGGCAGAGATCAGGAGCGGCAGGAAACGTTCCCACTGGATGTGGTATATCTTTCCGCAGATCCAGGGACTTGGGAGGAGCCAGACGGCACAGTTCTATGCAATCCAGGATCTGGGGGAAGCAGCCGCCTATCTGAATGACCCATACCTGGGGAAGAACCTTAAGGAAATCTCAAAGGCCCTCCTTGAGATAGAGGGAAGCAGCGCCTCGCAGATCTTCGGGAGCCCGGACGATATGAAGCTTCGGTCGTCCATGACCCTGTTCGCCCTGGCCACCCAGGACAATCAGATTTTCCGGGATGTCCTCGCGAAATATTACCATGGCAAAATGGACGAGAGGACAGTAAAAATCGTAAATGCGGAAAAATAATTGCAGGATTTTCCATTCTATGCTAATATAATACATGGCTTCGTCGCGGCGAAAGCCGGACATCCCTGTGGCCTGGCATGCGGATAAAGAGCGGCAATGGCAGGCTGTGGTTTTCATATTTTTGTCACAAATAATCAGTGCCGTAAGCGGCAGATTGGAGAACCGAAATGAGCGAAAAAAAGATTCCTTACAAGATTTACCTGGACGAAAATGAGATACCTACGGCGTGGTACAACCTGCGCGCCGATATGAAGAATAAGCCCGCGCCGTTACTGAATCCCGGCACGCTGCAGCCCATGACGGCCCAGGAGCTGAAAGGCGTATTCTGCGATGAACTGGTGGCCCAGGAACTGGACGATACGAACGCCTATATCCCCATCCCCCAGGAAATCCAGGACTTCTACAAGATGTACCGCCCGTCGCCCCTGGTAAGGGCATATTGCCTGGAGGAAAAGCTGCAGACCCCGGCCAAGATCTACTACAAATTCGAAGGCAACAATACCAGCGGAAGCCATAAGCTGAATTCCGCCATCGCCCAGGCCTATTACGCGAAGAAACAGGGGCTGAAAGGCGTCACCACCGAGACCGGAGCGGGGCAGTGGGGCACGGCGCTTTCCATGGCGTGTTCTTATTTCGGGCTGGACTGCCTGGTCTACATGGTGAAAGTCTCCTATGAGCAGAAGCCTTTCCGGCGGGAGGTCATGAGGACTTACGGGGCCACTGTCACGCCCTCCCCCAGCGATACCACGGAAATCGGCAGAAAGATTCTGGCTGAGCATCCCGGCACCACCGGAAGCCTTGGCTGCGCCATCTCCGAGGCGGTGGAAGCGGAAGCCACCAGAGAGGGCTACCGCTATGTGCTGGGCAGCGTGCTGAACCAGGTGCTGCTGCATCAGACGGTCATAGGGCTTGAGACCAAGGCGGCTCTTGACAAATACGGAATCGTCCCGGACATCATCATCGGATGCGCGGGCGGCGGCTCCAACCTGGGCGGATTGATCTCACCTTTTGCGGGGGAGATGGTTCGGGGCGAGAAGGATTACAGGATCATCGCGGTGGAGCCCGCTTCCTGTCCCAGCTTTACCAGAGGCGTGTTCGCATACGACTTCTGCGATACCGGAAAGGTCTGCCCGCTGGCGAAGATGTACACGCTGGGCAGCGGCTTCATCCCTTCCGCCAACCATGCGGGTGGCCTGCGCTACCACGGCATGAGCCCGATTCTGTCCCAGCTTTACCATGACGGATTCATGGAGGCGGTGAGCGTGGAGCAGACGGCTGTGTTCGAAGCGGCGACCCAGTTCGCCAGGGTGGAGGGCATCCTGCCCGCGCCGGAGAGCAGCCACGCAATCCGCGTAGCCATCGACGAGGCCATGAAGTGCAAGGAGACCGGCGAGGAGAAGACGATCGTGTTCGGCCTGACCGGCACCGGCTATTTCGACATGGTGGCCTATGAAAAGTACAACAATGGCGAGATGACGGACTATGTGCCCACGGATGAGGATCTGAAGCCGGGATTTGACGGGATTCCGAGATTTCCGGGAAATGAGTTTTAACTTTCATGCAGCCAGCCGCACCGCCATGCCTGAAAGGTAGGGAATTGTCTTGAAATTGGGAGGTTTGCTGATGTCTTACCTCCAATTTATATGGTGGTTGCTATTATAGGCTCCAGGTAAAGTTAGAGTAGTTATGAAATGCGCTAGAATTTGGATACAAGAGATATTACAGGCAGATATTACAGGCTGATTACATGCCGTTTCCGCAGCTGTCCGTTTTCAGGAACCGGGCAGCTGCGGCCTGCATGCAGCGCCGCGAGGGAGGATGGCTATGAACGATTACATAATCTGTATGGATGCGTCGGGAGACCTGCTCAGGGAAATCGCAAAGGAGAACGAGATCGACTTCGTGCCCATGGAATATTCTCTGGGGGAGGAGATGCGGACGTCCTATGGATGCGAGGACGAGGCGGTGCTGAAGAAATTCTACGACGGGCAGCGCGGCGGGGATCTGACCAGGACTTCCCAGATTTCCCCCTATATGTACGAGGAATATTTCAAAAAATTCCTGGAAGAGGGAAAATCCGTGCTGTATTTCTGCCTGTCAAGCGGCCTGTCCTCCACCTATGAGAGCGCCATGCTGGCCGTGGACAATCTGAAAGAGGAATACCCGGAGCTTGAGGTTCTGCCGGTAGACACTCTGGCGGCCACAGGGGGCATGGGCATCCTGGCGGAGAAAGCCATCGAGAACAGAAAGAAGGGAATGCCCATCCGCGAGAATTATGAAGCCGTCAGGGCACTGGTTCCGAAGCTGCGGCATTTCTTCATGGTGCAGGATCTCATGTACCTGAAGCGCGGCGGCCGTGTCAGCGCGGCAACGGCAATCGTGGGTTCTGCGCTCAATATCAAACCTATCCTCAAGATTGACGAGAACGGGAAGCTGGTGACCATTGACAAGAAGCGCGGCAATAAGGCTGCCATGATGTCTCTGTTCGCCTATTTCAAGGACAACTACAATCCGGAACTGGGCAATACCATCTATATCTGTGACGCGGACACGCCGGAACTTGCCGATACTCTGGTGGAGAAGGTCAGGGAGGAAGCACCGGATGTAGTGATAAGGCGCACGATGCTGTCGCCGATCATCGGAGCCCATACAGGCCCGGGGATGCTTTCCATGATTCTGTTAGGCAAGTGATATTTTATGCTGACGACCATAAATACTTGTCAGGCAATCAGACTCACGAGCGAAAATCTCTTGAAACATTGTGGCAAATTTCATCGCTCGTGAGTATACGTTCCGTAAAACCATAGGAAAACTGATATAAAAGAGAATGCATTGTTGCCCACGGCACTACTGCCAATAGTGACGGCTGTCAATCAAACCCATTATAAACGCGTACAAGTTATTTCAAGACAATTCCTTACCCAGTTCTTATACTGCATAATGCATAATGCATAACGCTGAATGCTGCCTAATGCAATCATGCGATTGAACCAGTCAGCGTTATGCAGTCTGGTTTCATGGCAAGTGAAATCGTTAAACAGTATATATAACACATCTCAAGGTGGAACGCAATAATCATTATATTTCATTTTCGCTATCCCTTATTACAAAAGACTCCCTGCAATCATAGGTTCATTTTTTTTATTTTTGGACTATCCGTCCAATGACGTGTGACGGTTTAAATGATATGATTGAATCGGACAGAGGAAGCAGCCGCAAGGCGTGACTATACAGGACGATGCAAAACAGCGCCTGCTCCACACGGTATCAGCCTGTCCTAAAGGACTGGGCGGGGCAGATGCGGAACGAATAATAAGGAGGAATCGGCAGATGGTGCGCAATGTCTCATATCGCTATATTGACCTTATAAAGACGGGAAAACATATGGAAAACCTGATAAGGCAGAGAGGATATACGGTCAGGGATATCCAGCAGATTCTGCATCTGTCCTGTCCCCAGCCTGTTTATCGCTGGCTGCGGGGACAGATATTGCCGTCAGTGGATCATTTATATGTGCTGGCGGAGGTGCTGCAGGTACATATGGAGGAACTTCTGGTCACATCCCTGAAGATGTCCGAATGGGAAAAAGAAGCGAACCGTCTCATGGAGAAACGGATGTGCGCGTATAAAAAGCGGTATCTGCAGTGGGAAGCGGCATGACAGGGTGAATCCTATGTTTCATTTTATGATAGATTTTGAGAATACCAGAAGCAGAGGGCTCCAGGGGGCGGAGTACTTGTCGCCGGATGACCATGTGACGATTTTCTACAGCCAGTCGTGCCTGAAAGTGGAGAAAGGGAGGCTGCAGCAGATTGTGGACGCGGGGAGCAGCCTTGACATATGCCGTCTTCAGAGAATCGGAAAGAATGCCATGGATTTCTACATTGCTTCCAGAATCGGGGAGCTGTTTGGAAGCGGTTATCCGGGGATGGTGGCCATTGTGAGCAATGACAAGGGATACAACGCCGTGCGGGACTATTGGAGCGGCTGTGCGAAGCCTGCCAGGAAGGTTGTGCTGCAGCCGGATATCGAGCGCTGCATAGGCTGTTCCAACGAGGACAGCGCAAGAAGGGCCGGTATCCAGGGAAAGCTTCAGGAAGTCAATCTGGAGACCCAGTTCGGACTGTACAAGGAACAGCTACGAACCAGGAGGGAGCTGGTGGATTGTTTTGCGGACACGGCTTACCAGGAGCTGCTGGGACAGATTATCAATGTGGTGGAAGCCGGGAAGGGACATGGCCGCAGAGAGCTGTATCTTGATACGGTCAAACGGTTCGGCAAGAAAAAGGGACTGGACATCTATACCAGGATAAAGCAGACAATACCTTAGGGCAGAAGAGAATACCTTAGGAGAGAATACCTTAGGAGGCAACACCTTATGCTCAGCACCAGGTAGAAGCAGTACCACAGGGCAATTGGTTTGGAAATTTCGAGAATGTATACAATGGAAAGGGGAGGGCATCTATGAGGGATTGGATCGTGATCAATGGCAGAAAGCTTATCTGGGAAGACTTCATCGGAATTCTGGATTACTACAGATACAAGTCCATTATCAGAGGAAAAGGGCGGGATATACGGAACCAGTACAATTACATGATATATGTGCTGCAGGAGCTGGCCTATGATTATCATGAGGGAAGCGACTATGTGCTGGACCATCTGGAGGATTTCATTACCCGCCACTATATGAAGATGCCGGTGGAGCGCAAACTCCCGGAAGCATTGGAGGAGCTGTTCAACCAGATGCAGGCCCGCCTTCACATCAATCTGTCGGAAGTGCTCGATGAGTGTGTGAAGAATTCCCTGAAGACCTATCAGCTAATGCAGGATACGGAGAAAGCAGAGAGCGAGAGGGCTGCGCTGATTCGTTCCCTTCCGGTCAGGCACAGCGACCTTGCCAGCAGGGATCCTATCAGGAAGGTATGTTATCTGATGAGCCTGCAGAGGGCGAAAATGAAGTGTGAGAGTTACGAAGTGGGGAGACAGGAGGTCCAGGCCACCAGCATATGGTGCGAACTTCTGATACTGAGCCTCTCCTCCGATACGATCACCAACGGACTTCTGAAGCGGGCGGTGGAGGATGACATCCTGTCAGAAATAGATGTATCGGGACTGCTCCGGGAAAGGCGCCATGTGGAGAAGGATTATGAGGAATATCTGGAGGAAATCTCCGGATTTGCCCTGGATGAGCCTACGGATATCACGATACAGGATTTTCTGGGATTATGCGAAGGCCGCCTCCGGGAGATGCTCGGTATAAAAGAAGTCGGCGGATGATTTGCGAAATCCTATGAAATAACGGCTTACATGGGTTCAACGCCATGTTGCTTTGTAAGTAGCGACACGGTAGTAAGGAATCGTCCCTAAATAACCTACGCAATCCTGTTGCAAGATTTACAGACTATATCTGGTTTGCTCTGAACAAAATGCGTAGGTTATTTTCCGGTAGTTCCTAAGCTGTGGTACATTGCAGTAAGTCACAGCAGACGCAGAATGGAAAAAGAAGTGGGAGAGAATGGAAAGAATGAGAAAGAATGGGAATGGGTAAGGGAATGGGTAAGAAAAGAATCAGGGCTTGACAAAACGGCTAAGTAGGTGCATAATGCAAAAAGGAACAGACAAAGGTGTCTTTCATTGTAAAGGGAGACATCTTTGTCTTTTTTTGATTTTGTTTTCCAGGCAAAGCATGGGAAAGAAACGGAGGATTGTATGACGAAATACATTTTCATCACAGGAGGTGTGGTTTCCGGTCTTGGAAAAGGAATCACTGCCGCGTCTTTGGGAAGGCTGCTCAAGTCGAGAGGGCTGAAAGTGGCTGCCCAGAAGCTGGATCCTTATATCAATGTAGACCCTGGCACGATGAGCCCTTACCAGCACGGCGAGGTGTATGTGACAGAGGACGGGACAGAGACGGATTTAGACCTGGGGCATTATGAGCGCTTCATTGACGAAAGCCTGAGTAAGAATTCCAACGTTACCACCGGTAAAATCTACTGGTCGGTTCTTCAAAAGGAGCGAAGGGGCGATTTTGGCGGTGGAACGGTACAGGTTATCCCTCATATCACCAATGAGATTAAGAATCGCTTCTACCGCAACCCTTCCGCAGAACACACGGAGATTGCTATTATTGAGGTGGGCGGTACGGTGGGCGATATCGAGAGCCAGCCCTTCTTAGAGGCCATCCGACAGTTCCAGCATGAGAAAGGCCACGAGAATGTCATCCTGATCCATGTGACCTTAATTCCCTATCTGCGGGCATCCCAGGAGATGAAGACCAAGCCCACCCAGGCAAGCGTCAAGGACCTTCAGGGAATGGGAATCTGGCCGGACATTTTAGTATGCCGTTCCGAGCACCCTCTCGACGTGGGAATCAAGGACAAGATTGCCCTGTTCTGCAATGTTCCCTCCAATCGGGTACTGCAAAACCTTGATGTTGAGTATCTGTATGAGGCGCCGCTAGCAATGGAGGAGGAAAATCTGGCTGGCGTTGTCTGTGAATGTCTGCACCTTGACTGTCCTGAACCTGATCTTAAGGATTGGACTGAGATGGTGGACTATCTGAAGCACCCCAATACCGAGATTACAGTCGCATTAGTAGGTAAATACATCCAACTCCACGACGCCTACATCAGTGTGGTGGAGGCCCTAAAGCACGGCGGAATCTTCAGTCGGGCGACCGTGAATATCAAATGGATTGATTCTGAGACTGTGACTTCTGAAAATATTGCCTCTGTCATGGAAAAGGTCAGCGGAATCCTGGTTCCCGGCGGCTTCGGACACCGAGGCGTTGACGGCAAATTAGAGGCCATCCGCTATGCCCGCACCCACGGCGTCCCGTTTCTGGGACTGTGTCTGGGAATGCAGCTCGCCATCGTGGAATTTGCCAGAAACGTACTGGGATACAACGACGCCCACAGCGCAGAATTAGACCCAGGCACCACCCATCCGGTCATTCATATCATGCCTGAGCAGATTGGAGTGGAGGAAATTGGCGGCACCCTGCGCCTTGGCTCATACCCTTGCGTTCTCGCTGAAAACTCCAGGGCTTATCAGTTGTACGGATGCAAAGAGATAAAGGAACGCCACAGACAC
>ERZ808037.2015-NODE-2015-length-11350-cov-4.531092_pt1 | contig 11350 bp, 8 predicted proteins | sample MGYA00380190_ERZ808037 | MGnify/ENA primary metagenome ERZ808037 (study PRJEB31490, sample SAMN06133399) | mouse gut metagenome | isolation source: J9 | host: mice | place: China: Chengdu | collected 2015-05 ...
CTTATTTTACTCTGAGGTATTTTTTTCTCAACCTTCTTTCTTGGAATTCCCTATACTTGAATTATACAGGAAGCTCCTTTTACCCATTCAATTCACATACACATTCCAAATTTGAGATTCCATAGCGGTATGAGTCATCCACAATGTCAATTTCCGCAAATGGCGTGACACTGCCCAAAAGTTCCCCATTGCCATCCTCTATATACATCATCATATAGAACTTGCCTGCAAGCAGATTAAGACTATTGAAACTAAAATGCAGTTCGTTTTCCTCGTTCAACAAAAAATTTTCACCGTTTCTGTCAAATATATTGGCATAAGCAACGATTCCATCTGCACGGGCTATCTCAAGTCTTATTTTCGCACTGACATTCGGCTTAAACCGGAATTTTACGAAAATCCTTATGCTTTCGCCTATTCCCCAAACTCTTTTATCTGCCAGGTTACAGTCCAAAATCTTAACATCCAGCACTTTCAGGTCATCCTTCTGATCTGCTGTAACCTTGATTTCTTCCGGTCTGCCAATCAGTCCGCTTACTAACTTGTTCTTTTCTGTCTCATCCACATATTCCAAATATTTAGCTGCAACCTCTTCCGTCTCCCCGATTGCCGCAACCTGTGCATGATTAATCCAGATACATCTGTCACAGACTTCCTTAATCTGCCCCATGGAATGAGAAACCAATACAATAGTCGTGCCATTGTTTTTTATCTCGCGTATTTTGTTCAGGCACTTTGCCTGAAACGCTGCATCCCCAACCGCCAGTATCTCATCCACAAGCAGGATGTCTGCCCTGACATTAATCGCGACAGAAAATGCAAGCCTCATATACATACCCGACGAGTATGTTCTTACCGGGTTATCTATAAACTCCCCCAATTCCGAAAAAGTGATTATTTCATGAATTTTTTCATCTATTTCCTTTCTTTTCAAACCAAAAATAGATGCGTTGATATATATGTTTTCACGTCCGGACAAATCGGGATGAAATCCTGCGCCCAGCTCAAGCAGGCTCGATACCCTGCCTTTCACATTAACCGTGCCGCTATCCGGATATATTATCCTTGTCAGGAGCTTCAGTGCCGTACTTTTCCCGCAGCCATTATGGCCAATCAGCCCTACTGCCTCGCCTTTATAAATATCAAAGCTGATATTATCCAAAATTGTCCGAGTTTCATACCGATTCCTAGAAGTAAAAAGCAGCTTTTCCTTTAACATATGTCCTTTATCAAAGTAAACCCGAAACTTCTTTGACATATTTCTGACCTGAATTGCCACTTCCTTGTTTTCTATCTCACTCATTTTAAAACTCCTCAACAAATCTCCTCTGCAGCTTTTCAAAAACACACCAGCCAACGATAACAACACACAGGCTCACCAGCAGAACAATAAATAAGTCCTTCAAATCCGGAATACGCTTGTAAAACAAAATATCCCTGTATGCGACAATAAGCACTGTCATTGGATTACTGTTTAATACCCCATGGAATTCCTGTGGCACGGAATCCATGGAATATACGATTGGTGACGCATACATCAGCCCCACGGACAAAATCCCAAAAATCTGTTCCATATCCCTATAATATACCGAGATGGCACTACAAGCCAACGCAATTCCCAATACGAATATATACTGCACGATCATGACTCCTGGGAGCACCAATATTGCTTTTATGTTTATCCCCATACCAGAGATTATCAGTACGGCAAACACAACGACAAAAGACAGCAGCATATTTACAAACTGGCTTGTGACAAATGCTATCGGAAGTATCTGCCGAGGAAAATATATCTTTTTGACCATATCCTGCTGGTCGATTATCGCCCTTGCCCCTCCTGTCATGCACGTTGAGAAGAAAATCCAGGGTATGAGCGCCACGAATAAATGCATATAATAATTTTCTATTCCCATCGGCATTACGACCGAAAATGCAAATGTATATATTAGTAACTGAAGCAGCAGATTTAAAAAAGTCAAAAAAAAACCCAGCAATGAGTTCTTGTATCTTCCTTTTAAATCCCGCCGTACCAGACTAAATATCATTTCCCTATACTCATATATTTCCTGCATATCAAATATTTCTTCTCCCTAATTATCCTCATACCTATAAACCTTATGTGGTCCCATGACCTTCCTCTTTGCATTGATTACCTTCACGAATAGCCCTTTTGGTAGAATTTTTCTTAAAAGATACTTAATTTTATAATCCCAGCCATTATAATTAATCGTTTTCTTTCCCTCAAAAAACTTGAGCAGACTCTGATTGCCATAATGCATTGCATAGTACATAAGTGTTGTGTATTCAATCTTTGCAAATTCGTCGTTCATGACAATGGAGGAATAGTAGCCTGCATCCTGTGCCACATAGGCATATATCCGCTCAATTGCATGAGATATCGTTCCATCAATTGGAAGCGGTTCCTCTGGAAAGTCATCATATTTCCAGGCATACTCAAACAACTTTTTCACTGCGTCAGAGCGGAACCAAAAGCATGAACCATGCGGTGCAACTGGTACCTTATATTTATCAATCGGCACCTGTATATCAAGCTGCTTTAATAGCTTAACAGCATTATAATAATTCTTTTCCCATGTTTCCATCAGTCCAAATACATATGGTCCATGCAGCGGCTTTGGAGGGCACACTACACCTAAATGTTTATTGTCCTCAAAAAGCCCAAGTATATTCTCCACATATTGTCTGCTTCCAAGCACATTTTCATAGCATATGTAGGCAAATCCTTCTCCTACGGAACCTGGTTTTTCCTGCGTGACCTTTTTGTCATGTATAAAACAGATATACTCATACTCTGCCACCAGCTCTTTTCCCACCATCATCAGTGCAGAAACATCCCGCCCCCGGTTTTCTACCAACCTGACCTCCATCTTATTCGGTAAATCACGACATTTACTTTCTATGTATTCTTTCTTTTCTTCTGTCTGTGTGGTAAAATAGATATCTGCATATGACGGCATATTGCAAATGTATTTTTTAAGCTTTTCCAATTCATCAGTATAATAGATATGTATTAAAAGCGCCACTTTCTTTTGAGCATTTGTTTGATTATCGTTTGTCATCATGACGGATAATGGCAGTGTATAATTCAGCTGCAAATTTTTTGCAATGTCTGTGTGGTCCATTGTCCTAAGTATATTCTGCCAGATCAATTCTGTATCATATAGCTTGCTTTCTTCTAAAAATTTAAATAATTCATAAACAGCCTGCCCAGTGGTTGATTCAAGAAACTGCCCATAATCATGAAAAAAAGATCTGCGTTTAAATATCGGGCATCGTCTTTTTTCCACCAGATCCCTTGCACAATAAAACCCCGGATAGTCAGAAACGTCCTCCAAATCATCTACATTCACTGATACGTCCCATTTATATCCGAGATCTGAAAAATATTTCGTAAAATAGGACTCATGATATCCCACTGAATCCCTGTAATTCTGAACCTCCCTAAACTCATCCCAATACTTCTGAAACTCCTTTGAACAGAGCAGCTTCTTTCTATAAACCATAAAATGTGACTGTATATGTTCCGGCAGATATCCATATGGATTTATCCCGTATGGATCTACTTTTGACATCTTGTGTTTCGTTATTCCCCAAAAATCTACATCCCTTTCATTCATTCCATCAAATGTTTCACGGAATGGATACACTGGTCCCATGACAGTATGATTCAGCATAATTAGTTCGTCAAAAGACTCTATCTTGCTCCAACCAAAATGCGAAAGCCCTGCCTTATATGCCCAGACATCAAGCCCTTCATTCGGCCTGACTATTATCTCGCAGCTATATTTTTCAAGCTTCTGGCGCCCCTCGTCACTCAGCTTTCCATTACAGACAATTACCAGTTCATCTATATTTTGTACCAAGTCATCCAAAAGGTATACGATATAGTCATCTACAATGCCTGCACTGTCATAAAAAAAATATATGCATCCTCTCTTCATTCCGTCTGCAATCTGCATTCTCATAATACTACCCCTGATTTAAATTGTAAGAAATTTTAATAATCACCGCTGATATTTTAACACATAAAATTCTAATTTTCCATATTAAAATACATATTTTCTTAGATTCCCTCTGGTAAATTACGGTTTTACTACATTATTTAATCATGTATTAAGCATTTTTCTTTAAATACATCCATACAACTATCTACTTTTATAATATAACTGATTACAATATAGCTACATGGTTTATCCTTTAAATATCTGATATCTGCGATTTTCCCATGAAAAAAACACCCAAACCATGCTTTATCTTTGGTAAAAGTTATTCTAAACTTTCATGACTTGAATGTTTTCCAAATAATTATAACACATTATCACTTGAATGTCTCTACCAAAATTAAATTTTCTTGAAAAATTTGTAAGAGCCTCTTCAATCCGCACCATAACAACTTTCTTCGACACTGACATACAATTTTTGCAGGTTTCTTTATTCCCTACATTGGTTCATCCCTAGTTCTGCGACCTGCCACACATTTTCTTTAATACTAAGGAATTGTTAACTTCAATTAGGCTTTTGGGAATAACTCCAAAAGCCTGCTATACTTTAGCTAGGATCGGATCAAGAAGTCGTCGTATTTCTAAAGTGCATTCTGGTTTGTCCGGCAGAGCCTGTACAAGAAGATCTGTAAGTCCCCGTTTTTTCAATGTAAGGATGATGTCATCTATCAGATTGGGGAATGACATTTCTGCCGCATCTATTTTTCCTTTGCGGATCGCTTCGTAAACCTTTTTCTTATCTTTTCAACATATCTGAATCATGAGCTGCCTCTTCTTTGGTATATAATATAATGGAAATTTCCCATTATTATAGCACATTTTTGAAAACTTGTCCAAAAGACTAATTGAAGAATGTTAATAAATAACTTTTAAGTCAATAAATAGTATGATATACTTCTTTTATAGATCAGAAAAGGAGTATTATATCATGAATATTATAGATGAAGTTCCGTTTGACGAGCTTGTTTCGCTAATAAACAGCTTATCAGATGAAAAAAGTAAACGCATTCTTTTGAGTAAAGCTGCCGATGTATACGGTAACGGTGGAAAGGCCCACATTATTGAATTAACTGGTATCACATATCCAACTCTCATTGCTGGAAATGCTGACTCGAAAAATAATGCAGTTATTTGCAGCAACAGAATCCGCAGGGAAGGGGCTGGACGCAAGTCAACAACGGAAACCTACCCCAACATTACAGAAGCTATTGAAAAAATAATTGATGGCAATACATATGGCGATCCCTCTAAGGAGCTGCATTGGGTTGCATCAGCCCTTAGCCTCCGAAAAATCAGCGATATCCTCAAAGCAGATTATTCCATAACTGTCAGCCATGTGAAGATATCACAGCTTTTAACAGATATGGGCTACAGCAAACAGGTGAATCAAAAAATGGAGCAGGTCGGCATACCAAGCCCGGACCGTAATGAACAGTTTGAATTTATTGACCATACTGCTCATAAGTATCTGGAGAATGGAGAGCCAGTCATCTCTGTTGACACAAAGAAAAAAGAAAACATTGGCAATTTCAAAAATGCTGGTGCAGAGTACAGGGAAGTAAAAAATCCCCGCAAAGTGCTGGACCATGATTTTCCGATACCTGAATTAGGCAAAGTGGCACCATATGGCGTTTATGTCCTCAATAACAACACTGGTTTTGTCAACCTTGGGACAAGCCATGACACACCTGAATTTGCGGCCACCAGCATTTCATGTTGGTGGAATGCCATTGGGAAAAATGCATTCCCTGCGGCAAAGCGGATATACATCACATGTGACGGTGGTGGGAGTAATAGTTCCCGCAGCCGCAGCTGGAAATACGAACTGCAGCAGTTAGCCAATGACACAGGGCTTGAAATTATGGTTTCCCACTATCCGCCTGGTACATCAAAATGGAACAAAATAGAGCACCGGATGTTCTGTTATATTTCAAAAAACTGGCAGGGGCAGCCTTTAATTGATATTGAAACAGTAATCAGTCTAATATCCAATACAACAACGGAAAAGGGACTGACCATTACCTGTCAACTTGACGAAAAGGTATATGAAACTGGTCGCAAAATAACTGATGATGAATTAGCGCAAATCAGCATTTTCCCCTGTGAAACACTTGGAAAATGGAACTATATTATTAAACCAAAAAACTAAAAGTTATTTTTTAACAGTTCCTAAAGCAGTGATGCTCAAAGCATTAAGATAACATATATTTTTATCTCCAAATAATGAATCTATACGCCCTGTCCTTGAAAGAGGTTTCTCGCAATGCTTACATATCTTAATTCATCAAGATATATGCGCAGCGTCTTTGGGAAGTTGCCGATGACTGACCTGAGCAGTACACTGCCTGCAAACAACAGAATCACTATAATATTCCATTTGTTATTTTTTGCTGCGGATTTCATCGCTACCCCTTTATCCCTTTCAACATCCGTTCTAATCTGGTCAATATCTGTGAGCGCAGTGTAAACAGCAGAATCCAATCCAGCACAATCTCTGCATAATAACTTGCCATAGTATGACGCCCTGACAGGATTTTTAGCAATACCTGCGGCTTGATCTTTCCCTTTTTCACGTATTTTGCGGCTGTGATACACTCGTCAAAATTACGCCCGTAAATCGTATTGTCATAATACTGGCGAATGGTCTTTCTCGTTTTCTTGATCTCGCCGCTTGTCAGGTTGTGGATTGCCTCGAGATATTGTTTGCAGAAGATTGCACTCTTTAACAATCGAAGCGTCTCTTGGTCACGGATTCGTCCCGCGATGCTGTGATGCAAATCTTCAAAGCAAAACTGCTGTTTTTCTGCCAGATTTTCTATATATTTATGCGCATAGGTTTCCGAATGGAGATTCACACGCCAGTAGTATCCGATATGTGAGAGGGTGCTGACGCGCTTTGCCTTGGCGAGCGCTTCTGTCTTGACCAGCAGATCATCCTCAAAGTTTACATATGCCCTAAATTGAAGATCATGTTTCTTCCAAAAATGCTTTCGAAACATACAGGACCAAATATGAGGATAACGATTGTTTTTCCCCATTTTGAGAGGCGGAGCAAAGCCATTAAATAACAAAGGGTACAGCAGCTCTTCCAAAATATGCTCGTTAGCATAACAAGTGTCCTCAGACAATTCAAAGGCAGAGTATTTCCCGTCAATACTCCGCCCGACACTGCACATACACAGCTCGCTGCCATCTTGCTCCATCCGCTCGACCTGCTTTAAATAACACTTGCTATCTACAATATCATCCTGATCGCAGAAGCACAAATATTTGCCGGACGCCTTTGCGGTACCATAGTTTCTTGCTGATACTGTTCCGCCGTTCTCCTTGCTGTAGACAATAATGCGACTGTCCTGCTCCTGCAACTGGCGGCAGTACCTCAGGCTGTTGTCTGTGGAGCCGTCATCTATAACCAGTACTTCGATATTCTGATACACAGAACGCAAAATACTCTTGATGGTTTCTTGTATATACTTTTCCCCATTATATACTGGGAGGATCACACTTACTTTACCATAATCACTCATTGTATTTTCCTATCTGGCAGATCTATGTCTGTCATCTCGGCATGCATCAAGTCACTTCCATCCTCACGGCTCTTTCACTGTTCCCGTTGCTACATGAAAAGGCGGCTCAGTTTCCGTATCCCTGCGACCGAGATATAGGAGCCAGCCGCCGCCAGCCGGTTTTTCAATCTTGCATTGGCATCCCAGAGTACGATGTGCCGATATTTTTTGATTTCATTGACAAGCTGCTCATATTCTATTCTGTAACTATTGTTATTCTCTATACAGGAGAGCAGTTCAAAGCAGGCGCCGAAATGCCGCGACACTGCCGCCTTGCGCAAATTGGGATAAAAATCCTCCATAAACTGTATGCACTCGCCAGTAAATGCAATGTAATCCATTCGGCGCCGATCAAACTGCTGATTGACAATACTGTCCGCGCGCTGAAGATAATAATATTTTGATTCATCGCCGCAGACAATCGTATCTGCCGCCTCGAACAGCCTATACATCACAGCCACGTCCTCATGCAGTTTCCCCACAGGAAACTGCATTACATCCGTGTACATAAAAAGGGATGCATCAAACAGGCGTCCCCACGCTGATGATATTATTCCCCGCTGATATAATAACTGTTGCAAGCCTTCTTCGGTGCTATATACTTTTTCAGAATCCACGCTGTTATGATTGCCTGTCCGCCCTCTATAACAGCTGTATTCGTCACCGGGATACACCTTTTGATATCCACAGACCGCAATCTGCGCATGGTGCTTCTCTATCATTTCATATAGATATGCAATATAATCCCCGGCGATAAAATCGTCGCTGTCTACAAATGCAAAATACGTTCCTTGCGCGGTTTGCATTCCAGTGTTTCTGGCATTCGACAAGCCTCCATTCTCCTGATGGATGACTCTAACTCGCACATCCCTTCTGGCGTATTCATCGCAGAGCGCTCCTGATGAATCTGTGGAGCCATCATCTACCAATAGGATTTCGAGCTTCGTATAGGTCTGCGCAAGAATACTGTCAACACAAGCTGAAATATATTTTTCCACGTTATAAACAGGCACGATCACGCTGATTAATGGCTCACTCATCTGCCAGCAATTCCTCCACTTTCTCCGTCATCCTGTCCCACAAGAACCAATATGCCTCTTTCCTCACGTTCTCTACAAATTCTGTTTCCATATGATACTGAAAATATCTTATCACCGCATCTGCAATCTTCTCTGGATTCTGCGGTTCTACGACATAGCCAGTCTGATTGTCTGTCACAACGTCGGGCAAGCCGCCTACATTCGTGACGATCACTGGCTTTTCAAAGCCATAGGCGATTTGCACGATGCCGCTCTGTGTCGCCGACTCATAGGGAAGTACCACCAAGTCACAGGCTGCAAAGTATTTTTCTACTTCATTGTCGGGTATGTACCCGTCAATCACCTCAATGCAGTCCTGCACGCCGCAACGTTTGATCAATTCGAGATAATCGTCTTTATCTTTACCAAAGGCGCCTACAATCATCAGGCGAATCCCCTCTATTTTTTGTTTTAGAATGGGCATTGCCTGTATCAGGTATTTCAGTCCTTTGTAATCCCGCACAAAACCAAAGAATAACAGCAGCTTTTCATCAATATTATAGAATAACATCTGTCTTGCCTGCTCTTTGGTAAGACCATGGACTTGAAATGCATTGTATGTGGGGTGAGGATTATGGCGAAACTGCGCGTCTGGCTTGATGGTAAGCAAGTCTTCTCCATCACTTTTGGCGTGTACCAGAAAAAAGTCTGCCTTTTTTAATACAAGTTTTGTCAGCAGCTTGTCCGTCGGGAAACGCTCGTGTGGAAACACGTTGTGGCACACAAACATTTTTTTGATCTTTTTCCCCAGCGCCGTCTCAAGTATCCAGTAACAGGGGGCAAAATAGGGATGCCACCACTGCATGATGACCAGATCTGGTTTGCACTGTCTGATTTTGTGTGCTACGCCAATAATATTCAAGGGATTTGCTGTATGAATCAGAAATTGCGCTCCCTCCACTTTGAACATATCATTCCTGTAATCTCTCTGTTCTTTTTTAAACAAAAATTTCGGATACTGCATTTTATACGAAATCAGCTCTACATTAAACTTTTTCGCAAGTGCGCGGTACATCAGGCTTGTGTAATGCGCAATGCCGCCCTTATACGGGTAAACTGGTCCGATTAAAACAATTTTTTTCATATGCCAACTCCCATCTGCCCGCCTTAGCAGGCATACAAATCAGGGCATAGCCTTTCGCAGACAGTGCTTTGTATTTCATCTCTGTCATCTCCTCTCCCCTGTTACTGTTCACTCCTTTCCAGTAATAGGCAAAAATCCATGCAAAAATTGCCAAACGGATAAATTCGTTACGCAAATGGATATTTGCTATCAAACTATACATTTTTTCACGGAATGCATAGCATGTGCGCATTCCTGAGATGTGAACAGTAACTTTCCTAGATCATATCATGTTTTTTAAAGACGTGCAAGGCTACAAAATGGTTGATATACATGGTATACTATGAACAAAACAAGGAGGATTGAATATCATGCTAATTCTAGGTCTGACGAAGACAACGTTATTGGATTACCCAGAACATGTCGCTACTACACTGTTTACGGGCGCCTGCAATTTTCGCTGCCCCTACTGCCACAACCGGGATATCGTCCTGCAAAGCAGCACATTGCCGCCGCTTGCAGAAGATGAGATATTCTCTTTTCTGCGCAAACGGCAACATGTCCTAAGCGGCGTGTGCATCACAGGGGGCGAACCTACCCTGCATCAGGACTTGCCGGCATTTATTGAACGCATTCGGGCACTCGGCTATCTGGTAAAATTAGACACGAACGGTTCTAATCCACAGATGCTGTGTTCTCTGATTCAAGACAGACTGATCGACTACTGTGCGATGGATATCAAGAATGCACCTGAAAAATATGCTGTGACTGCTGGCTGTCAGGACCTTGCCGCAGTGAAGGAATCTGTTCAGCTCTTACTGCGCCAGCAGACCATTCCTTACGAATTTCGCACAACGCTCGTGGCAGAGCTACACAGCGAGGCAAACCTCGACACGATCGCCAGATGGATTACGGGGGCTAAGGCGTACTATCTGCAATCTTATGTGGACAGTGAGAGTGTGCTCTGCCCAGGCTTCCATGCTCTCTCTGCCGAAACCCTGCAATCCTACGCAGACCTCTGCCGCCGATATGTGCCCAACACATTGATTCGGGGAATATAATGCTATATTTCCACCCGCTTCATATAATACCCAAAACAGCCCTTATATAATTTATTGTCCGCATCCTGCTGCATCCGCGCCTCTCCGTTTTCGAAGCCTTCAAATCCAAATATTTGTGCGATTCTCTGTTCTCTCTCGTAATAGACGCCCGGCACACCGAGGTAATACAGGATGTCCTTCTGCGCGTAGCGAAACAGGAGCAGCTGCCGATAATTGTAATACGAATGCAACACAAATGAATTGGTAGCAAGCTCGTGATACTTTGCCGCCAGCACCACCACGTCCCTCGGCCGGATTAGAATGCTTTGAGCGTCTGGACAAATGTGAATCTCTGGATATATTTTTCGCAATTGCTGCCATTTGTCCACATGGATTTCCTCGTAAATCTCCTCGCGCAGTGCCTTCTGTGCTGGCCGTTCTGCACTTTTTGCCACCTGCTGCTCCTGCGAAACCAGTTCCGTGCTGGTGCTGGCTACTGTATTTGTTTTTGGATACTCGTCACGCAGCACACAGACGCCCTTTCGTGCGCCATACAGCGGAATCTCGACCCGCATACAGC
>ERZ808037.2016-NODE-2016-length-11345-cov-2.688410_pt1 | contig 11345 bp, 5 predicted proteins | sample MGYA00380190_ERZ808037 | MGnify/ENA primary metagenome ERZ808037 (study PRJEB31490, sample SAMN06133399) | mouse gut metagenome | isolation source: J9 | host: mice | place: China: Chengdu | collected 2015-05 ...
CAGGGCCTGCTTGAGATTATGCATATTCCCTATACGTTCTCGGGCGTGCTCGCCTCTGCTGCTGGCACCGAGAAGGAAGTCGCCAAAATGATCTATCGCTCCGCTGGCATTCCGGTGCCCGAGGGCGTTGACATCCCCGGCGACCAGGAGGTTTCAGACGAGCAGGCAAATGAGCTCGTGCAGAAGCTGGGACTTCCCCTCTTCGTGAAGCCGGCCGCCAATGGTTCTAGCTACGGCGTCTCGAGAGTTACCGCCGCGGATCAGATTGCCGATGCCGTTAAGAAGGCTGGTGCGGAGGGTGATCGCGTGCTAGTCGAGTCCTGCATCGAGGGAACCGAGATATCGGTTCCCGTCATCGGCAACGACGCGCCGCGCGCGCTGCCCATCATCGAGGTCGTAACCGGTGCGGACTTCTACGACAGCACTGTCAAGTATGAACCCTCTGAGCTTCATCATGTCATTCCTGCCCGCCTGCCCGAGGAGTCCTACAAGAGGGCGCAGGGGCTCGCGGTTGCGGCTCACAAGGCCCTGGGTTGTCGCGGCGCCTCGCGAAGCGACTTCATCGTGAAGGCCGATGGCACGCCGGTCATTCTCGAGACCAACACGATTCCCGGTATGACCGAGAGCAGCCTCCTGCCAGACTCTGCACGCCGTGACGGAATCGAGTTCCCGCAGCTCTGCAAGATGTTTGTGGAGTGGGCACTAGAGGCGTACGCCGAGCGAAGCGCAGAGTAGCTGAGGGGCCGCACAAACGTGCGGCTTCTTGCGTTTATAGGGTGTTAGAAGATAGGAACGTATATGTCCATCGATTCGCTGTTGATTCCAGGAACTCCAAGGGAGACGGCCGAGGCGTATGCCTCCCTAGAAGAGCGTGCCAAGACGGCGGATTTTGGCGTTCTCGAGGACGACATAGTGTTTTTAGATACGGAGACTACGGGCCTATCCTTCAGGAACTGCGAGCTAATCGAGATAGCCGCCGCGCGCATGTCGGGTGGCAAGCTGGTTGAGCGCTTCCGCACGTTCGTGCACCCGAGCGGTCCCATTCCCCCCGAGATCAGCGCCCTAACCAACATCACCGACCTCGACGTGAGCGACGCGCCGTCCGCAAAAGAGGCCGTGTCTGCCCTCGCCGACTTCGTAGGCGGCATGCCCGTGCTTGCACATAACGCGACCTTCGATCGCACGTTCATCGAATCGGTTTCCGGCGGCCGCGAGGTGAGCGACCACTGGATTGATACGCTTTCGCTCTCTCGCATAGCCCTTCCGCGCCTTGTGACCCATCGGCTGTCCGACATGGCCTCCGCCTTTGGGTGCGATACCGTCACGCACCGTGCGATGGACGACGTCGACGCGCTCGCCGGCATCTGGCGCATTCTGCTGCTAGGCCTGAGCGATATGCGCACGGGCCTGTTGGGATATATCTCGCGGCTGCATCCGGACGTCGAGTGGCAGTTCAGGCCAATTTTCTCGTACCTTGCTGACATGTGGGGGGACGCAGACGCCCCCTTCTCCCTCAAGCAGGTGCGCCATGACCTGATTGCGCAGAAGAACTACCACGCGCGTTGCGACGCAGCCGAAAGAGACACGCCGTTTGAAGTAGAGACTCGCGACACCGTGCGCGAGTCCTTCTCGCCTGATGGCTTGGTGGGGAAGATGTACGACTCGTTTGAGTCGCGTCCCGACCAGGTTCAGATGGCCGTCGAGGTGAGGAACGCTCTCGCAACCTCGACCCATCGGTCCGTCGAGGCAGGCACGGGCGTTGGCAAGTCGATTGCGTATCTCGTGCCTGAGATTGAGTTTGCGAAGCTCAACAACGTCACAGTGGGTGTTGCCGCCAAGACCAACGCCCTTACTGACCAGCTTGTTTCCCACGAGCTTCCCGCGCTCAACGCGGCGATCAAAGGGGGAGTGAGCTTTACCAGCCTGAAGGGGTATGACCACTACCCCTGCCTGCATCGCGTCGACAAGGCCGCGATAAACGACTTTTCGGGAATCCTCTTGGACAAGGGGCAAAAGTCGCTCGCCTCGGTCGAGGCCGACGTCCTGACGGCGCTTGCGGTCGTCTATGCGTTCTCATGCCAGTCGCCCGAGGGAGACCTTGATGCCCTGGGAATCAGGTGGCGCTTTGTTCCCCGAGAAATGCTTACCACCTCGCCCGCGGAGTGCCTGCGAAGCAAGTGCCCGTACTATCCCAACGAGTGCCTGGTCCACGGTGCACGCCGCAGAGCGGCCTCGAGCGACGTTGTGGTGACCAATCATTCGTTGCTGCTTCGAGACATCGACATGGACGGCAAGATTCTGCCGCCCGTGAGGCACTGGGTTATCGACGAGGCGCACGGCTTTGAGGCTGAGGCTCGCCGCCAATGGGCGCGTGAAGTCTCGGGTGACTCCGTCCGAGAGGGATTTGAGATGCTCGGCGGTACGAAGAGCGGGGCAATCCACGCCCTCATGACGCAGTCTTCGAATCTCGAAGAGACAACGCTTGTGACGAGGCTCCTTACCAAGGTGGCTGCCGCTGCGTCGAGGGCGTCTATCTCGACGAGCGATATGTTCTTCCGACTTCACGAGCTGTCCCGCGTCGTACGAGGCGGGGGAGGCTACGACAGCCTGACCCTCTGGATTGACGAGGAGGCTCGATCGACGCCGGAGTGGGCTGCGCTTTCGGAGTGCGCACACCAGGCCATCGAGCGGCTGGAAGAGGCAACCAAAAGCGCTAGGGAGACCGTGGAAGTTCTGGCCCAAATCTCTCCCGAGATGGCAGGTGACTTGGGTGAGTCAAGCAGATTCCTGTTCGAGCTTCTTGACAACCTACGCCTGATTATCGAGGGCGAAGACAAGAGCTACGTGTACTCTGCGTACCTGTCTCGGCGCAAGAAGGACATTGGCAGCGAGAAGCTGGTGGCGGAAAAGCTCGACATCGGCGCCGACCTGGGAAGCCGCTGGCTTCCCGAGATGATGAGCGTCGTATACACCTCGGCGACGATGACGGTTGCAGACAAGTTCGACCACTTCGATCATGCGGTCGGACTTGACCTGCTCGATCGCTCCATGTACAAGGACGTGCAGCTCTCGTCAAGCTTTGACTACGAGAACAACATGTCGGTCATCGTTACCCGGGATATGCCTCAGCCGAACGACCCGCAATACCTGGATGCCCTCGAGGACCTGCTGTTTGATATTCACAGCGCCATGGGTGGTTCGGTTCTGACCCTGTTCACGAATCGTCGCGATATGGAGCGCGTGTACGAGGGGCTTGCGCCCAGGCTCTCGCAGATTGGGCTTGACCTGCTGAGTCAGGATCGTGGTACCTCCGCCCGCACGCTCAGGCAGAAGTTCCTTCAGAACAAGACTACCTCGCTGCTCGCGCTCAAGTCGTTCTGGGAGGGCTTCGACGCCACGGGCGAGACGCTGCGCTGCGTGGTCATTCCGAAACTGCCGTTTGCAAGTCCGCGTGACCCACTGGTTCGCGAGCGCGATTTGCGCGAGGAGCGAGCCTGGTTCAACCACTCCCTTCCCGAGGCGGTCATCGAGGTCAAGCAGGCTGCCGGTCGCCTCATCAGGACCGCGACGGACAGCGGCGTGCTGGTGTTGGCCGACTCGCGCCTGGTCACCAAGCGCTACGGCCGACAGTTCATCGCTTCGCTCCCCAAGAGCGACGCGACTCTGCTTGAACGCGCTAACGTCCGGCGCTACATCGGCATGTGGAGGAGCTCGCGCGCGTAGTCTCCTACGGACAGGCAGAGCCCCTCGTCGCCAAGTGCGACGGCTCTCGAAAGGGCGGCGAACCTGCGGACGAGCCACATTCCGCCATAGTAGTCGGTCTGTCCCATGGTTCTGCCGTCTGCGGTGAAGAAGTGCGTGTTGGGCCAGTTGAAGGACATGACGGTCTTGCGGTCGAGCACCTCGAAGACGATCGGCCTGGGCTCAGAACTCTCCGGCAGCCAATCGCTTGCCTGGCTCGAGTCCGTGGCGCTTACGTTGCTCATCCTGTCGGTCCTGAACAGGCGCTCTGATTGTCGTCCAAGGTCGTAGGCGCTCAGGTAGCTGTGACCCTCTTGGTAGACAAGGCCAAGCGGCCTCACCGTTCTGGATGACTTGAAGCCTGCCGACTGATAGTCAAAGCGCACGTTCTTCTGCGCATTGAGTGCCTGGGAGCAGGTGAGGATCTTCTTTCCGTCGTTGTTTGACTGTGCGGGCGTTTCCGTCCGAGGCGTGGGCGACACGGACGGAAACGCCCGGAGGCGCGTTCCTTCGGCAACGCGCTCGGCAAGCGTGCGAACTAGCTTCCGACCATGGGGGCCACCCAAAGAGATTCCGGTTGCCGCCATACCCTTGAGCAGGGCGTATGCCTCGCTGGGAAGCAGTCGAACCGGTCGTCCGTGTGCTCTCGAGGGAGTGGATGAGCTGAGCCCGACCTCGCCGGTGGCCTCGTCGTAGGTGAGGGGGAGGTGCGTGCCCTCGCCTTCGGCGGTGGATTGGATGAGCAGGTCCGTGAGCCTTCGTGCGTGATCGGTGCTGCAGTTGAGTCGCTTCGCCACGGCCTCGACGGAAAGCGAGTCCGCGTCGTTCTGCAGCGCGCCGATGAGGGCAAAGAGATCCCTGGCTCGTTCGATGCCGCCGGGGCGTCCCTTTGATCGCTTCGTGACGCTCTGACTCTGCTTGCCGCCAGAGCCTTGGAGTCGGCTGACGACGTTAGCCTTGGCATGCGTGTCGGCCGCCTCTTTCACAATCGTGTTGTATGCGTCGACCAGCGTCCGGGGGGACAGGGGAGTGATGCCCTCGGCGACGGCCCAACGTGCTGCGAGGCTAACGTCTGCCGCACTGACGGCCCAACGCATGGATCCGGACTCGTCTCGTTGGACAGACCCCGAGCGTACGCAGGCGTTTTGCACCTCGTCGCTTGGTGTTGGCGCAACCAAAAAAGTCAAGCTCTCCGTAGGCTCTCCAATCTGGAAGGGGAGAACGTGGTAGCTTTCGGCGTTGAAGTCGAGAGGGATTTCGTAGTGAGAACGCTCCTCGACCGAGACGCGCGCAAAGCGGTCCAGCCGAAAGACGCGCGCCGCATCCACATCGAACTCGCCCTTCTCATCGACCTTCGCCGCGACGTAGTAGCTGTGGTACCAGTTGCCAAAGGTTCCGAGCAACGCCAGGCGGTAGCGTGCGCGCTTGCCGTCAGCCTTCTGATAGTCAGCCCTGACGAAGTGCTGCGACAGCAGCGCGTCGCTCAGGTGATTCTCTATGGGGTTGCGTGCTTCCTCTCGGCCCACACTCACGCCTTGCGGCGCAATGGAGAAGGACGTGTTTATCTTGCTGAGGGCGCGACTGAGCTCCGAGCGAAACGGAAAGGCTGGGTCGTCACGCAGCGGGCTGAGTGCGACAACCAGCTGCATGCTTTCGATTTCCGAGAGCTCCTGACTATGGTCGACGAAGGACTCGGTGCCGTTGAGCTGCCACAGCTTGAGGCTGCCTCGCGAGCCTGCCTGCTCGATGATGACGCCCAGGCGGGCCAGCTGCTTGCGGTCACGAGAGAAAGCTTTTGAGAAACTGTCGTCGGATATCTTGCATTTTTCGCCCACTGCGTACCAATTGGCCTTTACCTCGGCGCTTGTCAGGGGGTGATGCGCGTTGGAAAAGCCTACGAGTAGGTTGACCAGACGCATCGCCTGCTCGTCATCCTTCGAGATTCTGACGTCCTTGTTCGTGGGGGCTTCGTGGGCACTGGTCATGTGTTCTTCTCCCTGTCGTCTCTCTAGCAAGACTATACGTTCTTCTGTCTTAAGGACCGCCTGAAGCAAGCGACTGTGGTTTCCAAATGGCACCCATCAAGGCAATTTATCGTGTACGTCACCGTAATTGCTGCTTGCTCCATCCGAATTCTCGGAGCATTAGACGTATACTCGAAAGCTGTATATCGCTATTGAATTTCATTGCCCCGGCAAAGGACGATAAAGCATGTCAGAAACTCGCACGTATCTTGATTACCTCAACGAGAAGATAGACATCTCTCCCGCGAACAGCCAGGAAGAGCTTGACGCTGCGGAGCTGTTGGGCTCGCTCATGCAGGAACACGGGCTCGAGGTTCAGATGCAGGATTTCGATACGCCTGCCGCCGGCGACCTGCCTCGCAACGTCATGTACGTAATCATGTTCCTGGGCATGTTGCTCGTCGGCTTCCTGGGTTCGGTTGTCGCGCTCGTGGGCCTGCTTCTGGTGGGCGTCCCGTTTGCGCTCCTTGTTCTTGAGTACAGTGGGAGGAACGTTCTGGCCAACCTTGGGCCCAAGGCGCGCAGCCAGAACGTTATCGGCGTGCATCGCGCCTCCGGTCCCCTCGTGGTGAAGGGCAACCGACCCATCGTGATTGTCGCTCACTACGACACTCCCAACGAGGGCCTTCTGTACCGCGAACAGTTCTCGGTCTTTCAGCCGCTCATCCGGCGTTCGACGTTCGTCTGCACCAACGTGGTTGCCGTGTGCGCGCTCATTCAAATCATGGGCTTCCTGCCCGAGTCGTTCCGACACCTCCTCTGGATTGTGGGCATCCTGGCTTCGTTGCCCTCGCTGCTGGTCGGCGTTGCGGCGATCTACGGGCGCTTTGCCCCCTGCACCGAGGGAGCGAACGACAACAAGGCGTCCGTTGCGGCCATGCTCGGCGTGATGGATAAGGTGCACCCCTCCGACGACGAGGCTAAGCGCTATATGGCCCTGCACCCGCACATCGAGGCGGTTCCCGCTCCCGAGCCCGAGGGGGCCTTCGACGAGCCCGAGTACCCTGGCGATGACGACGTTGCCGTCAATCATTACGTGCCGCGCGGCTACGATGACGAGCCTGTCGCCGAGCCCGAGCCTGCCGACTATCCTGCATACGTCGAACGGCCTCAGGACGAGGTCTATGGCGCGTCGACCTTCGGGCCAGCTCCGGCTGACGACTACCAGGAGATCGCTTCTCCCCAGGCAGAGGCCTTCGGTGGAGAAGTGCTTGCCAAGGAGGAGTCCGACGACCACTCCGTCGCCGTCGATGTCGAGGCGGACGAGCTGAGCGTGCCGAGCTACAAGGAGCTCCTTGCGGGCAGGGTCCGCCGCGGCGCCGAGTTCATGCAGAGCCTGAACATCCTTCCCGAGGATTGCCAGATCATCTATAAGGAGCCGCCCGCTCCGCAGATCGACCTTTCCGACCTTCCCGAGATTCCCGAGATTCCGGACTTCTCGAGCCTCTACGCCGAGGAGGATGCGGCGCTTGCCGCCGAGGGCCTTGCCGACCAGAATGCCGCGTCACCCCAGCCGTCTGGATTCGTCGAGTACGACCATGAGATTCCCGAGTACTACGAGTACCCGGAGTACGACGAGGACGGCCTTCTCCACTACGTCACGTACGAAGAGCAGTACCCCTTCGCCCACTATGAGCTTGTCCAGCCGGAGCCTGTCCAGGTTGCGTCGACGGGCGCCTTCGAGGAGCACTCTGCGGTAGGCGAGCCCACCCCTCGTGCCGCCGCTGCCGACGAGCCCATCGAGGGTACGGAAGAGGACGGCTTTGCCGAAGTCACCGAGAGGACCGAGCTTTCCGAGACCACGTCCTTCTTGCCTGATGCGGAGCAGTCCTTTGTTGCTTCGACACAGGACCTCGGCACCCGGACGGAGTCCGAGCACGAGAGCTCGCTCGAGGACGTTCCGAGCTTCGAGCCCATTGCGTCGATAGTTCCCGAAGTCCCCGAGACCGACGAGCTAAATGCGGTCGCGAATGCGTTCCAGCCCTCCGACGAAGCCGCCGTGCCCGACGAGCCCGATGGCGCTACCGCCAGCGCTGACGGCGATTCCGCCGCCGACGAGCCTCTGTATGCCGGGGTGCCGGCTGAGTATGAGCCTATCGTGCCCGAACTTCCCCTGATGGACGCTGATGGCGCGGAGCAGGAGACGCCGGCTGGATTTGATGCTCAGGAGACCACCTCTTTCGCTCCCGTTGCGGACGCGGCGGAGGGTGCTCCCGTAGAGGTCGGCGCCGCCGACGACGCGGCCGCACCGGTTGTGCATCCGGAAGCTGCTGCCCAAGTCGAGTCCCTTTACGAGGATGCGGAGTTCGAGACCGTCTCCGATGGGGGCGAGGCTTCGGCCGGGGCCGCACCTGCGCTTCTGGACAACCTCAAGACGGCTTGGGGCCGACTGGTCGAGCGTTTCAGGAGCCCCGCTGCTTCGGCTGAGGATCGTGAGCAGGTCGAGCGTGCCGCTGACGCCGCGGCGCCCGCTGACTCTGACGTGACCGAGGTCGCCGACACCGCCGCCGAGGCCGTCGCCGATGAGAGCGGCGACTTCGCAGTGGAGACTCCGACGATTGCCGAGCCGAGCACCGAGGAGGCGGGCTCGGGCGAGACGACGGCATTCGAGCCAGCACCCTCCGCGAAGGCAGCCTCCGGTGCTGAGGAGTCCGAGGCAACCCAGACGGTTGGCTTCGAGCCCCTTCCTGAGACGACCCACGAGCCCTCCCCTCGTTCGGAAAGGCTCGGCCAGGACATCCAGACCATGCAGCCCGCGCCGATGCCCAAGCAGGACATCGATCCGCAGGCGACCATCGCCGTAAGCGCAATGACCTTCTCGTCCGAGCAGGACGTTCCGGAGGAGGAGCTCGCAACCAAGGACGTCAGCGGCCTCGACGCCCTGTCCGTCGACGGCCTGGGCATCAAGGGTGTCTCGGAGGAGAAGCCCAACCCCGCACCTATCGAGGATCCGTCATGGGGGACAAGCTCGTTTCGCCCGATGCCCCAGCCCAACATCGCCCGCCGCGCGGTCCTGTTCGACCTTCCCGACCCGTCCGTCACCCCGTCCGATCCGTTCGTGAGCGACCCAGACTCCACGTCGCCCACGCCGAGCACGCTCGACAACGCTCCGGTCAAGCCGATTGAGTCCGTTGCTCCCGAGCACCGCGCCGAAGCGACCGACGAGGGCACACGCCATGGAGAGCGCCAGGCCATCGGATTCGTCAGCAGTGCTGACGCGCCCCTGCGCCAGTCTGTCCAGGCTGCCGAGAAGCGTCAGAAGAAGCACTTCTCACTGTTCGGACACAAGAAGGCAGAAGAGCCGGAATCGATGAGCGACTGGCTTGGCGTCGAGCAGGACTATGACGCCAAGAAGAACGGCCGCAAGATTGGTAACTGGGACAACTTCAAGGACGAGTCCGAGAAGGGCCGCGGCAACTGGAAGGGTGGCGGCACCACCCGCTCTGGGTTCCGCGTCGTTGAGGGCGAGCAGAACGTTGAGCCCGAGGGCGCCGTGGGATACGAGCTCTCTTTGGGTCCTGAGGGTGCTGGCGAAGTCCAGTACGAGTATGGTAAGCAAACGCATTCGTCCGAGGATGCTGCTGCGCCCTACGATGACGGCTACTCCGAGCCGCTTGCTGAGTCTGGTAGGGAGCCGAACGACGAGGACGTCCGCGAGGCCATCCTGGGAATGAACGACGACGAGCTTCTCGCACACGACATCTGGTTCGTCGCCGTTGGAGCTTCCTCGCTCGATCATGCTGGCATCAAGAACTTCCTAGCGGAGTATCGCCGCGACGTTCGTGGCGCCTTCGTCGTCAACCTGGACTCCGTCGGCGCCGGCGACCTTACCATCCTGAGCCACGAGGGCTCTGCCGAGATCCGTCGCGCGGACAGGAGGATGGGTCGCCTACTCCTCAACATCGCAAGGGACATGCACGTTGCCCTGGGCCACAGGAAGTACAACTGGGCAACGACTGATGCTACGCCCGCCATGAAGGCGAACATGCGCGCGACCACCATCATGGGAACGGCGCCTTCCGGTGTTCCGGCGCTGTCGCATACGGCTGAGGACGTTGCGCCCAACATCGATCGAGCGCAGGTCGCAACGGTCACTGAACGCGTTGCCGAGCTCATCCGCCGCGCATAGTCTCGTATCAAGAAGAGCAGGAGGCCCACCTCGACGAGGTGGGCCTCCTTGTGTGTCCGGTCGCTATGATATGGGCAAGAATAGCGCTCGCCTTGCTTTAGGAGCAGTTGGCTCGCAGATAATCGATGATGTCGTTGGATTCGTACAACGGCTCGCCGTCGATAAAGAGGCAGGGGACCTGCTTCTTGCCACCGACCTCGATAAGCGTCTTGAGCGCGGCGTCATCCGTGAGGATGTTGCGCAGCGGAAGCTCGATGCCGTCCTCTTCCATAAAGTCGAGCACCTTAGCGCAGAACGGACAAGTGGGCTTGTAGTACAGAACCAGTTCCTTTTCTTCAGCCATGGTACCTCCTTCGTTTTGCGGACGATTAGATATTACCCACGTAACGGCTGGAACCCCTGCTTTTTCGCTGCGCTTGTTACAAAAGGTTGAGCCGTCGCGCCCCGGCATGGCCGTACCCGAAGGCGTTGCGCGTCAAGAGGGCTGGGGACTCCGTAGCCAGAATGGGCACGCGAGCGAGAGGCAGGCGCTTCTCGCTGGGTCCCTGGCTAAGGGGCTGAATGTGCGTTTTTGCTTCCCAAAGGACTGGCCTTATGTCTGGTGACGGACGTTTCATGTGGAACCCTCCCGAGCCGCGATTGTTCTTTTGCGGGCTTGCGAGAGAAGGGTAGACCTTGGGCGTAGCACGAATCTGACCACGGACTTGAGCTGCGGTAGACTTGACTGTTGTCGATTTTTGCCCGGGGGATTGCGTTGTTGGCGCATAAAAAGGGGACCCTTCCGTCGGAAGGGTCCCTGTCAAGTCACTGGAGCGGGCGACGGGACTCGAACCCGCGGATGATGGCTTGGGAAGCCATTGCCTTACCACTTGGCGACGCCCGCGTACGGATGAATAGTAGCACACTTGTCGCAACCGACGCCTATCCGAGCGGCCAATTTCGGCGCGTGTCGCTTCCGGGGCCGGGCGTGCGTGAACGGGTCACACGTTGGATGCAGATACTTCTGATACCTACACCTTGCGTGCGGATGGATGGTTTAAAATCCCCCTTGCGCTTTTAATTGAATCGGGGCCCTTGGGGCCCATCCCATTTTTTGGGAGAACGAAGGGATACTACATGGTCGAGACCATGACCGAGCAAGAGGCCAGGCGCGCTCTCGAGGGGCTGGCTCCCCAGATTGAAGCCTACGCCGAGCTGATTGTCCGCAAGGGCATTGCGGTTCAGAAAGGGCAGGAGGTTGTCGTTAACTCTCCGGTCGAGCGCGCGGACTTCGCCCGCATCGTTGTCAAGAAGGCATATGAGGCTGGTGCCGGGCACGTTACCGTAATCTGGGCTGACGACCAGATGAGTCGTCTGGAGTATCAGAACGTTGACATCGACTACTTCAAGCATGTGCCCGCGTGGAAGCGCGAACAGCTCAACGGCCTTGCCGAAGACGGTGCATGCTTCCT
>ERZ808037.2018-NODE-2018-length-11320-cov-3.213466_pt1 | contig 11320 bp, 8 predicted proteins | sample MGYA00380190_ERZ808037 | MGnify/ENA primary metagenome ERZ808037 (study PRJEB31490, sample SAMN06133399) | mouse gut metagenome | isolation source: J9 | host: mice | place: China: Chengdu | collected 2015-05 ...
CTGCGTACTTGACCTCCTCCAGCGTTGAGCGGAACGCTTTCACCAGCCCGTGGGGCAGTTTATGGATGAATCCCACTGTATCCGCCAGGAAAAAAGGCATATTTTCTATGGTGAACCTGCCCTCCCGGGAGAATGCACTACTCTCCTGGGAGAATGCACTACTCTCCTGGGAGAATGCACTACTCTCCCTTGTATCAGATTTCGGATAAATGCATCGCACATTAGTGTCCAGGGTGGCAAAGAGCATATCCTTCTCCATTACTGTCTTGTCCCTGCCTTCACCGTACAAATCCACCATGCGGTTCAGAATCGTGGATTTCCCCGCGTTGGTATAGCCCACAAGAGCCACTTTGGGGATTTGGGACTGCATACGCTTCTTGCGCATGGTCTCCCTGGCTCCGGCCACTTCCTCCAGCTCCCTCTTCAGCTCGCTGATCCTATGCTCGATTTTACGTCTGTCCAGTTCCAGCTTTGTCTCTCCCGCGCCCCTGTTGCTTAGACTTCCGCCCGTGGTGCCCCCCTGTCGGCTTAAGTTTTCGCGCATCCCCACCAGTCTGGGCAGAAAATACTGCAGCCTGGCAGTCTCCACCTGAATCTTGGCTTCCCTGGTCTGGGCCCTTATGGCGAAGATGTCCAGTATCAGGTTGGTCCGGTCAAGAACCGGCAGCTCCAGCTCGCGCCCCAGGTTGCGGACCTGGGAGGGGGACAGGGCATTGTCGAAGACGATTTCCTCCGCCTGGCATACACCGGCGTACTCCCGCACCTCTTCCACCTTGCCCGTGCCGATATAATAAGCTTTGTTCACATCCGGCATCCGCTGGACAATGACGCCCGTCACCTTTTTTCCGGCAGCTTCGGCCAGGCTCTTCAATTCCTCCATGGAATGGTCGAAATCCGGCTCTTCCCCTGTATCCAGGCCCACCAGCAATACCTTTGTAGCATCAGTCTCTTCTCTGTTCATTCTCTTTGTCTCCCTCCATGGCCTGGTCCTGCTCCGGGGAGCATTCCTGAGCCTGGCTCTCCAGCTCAAACCAGAACAGCACCCCGTTGGTATAGTTTTCGACGCCATACTTTTGGTTCATGGATTCCATGATTGCCTTCACGATGGACAGTCCCACGCCGCTCCCCCCATATTCCCTGGTTCTCGCTTTGTCTACCTTGTAGAATTTCTCCCAGAGATGGGGGATGGACTCCTCCGGGATGGGGATGCCCGTGTTGAACACGCCTATCCTCACTTTTCCCTCTTCAGGCTCCAGCGAGACCACGATCCGTTTGCCTGTCCTGCTGTCCACTGCCTGGCAGTGATTCATGGCATTGGTAAAGTAGTTCATGAAGACCTCCTCGGTCTTGTACACATCCCCCCACACATAGGCGGGATCCTGATTCTTCAGACTCACCTGGATATCATTCTGCTTCGTGAGGATCTCCGCCGACTGGATATAGTTCCGGATCAGCGCCGTCACGTCAAAACGCTCCATGGCCACCATGTCATTGCCGAATTCCAGCTGATTGAGCGTCAGCAGCTTTTTTACCATGTTGTTCATCTTGGAAGCTTCATCCATGATGACTTCGCAGTAGAAGCTTCTGCTCTCCGAATCATCGTTGACTTCTTCGGTCAATCCTTCCGCATAGCCCTGAATCAACGCGATGGGGGTCTTCAGCTCATGGGACACATTAGCCAGGAACTCCTTGCGCATCTCATCTATCTGTTCTTTCTTTTCGATATCTTTCTTCAGCTCATTGTTGGCAGTCTTCAGCTCGGATATCATGTGTTCAAGAGAGGCCGACAGCTTGTTGATGTTTTCTCCCAGCAGACCTATTTCATTGCGGTCGCTTCCCTTATACTTGGCTTCAAAATCCAGGTGCACCATCTTTTCCGATATGCTGTTGAGCTCCAGGATGGGCTTCGTGATTTTCCTGGAGACGAACCAGATGATGATGCCACCGGCTATAGTGGCTACTATTCCCATGTAAGCCAGGAACCGATTGGCAATCTTGGCGCTCTCACGGATGCTTTCCACCGGAGTGTGCATGATAAAGGATATGCCTGAGCTCAGTCTGCCGTACATTTCCAGGAAATCACCGTCTCCTATGCTCACCCGCTGTATCACATAGTCCTCGCCTTCCTCTATCACTTTCACCGCATCGTTAAAAAAGCCGAACACATATGCGGCAAGGCGTTTTTCCAGTTCCGCTCCGCCGTTAACGGATGCATATTTCCGCATGGAATTCGCATCCATGACATAGACTGTAATATTATAGATGCCGCAGACGTCGTTCAGTTCCTCCCGGAACGCTTCCGTGCTGTAAGTGTCGCTGTTAGCCGCCTGGCGGATTGTATGGTAGGCTTCGAAGATCACTTCTGTCTTGCTTCTAATATAATATTGCTCCAGAAACAGGTTATTCATGCTCCAGCACAGAAAAATAGTTCCGGCTATCAACCCAATGAAAATCAGCGCTAGCTGCCGTCTGATGGAATGTGTCATAAAAACCTCCGATTGACGATTCAGACATCAAGCTTATAGCCCGATGCCCATGGGGCATGGTCCTGGCATTACTTGTCCTCTTCCAGCTTATACCCCATGCCCCATATGGTCTTGATCAGCTCGCCTTTCTCCCCCATTTTACTGCGAAGCTTTTTTACATGCGTATCGATGGTGCGCGCATCCCCGAAGTAGTCGTAATTCCATACATTGTTCAGAATCCGCTCCCGGGACAGGGCGATTCCCCTGTTCTCCAGGAAATAGGCCAGAAGCTCGAATTCCTTGTAGCTCAACTCCACAGGTTTGCCGTCTATATGCACCTGATGGGCAGCCTTGTCCAGCTGGATGCCCCCGCAGCTTAGGATCTCATCGTTGGATCCCTGATTGGTGCGCCGGAGAATGGCCTCAATCCGCGCCACCAGGATTTTCGGGCTGAAAGGTTTAGTGACATATTCGTCCACTCCCATCTGGAAGCCCTGCAGCTCGTCCTGCTCGTCCGACCTGGCTGTCAGCATGATGATGGGCACTTTGGAATAGGCCCTGATTTCCCGGCATACCTGCCAGCCGTCCATCTTCGGCATCATCACGTCCAGGACGATCAGCGCAATCTCTTTTTCCTTAAAAAAAATGTCCAAAGCTTCTTCTCCGTCTCCGGCTTCCAGGACATCGTAACCGCTTTTCACCAGGAAATCCCGCACCAGCTTGCGCATCCGGCTCTCGTCATCTACTATCAGTATCTTCAATCGATCCATATCTGCTGCACTCCCTTTCTCAGCGGCCCGGGCATTGCTCTTAAAACCAGGTTCAGTGAACCGAAGCCGTCACTTTCCCGAGGTCGCACCCGGCCAGGTGTCACTGGCCCAGCTTCAACTCCAGCTCCCGGTCGCGTATGGCCTGCTCCCGCTCCGTCAGCTCCTGTTCCCAGGAAGCGTACTTGTCCGTGATAGCCCTCTCATAATTCACGATATTCGGCTGGTCGCTGGCAAAGCAGATGCCGAACATGGCCAGGATGGCTATCACCAGCATGACATTCAGAAAGACGGAAATCGTGAAACGCTCCTTCTCCTTGTCCCGATCCTTCTTTTTGGAAGGCACCACCCTCTCCCTGGCTGGATTTGTGCGCCCCCTCAGCTCTCCGTCAAAGGTGATGTACAGCGGAATATCCATGATGCTCCCGGGATCTGCTCCCGGCTGGGCAAGCAGGAAGTCCCGGAGCTTGCGCAGGTAATTTATTCCCACGGGCGTTTTGAACAGACGTTCCTGAATGGTCTTTTCATATATATAGCGTATGCTCTCCGGTGAGGAATAATCTATGCGCTCCTCCAGATATGCGATTCTCTGTTCCTCTGTCCGGGCCAGCTGGGCATCTTTCTCTGTGTAAAAAAGATAGCCGCCCACGGACAAAGTGTTTTTTCCCGAATCCATAGGACACCTCCGTAAATAATTCCTGAACGAATCCAGGTTATTCTGTTATTATGTTCTTTATTTCTGTCAATTACGTTTTGTTATCATTATATCAGATTCCGGGATATTTTCAAGCTTCAGCTCACAGGTAAAACGCGGTATAGCAAAAAACAGGGACAACTGCATCCTGAAATACAGCTGCCCCTCTGGATTCTTCTCAAAATCCCGTCATTTCATTCATCCCAGCCACTCATCTAATCATTTTGGGTCACAACCTCTCCGTGTCCAAGGTTGTATGTAATCTCTCCCTCCAGCTCCACCTTCAGTACAGTCGTCAGAGGATGCATCTCCATCTTGTCCGCACGAATCCACAGAGTACCCGGAATACCGCTCCATGGCAGCGAACCCGTATAGTCGAACATAAGTTCTTCCCCTGTATGTAAAACACTGACTCTCTTCACCCTGGTCTTCACTCCCTTTACGCAAAGGAATTCCGAAGGCTTGTCATAGACAAAGAGGTATATGGTCTTCTTATCCTCCGACAGGGTGCTTCCTCCCAGATACTGGCTGTAGCTGAGCCCCTTTTCTGTATTGTAAATAGCTTCCTCATTATCATGGATGAATGAACCCAGGTCCTCCAACACCTTTACCTGGCGTTCGTCCAGAGTGCCGTCCTCCCTGGGGCCCACATCCAGAAGCATTCTGCCTCCCAGCGTGATGCAGTCGCAGAACATCCTGATCACCTGGCGGCTGGTCTTATAGTGATTGTCGGAAGCCCGGTACCCCCACGAACTGTTGATCGTGGTACAGAATTCCCATTCTCCTTTAGGGCCATAGAGAGGTATGCCCTGCTCCGGCGTCTCATAATCGCCATATCCCTGCAGTCTGGAATTCACCAGAATGTTGGGATTCAAGGACTGAAGATATTCCTTGAATTCTTTCGCCTTCCACTGGTTCGCGCTGCGTTCCCAATCCCCGTCAAACCACAGAAGGTCGATGGTACCGTAATTCGTCATCAGCTCCCGGATCTGATTGTTATTAAACTCCAGGAATTCCTGCCATTTCTCCGGATCCTCCGGGCCACCTGCGGGAGTGGCGAACACATCCTTCAAATGGTTCTCAGGAGCGTCCCCTTCCGGATATACCGTCCTGTAACGGGGATCTGACCAGTCGATCAGCGAAAAATAAATCCCCACCTTCATGCCCGCTTCCCTTACCGCCGCGGTATATTCCCTGATCAGGTCGCGTCCTGCGGGCGTCTTCTTTACCACGCTCAAATCGGAATATTTTGTGTCAAACAGGGCGACGCCGTCATGATGCTTGGATGTCAAAACCACATATTGGGCTCCGGCCCTTTTAAACAGATCCGCCCATGCCTTTGCGTCGAATTTTGATGCCGTAAAACCTTCACACTGCTTCATGTAATCTTCGTAGGAAATAACCCCGTTGTGAAAAGACCAGGATTCCGACACATCCCCTACCGCATAGATACCGTAGTGGATAAAAATCCCCAGCTTTGCTTTCCGAAACCATTCCTGCATCATTTTAGAAAATCCTCCTTTTCATCAAAACATGATGAAATCATTATAACATGAACCCTCTGTAAAGTCATCCGAAAAGAAAATTTTATCAGCCGGATTCTTCCTGCTCTTTCAAAGGGTCATAAAAGCTGTCCGGCTTCATTGCTTTCTTGATTCTCAGCACACAGAACCAGACCGGTGCGGAAAAAAGGATGAACATCATCAACTGCGGAATCAAAAGCACGATATAGATCCAGGCTATATTAACGGCTAAAAAAACAAGCGTCATGACCCACTTTCCACAGGACATTACCAGTGAGAACAGAATTTTCTTTTTCAACCCAAATTCCGGATATAATACATTGACTGCCGGAAAATACCAAAGCAGCACAATCGCCGCAATCAACCAGAAAAAAAGCACCAGATAAACCGCTGTGTTCAATTCCCGTCCGTAGACTGCATATAAGCCCAGGGCCACCGCCGGCACATAAATCAACATCATAAGGTTGCCGTTCCAAAAATACTGCTTAAAATAGCCAAACATGGACTTCAGCACTTTACCTTCTTTTCCTTCAAATACGTCGTTAAAATAGGCCGCTGCCGCAAATATGGCAGGAAACAGCCCAAATACCACCAGCCCGCAGAGGGACAGCAACAACATGCACAGATTCACAAGAACCATTCTGTACAAGCTTTCGAAAAAGCGGTAAAAACGTGCATTCTGCAATCTTTCAAATGCATTCTGTTCCATTGCAAACCTCCTTGCTTCTACAGCTTCGGTCCCCCGTAGCCTGAAGTCCCATATCAACATAATCCGGGACCCCGTATAAACGGAACCCCGGACATGTCATACATACATATCACCGATAAATCATCCACAATCGGCTACGTAAAAACCAGTTGCCTCCATAACCGAAACGTCTTCTGCATCAGCCGACGATTCCGGCATTGCTGGCGCTTTCCACGAATCTCTTCTGAACGAACATATAGAGCACGATCAGAGGAATGATGACCAGCAGGGAAGCCGCTGTCAGCACGGAAGACTGATACAGCACATTCGTGTGCTGGAAATAGAAATCTCCCGGAACCTGGGAATGGATTCCCCACAAAGCATTGTCCATGCCGGCTGAAGAGGAATTCAGCTTCACCATCAGGTTCAACTTGTTGGCCACGAACAGGTTCGTGTAGTACGTATCATTCCAGTTCCACACAAAGCTCAGCACGCTTACGGTGATAATGCCGGGCACCGCATTGGGCATGATAATCTTGAACAATGTCCCGAAAAAGCTGCACCCGTCCATATGCGCCGCTTCCTCCAGCTCCCTGGGAAGCCCCCGGAAGAACTGACGGAAAATGAAAATATACAGACCGCTCTTGAGCCCCATACCGAAAAAGTCCAGCATGAAAAGCGCCACAGGATTCCCCAGAAGATTAATGGAAGACCCCGTTATCAGTTTGATAATGCCGAAAATATCGAAGTTCCTAAAGAACAGGTACTGAGGCAGCATCAAAACAGAAGGCGGCACCACAATCGTTAAAATCACCACACCGAACAGCTTCTGCAGCTTCTTGGAACGGATTCTTGCGAATGCGTAACCGGTCAATGCCGCGGACAATACCTGCAGCAGCACCTGCAGCGCCGTGGTAGCCATCGTATACGCCAGCGCAGCCGGATAATCCAGCAGTTTAAAGGCTACAAAAAGATGTTCTATGGAAAAGGTGGAAGGAACCCATGTGGAAACCGGGCTGCCCACTTCTTCCGGCGACATGAATGACGCGGAGATCATCTGCAAAATAGGCATCAGGATGATAAATCCAATGCTCAATATCAGCGCATACCGCAGAATCGACATCAGGATATGTCCTCCCTTGCGCCGGAACCAGATTGCCCATTCCGCAGACGTCTTCGGCAGTCTCCTTATCTTTTTGCGGGCAGGAGCCTTGGTTTTGGATTTAGTCATTATAGAACACCACCTTTCCAAGAATCAGTGATACAATACCTACCACAACCAGTGTCAGCACCAGGAACGAAACGCTCATTGCGGCGCTGTAGCCATACTGCCCACTGCCAAAAGCCGTAGACTGCATCGTACTGATCAGCTTCGTCCTCATCAGATTGTCAGTCAGTGTATAAATAACATTGGTCAACACCAGGGGCGATACCGTAGGCAGCGTCACCTTCCAGAAAGTTTCGTAGGCTGTCGCGCCTTCCATCTTCGCCACTTCATACATGCTGGGGCTGACGGACTGCAGGCCTGCCAGGAATATCAGAATCTGGACACCGCTGAGCTTGATTGTCTCAAACACATTGGTGATGACGCCCAGGATGGAAGAAATAATCTCCACCGGCAGCCCTACGCCATCAATCAGGAAATTCACAAGCATCATGGCACCGCTGAGGCTCTGTGTGGCCGAACCACCACCGCCTGAAGACTCTTCCAGAGAAACGCCCACCAGCTGTACGCTGATCAAGTCCGTTGCCAGCACAATCGGCAGAAAGAACAATACTCTGGCCGCTCCTCGGAACTTGAACTTTCCGTTCAGAAGCACTGCCGCGAACAGAGAGAAGAATATAATCAGCACCGTATTGGGCAGCGCCTGTGTAAAGGTAAGAATCAGATCCTGATAAAAGGTGGCGTGCTCACGCAGTACATATTTGAAATTCGCAAGCCCTACCCAGGTCTGTTCCAGTCCTCCCAGCGTCACCTGGACATCATTTACGCTATAGATGATTACTTCCACCAACGGCTTTAAGAAAAACAAAACCATACCTATCAGCCAGGGCGTCATCATCAGCAGCGCCCATCTGTCCTGCCTGCGGTAAAAATCGGAGGATTTTTTCCGTTTCTTTTTCGTTTCCTGCATTTTCCTTCACCCCCTATTCTACAAGCAGGTAGCTGTGTGCCGCCACCTCTTTGCCGTCGGCAGATACCGCTTTCTCACCGTAGTTCACGTATACGGTAACGCCGTTTTCATAAGTTACCTTGACCGCTTTTTCGGCAATTGTCTCATGGGAAGCCATATCGCTGTCCTCCACCTTTGCCGCGAAGGCCGCATATTCACTGTATACCTGTGCAATCCGTTCTGCCCAGCTGTCATAATTGATGGAATAATAATCCGCATACAGGGCATAATAGAGGTCGTTCATTTCTGATTCCATGACATAAAACTTAGGATTGCTTCGGGTCTCAATACATTTCAGAAGCAGCTCAGAGGTATCCTTTTGGGTCTGGTAGTTCAGAGGCTCCGTAGAATAGGAAGCGCAGCCGTCCAATACCAGCTGAAGGAACGGTATGTCATAGTCAAAAATGGTATATTCGGTGCTGCGGGTAGGCATGTCGCTCATTTTCTGTACGCCGCCCCATGCATACTGGTAAGGAGCCTTCATCACAAGCGCAAAGCTCTCTTCCAGAATATTCATGGATTCTGCCACCTTGCTCAGAGCTGAATCACGGTTCATGGCAGCCTTTTCGTTATAATCAGGTATCAGCTCGTTGCCCATGTCCGTAACGGTAAGCCCCTTAACGTTAAACTTACTGATGCCTTTTACGGCTTTCTCCGTATAGGACGACAGATAGGTGGGCGACAGCAGATAAGGAGACCATATCATGCTGAACCTGGAGGTAAATCCTGCCATGGCCGTCTCCGTATGCCATGCGTAATCATTGCTCAGATAACGGCTGCCATACTTTTGGGCATACTTTCTCGCACTGTTCTTCTGACCGAAATCAAAGGAGGGATAGATATATTGCATGGCAACATCAGGATACAGCCCAAACCCCAGGCTCTCCGCTGTCGCTGCCAGGGCATTCAGATCCTTCTTGCTTCCCTGTGCGCTTTCTACCTTAACCTTGCTCAGATTCTCGTGTCTCTGGCCTCCGTCCAGCCAGCCGTCCAATTGCACTACCGCGCCGTCAACACCCCGGCTGCTCAAATCCTGGAGAATAGCCTCTGTCTCCTTAAAGGATGTCAGCTTCCTGATTCCATTGTAAGGGAATCCCAGGAATGTTTTGGATTCCAGCGTAGATCCCAGTATTTCCAGATAAAGCTCCGCGCTCCGATCCGATAGCGGGGTTAAAATACCCTTGTCCATCAAATACTTTCTGTATAGATGCGCCAGACCAGTGTAATTGCTCTCTCCCGCATCCGTAATCAGCTTATAGCGCAGCTCAATGTTTCCTTCAAAAGCGTCCTGAACGCATCTGTTCACCATAACGCCTGAGTTGATGGTACTGGCTACATTTTCCTTCTCTGTAAGACGGAACGTAAAATAAGCATTGTTGTAATTGTCTGTCTTTCCGGAAACCTTTGCGTTGATCTCCGCCATGGCCTGACCGTTTTCCACGATGGCCAGCACAGCGTAATCCTCATACACTGCGCCTATGACAGGCATCATAGCGGAATAGTCCGCGGCAGGCACCGGCTCTGTATCCAGAAGAACATCATTTCCATATACGCGGCTGGAATAATCATTTGCGGAAACCTTCTGATTGTTAAAATTGATCACCGCTCCCATGCCGTCCGGAACCACGAAATATCCTTCTTCCTCCTGACCAGCAGAAAGGAAATAGGGAAGCAGAGTGACTGATGCAAGAATTACCTCGTCATCATTTACCGTAAGGCTATCCATGGGCATGCGCACCACCAGGTCTCCTCCGTCCAGGACATATTCCAAGGCTGCCTGGATTTCCAGATTGGTCCACTCGCCTTCGTATCCGTTCTCTTCATTATCCGCCAGAAGATCATCTTCCGTATACTGCCCTTTCTCATAAAACATATCGTACAGTCTGCGGATGGTGGACTGCAGTTCGTTTCCGTCCTTGGTACGCGTATATTTTCCATCGTATAAACGATAAAAATCGTTCATCCACTCACGCTCTTCCACCGTCAGATTCTCCAGCACCAGCGACTTCATGCGCTCTTCTGAAATGTACTTGGGAACACAGTCCAGAGTAAGTTTTTCCTCTTTGAGCGTATAGTTGATCCTGATACCGTTCTCAATCTCCGCATATTCCATCTGACCCGGTTCAATAGCCATGGTATAATTGACCTGGGTAGTGATGTTGGCTGCTTTGATGTCCTTATAATAGGACACCATAAAATCCGACTTTTGGTTTGCCTTGATATTGGCATTGCCGCTGTCGCCATCCATGATCTTGGTCTCAATCGCAACGCCGCTGCTCCTGTCCACCAGACAAAGCAGCGCATCTTCTCTGTCCAGATAAAGCTCCGCCTGGTCAGTCTGCGCCACCCGCTCCATGTCGGCGGTTACCTCCTTGGGCGACTCCACCGTATACGCATGAGCCGTCATTGAAGGCAGCGCTTCTGCTGCAAGGAACAACAGGGCAAACAATAATGCTGTTTTCTTTTGCCATAATCTTCTCATTCTCTTGCTTGCGTCCTTTCTTTTACCTAATTAACTACGCATTCGCGTGCAGCATCCGTTACCCTACAAATAATGCAGCGATATCTCTTCCCACACAGTTGTCAGGAATGATCCCAGTTCACTGACCATCATCACCAGCAAAAGCAAGATGAATATAATGATCACCAACGCAATGATTGTAAGCACAACCGAAGCAATGCCCTGGAAAAACCCGAAACCGTGTACTGAGACAAGGCCGATAAAGCCATAAAAGAGCATACACACTACTCCCAGCACCAGGCAAAAGTTAAGCAGCGCTGCTTCATTCAACGAAAGCACATGGGAAAGCGCCAGATACAGAGCGCTCAGCCACATATAAGGATACTGGGCATACATAATCACCATAAATATCTCTTTCATGCTGCCGCTGCCATTGGTCAGAACGGATACGGACCAGTTTGCCACCATCAGTAATATGGTCTGGGCAAAGGTGCCCAGCATCACTGTCCAAATATTCATGTAACGCGGATCTGTGGTTACAAATACAG
>ERZ808037.2019-NODE-2019-length-11315-cov-3.443139_pt1 | contig 11315 bp, 8 predicted proteins | sample MGYA00380190_ERZ808037 | MGnify/ENA primary metagenome ERZ808037 (study PRJEB31490, sample SAMN06133399) | mouse gut metagenome | isolation source: J9 | host: mice | place: China: Chengdu | collected 2015-05 ...
CCTGCTATGTGGGGGACAATACGGACATCATCGTGATGCGGGAGGGCCTGAGGCTCCTGAAGAAGAAGCTGGTGAACGTCATCGCCGAGCTGGCTGATTTCGCGGAAGCGTACAAGGCCCAGCCCACTTTGGCCTTCACCCATTTCCAGCCGGCCCAGCCCACCACAGTGGGAAAGCGGGCCACGCTGTGGATGCAGGAGTTCTTCCTGGACCTGGAGGATCTGGACTACGTGCTGGGGAATATGAAGCTCCTGGGCTCCAAGGGCACCACAGGCACCCAGGCTTCCTTCCTGGAGCTGTTCGACGGAGACCAGGAGACCATTGATAAGATAGACCCTATGATCGCTCAGAAGATGGGATTCGCGGAGTGCTTCCCCGTGTCCGGGCAGACCTATTCCAGAAAGGTGGACACCAGGGTGGCCAACGTGCTGGCGGGCATCGCGGCCTCCGCCCACAAGATGAGCAATGACATCCGTCTGCTCCAGCATCTGAAGGAGGTGGAGGAGCCCTTTGAGAAGAGCCAGATCGGCTCCTCGGCCATGGCCTATAAGCGCAACCCCATGCGCTGCGAGCGGATCGCCTCCCTGTCCAGATATGTGATGATAGACGCGCTGAACCCGGCCATCACCTCGGCCACGCAGTGGTTCGAGAGGACGCTGGACGATTCCGCCAATAAGAGGCTGTCCATCCCGGAGGGCTTCCTAGCCGTGGACGGCATCCTGGATCTGTGCCTGAACGTGGTGGACGGGCTGGTGGTGTACCCCAAGGTCATCGAGAAGCATCTCATGAGCGAGCTGCCCTTCATGGCCACGGAGAACATCATGATGGACGCCGTGAAGCAGGGCGGGAACCGCCAGGAGCTCCACGAGCGCATCCGGGAGCTTTCCATGGAGGCGGGCCGCAATGTGAAAGCGGAGGGGAAGGAGAACAATCTGCTGGAGCTGATCGCGGCGGATCCGGCTTTCCACATGACGCTGGATGAGCTTCAGAAGTCCATGGATCCCGCCAGATATGTGGGCCGCTCCAGGGAGCAGGTGGAGGCTTTCCTGAAGGACGTGATTCGGCCGGTGCTGGAGGAGAATAAGGAATTGCTGGGCCTGAAGGCCGAGGTAAAAGTATAAAACACCAATTTTTTGTGCCGCCAGGGGCGGCATGGCGGGAAGTATGACATAACATAACGACGACATAAACGTAATCGAGAAGCGGGAGGCATAGAATGGGCGGATTTTTTGGTGTTGCATCCAAGGAGGATTGTGTCTTTGACGTATTTTTCGGAACGGATTACCATTCCCATCTGGGTACCAGAAGGGCGGGCATGGTGGTCTATTCCAGGGAAAAGGGATTTGACAGGGCCATACATAATATAGAGAACGCTCCTTTTCGGACAAAGTTCGACAAGGATTTCAACGAGATGGAGGGGAACATCGGCATCGGCAGCATTTCGGATTTCGAGCCCCAGCCGCTGATGGTGCGGTCCCACCACGGCACGTACGCCATCGCCACGGTGGGCAAAATCAACAACGCGGAGAAGCTGACGGAGGAGCTGCTGTCCAAAGGCCATGCCCATTTCCTGGAGATGAGCGGCGGGGACGTGAACGCCACGGAGCTGGTGGCCTATCTGGTGGACCAGAAGGACAATCTGGTGGAGGGCATCCGGTATGCCCAGGAGTCCATCGAGGGATCCATGACACTGCTGATCATGACGCCCAAGGGGATATATGCCGCCAGGGATCTCCACGGCAGGACGCCGGTGTCCGTGGGGAAAAAGGAGGGCGCATGGTGCGTCTCTTTCGAAAGCTTCGCCTATCTGAACCTGGGATATGAGTTCCAGAGGGAGCTGGGGCCCGGGGAGATTGCGGTGGTCACCCCGGAGGGCGTCCATACATTGGCCCAGCCCGGCAAAAAGATGAAAATCTGCACCTTTTTGTGGGTATACTATGGATATCCCACCTCTGCCTATGAGGGAATCAGCGTGGAAAAGATGCGGTATAACTGCGGCGCGCTGTTGGCGGAGCGGGATGACGTGAGACCGGATACGGTGGCGGGAGTGCCGGATTCAGGTACCGCCCATGCCATCGGCTATGCCAATAAGTCGGGGATACCTTTCTCCAGGCCTTTCGTGAAATATACGCCTACCTGGCCCAGGTCCTTCATGCCCACCATACAGACCCAGAGGAATCTGATTGCCAAGATGAAGCTGATTCCGGTGAAGGATCTGATAGAGGGGAAGAGACTGCTGATGATCGACGATTCCATCGTCCGGGGGACCCAGATGCGGGAGACCACGGAGTTCCTCTACCACAGCGGCGCAAAGGAAGTCCATATCCGCCCCGCGTGCCCGCCGCTTATGTACGGCTGCAAATACCTGAATTTCTCCAGGTCGAAGTCCGAGATGGATCTGATAGCCAGGAGGGTCCTGAAAGAGATGGAGCAGGAGGGGCGACAGATCGACCTGAAGGCATATGTGGATCCCGATACAGCGGAATATAAGGAGATGGTGGAACGCATCGGAAAGCAGCTGAACTTCACCACGCTGCGTTACCACAGGCTGGATGATATGATCGCGTCTGTGGGAATCGACAGGGAAAAACTCTGTACCTACTGTTGGGACGGACAGGAATGACAGGAAAAGAAGTTTGCTTATTAGTTTGGGGTGTTGAATGTGATCAGGATATGTTATGTGGTGGTGGTCTCTCTGCCGTTCGTGGTTTATTATATCTGCAAGGCGCATTATATTGACCGGCATGGGGAGCGGTATTCCGAGGAGGAGCGCTATAAGATGGCGCGGAAGTGCATCCGCATCATGATGCGAGGTGGGAGGATAGAGACGGAGAGCTTCGGGCAGGAGCTTTTGCCACAGGAGGGCGGCTATGTCATGTATTCCAATCATCAGGGAAAGTACGACACGCTGGGAATCATGAGCTCCCATCCGAAGCCATGTACCATCGTTATAGACGCCTACCGCTCCAAGCTTCCCATCACGGATTCCTTCATCGATTTGGTGCAGGGCAGCAGGCTGGACAAGACCGATATGAGGAAGCAGCTGCAGACCATTCTGCAGATTGCCGATGAAGTGAAAAACGGGAGACGTTTTATCGTATTCCCTGAGGGCGGCTACGACCATAATAAAAATGAACTGCAGGATTTCATGGCAGGTTCCTTTAAGTGCGCCACCAAGGCAAAGGCCCCCATTGTGCCTGTGGCCATCATTGACTCCTACAGGCCTTTCGGGGAGAATTCCCTGCGCAGGGTGAAGACGCAGGTACATTTCCTGGCGCCTATCTACTATGAGGAGTACGGCGGGATGAAGACAGTCGAGATAGCCGAGATGGTGAAAGAGAGAATCGCCGCGGTCATCGACAGGCAGCTGAACCCTCAGGGAGAGGTGTGCGATGCTCCTGTGATGCACTGTAAATGAGTTTGGCGTTTCCGAATCTGAAAACAGATTTAATGGATTGTTTGATATTTAACGGAAATAGAACGATATACGAAGCATAGAAAAGCATAAAAAGGACTGCCGCCGGGAAAATACCGGGTATGGCAGTCCTTTCTGTTGCTTAAAGCAAATATTATAGCGGTTTCCCGGTGAGCATCTCGTAGGCCTGGAGATACTTATCTATGGTCTTCTGGACCACATCCTGAGGCAGGATCCAATCATTGCCGGGATTCGCCTTCAGCCAGTCCCGGGCGAACTGCTTGTCGAAGGAAGGCTGACCGTGCCCGGGCTCATACTGGTCAGCGGGCCAGAACCGGGAGCTGTCCGGGGTCAGCATCTCGTCGCCCAGGACGATGTTGCCTTTCTGGTCCAGGCCGAACTCGAATTTCGTGTCGGCGATGATGATGCCGCGGCCCAGGGCGTACTCGGCGCATTTTTTATACAGCGCGATGGTATAGTCGCGGAGCTTCTCTGCATACTCCTGTCCCTTGCCGGGGAAGCGTTTTTCCAGATAATCTACGCTCTGCTCAAAGGAGATATTTTCATCGTGGTCTCCGATTTCCGCCTTGGTGGAAGGGGTATAGATAGGCTCGGGCAGCTTGTCGGACTCCTTTAAGCCCTCCGGCAGCCGGATGCCGCAGACAGTGCCGTCTTTCTGGTAGCTGGCCCAGCCGCTTCCGGTGATGTAGCCCCGCACGATGCATTCCACGGGTATCATCTCCAGCTTCCGGCAGAGCATGCTGTTGCCGTCGAACCTTTCCTGGCGGAAGAATTCGGGCATGTCCTTTACGTCCACGGAAATCATGTGGTTGGGAAGGATGTCCTTTGTCATTTCGAACCAGAAACGGGACATCTGGGTCAGCACGGTGCCTTTCTTGTCCACCTTGTTGCCAAGGATGACGTCAAAACAGCTGATGCGGTCTGTAGCCACCATGATCAGGCTGTCGCCGTTGTCATAGATTTCACGTACCTTGCCCTCTTTGACGGGCTTACATTCTTGATTGTTCATGTTCTCTGTGTCTCCTTTGCCTGCTCTAAGTCTTTTTGACAACCGTCAGCTGCGTTTGCAGCCGTATTATGGCGGTTTTTTATACACAGGCCCGTGCAAAAAGTATCATAAACGCTTGAAATATGCCGCCATGGCGGTGCACGGACCACGCGCAATCAGGGGAGAGAAGAATTCCCCTGATCGATTGTTTTCAGTTTATCACAGATGCCCGAAAAGCACAATAACGCAGAAAGAGAATCCGGTAAAAGAATTCGTCCGCCGGTTGAAGCGGGCGGTGTTCGCCGCGACCCAAAGACTTGGCCGGAACATGGATTCCGTCAGTCGCACAGGAAATCTTTCAGAAGCTCCCTGTCCTCCTCCCGGAAAAAGCGGATGGTGCCGTTTTGCAGCAGCGAAGCGTTCTCGGCTATGGTGCAGAAAATATACTGGCTCAGTGTGGACTTCAGGGAGATGCTGTCGCCCTCTGGTGTCTCGAAGAGTACCTCTGAGCTACATTTCTGTGTCTGTTTCAGGAAATCCATCACATTGATGTCAGGTTTAATATGCATAAGATGACCTCCTTTATGTATTGGTTCCACCATGCCCAAACGGTAGGGTTCGGGCATGGTTTACGCAGCGTTATATGTGGGTGATTCCAGTATACACGAAATGAGGAGGAAATCAACACAAATATGATATCCGTCAAAATGCCCTCAGCACCCCCGCAGTCTGCAGGCGGCCATCAGCAGATCCAGACCCCTCACCTCTTCGAGCCATAGTTCATATTGGTGCGTCCTCGATGCCAATACCGTGTCGAAGGTATCGGAAAGCAGTCTCCCGGCTGCCGCCTGACAGCGGTCTCTGAGCTCTGTCTGTTCCGCCCCTTTCTCCGCCAGCAGGTTTTCCAGGAGCCATGTGAGGCTGTTGATCTGGTCGCTGTCTGCCAGCGCCGTCAGACGGGTGATGTCTGCCACGCAGCCGCCAATCTTGATATACTTCGCGTTCTCGATTTCGATGCGCTCCCCGAAAAAAAGCTCCTCCATGGGCAGCGAGGGCAGTGTCTTGTGCTGCATCCACTGGTGGGCCGGGGCCGTTTGGGGAGTCCCTTTCTGTCTCCATGGGACAAGTTCCTCCGTGGCGTCCAGCACATGATAATCTTCCAGCAGCAGCAGGCAATCCGCGTATTTCAGGTATTCGCCGGATCCGCCGATGACCAGGATGGTGGAGATTCCCTGTTCCTTCAGATCCAGGATTCTGTCCGTATAGGGGATGATGGGCTCTTTCTTCACCAGGCTGCGCATGATTTCGTCCCGGATCATGAAATTGGTGGCGCTGGTGTCCTCGTCTATCAGCAGGCATCTGCTTCCGCCATATGCCGCTTCCACGATGTTCACTGCCTGGGAGACGCTGCCGCTGGCATGGTGGGTGCTGAACATGCGTAGCTCCCGGTCTCCCGGCAGATAGGTGAAAAAGGGAGAGATGTCCGTGTCCGATACCACCCGCCCGTCCTCGGCGTACACCTTACAGGCCGTCTCGTCTGTCGCCACATACTCTCTGCCGTCCCCTTTGACGTGGAAATAGATTCCCTGTTCCAGGCTGTCCAAAAGAGTGCTTTTGCCGCTGTAGCCGCCGCCGGTGATGACAGTGATTCCGCGCCTTAAGCCCATCCCGGTTAGTATCTTGCCGTCGGACAGGGTGAGGGTCACCTGTAGGCTATCGGGGGAGCGGAAAGGAACCGCACCCTCCATGGGAGCATCCGTGTCCGATTGTCTGGGAAGGACGCTGCCGTCCGCCACAAAGGCAGCCAGGCCGCTTTCCCTCAGAAAATCCCGGATTTCCAGCTGGTCTTCATACAGTCTCACATGCTCCGAAAGCGCCTGCCGGTCCATGGCCTCCAGCCGGTCGCAGATGCAGTCCAGCATATTTTTCGTCTCTCTGTAGGTGGACTTCCCATTTATGACATTCCCGTTGATGAGGGGAACGCGGAAATTTGCCCTGAGACGGAAAGCATGCCGTTCCGCCACATAGAGACAGCCGTTTCGCCCGGTCACCACGGAGCCGGCGGTCTGCATGGAGAACTCCGGCTTTTCCCTGGCGTCTTTGTGGTCATTCTGCAGGCTGTGGGACAGTCCGTTCACCGCTTCTGACAGCAGTCGCAGGAGCCAGTCCTCATAGGCAGTCCGGCATCTGCCGACAGGGTTACCGCCGGTGACGGATTGCTCCGGGATCCAGATGAAAAGAATCATCTGCTGCATCGTCCTAAAGCCTGTGCCGCAGAACTGGAACTCCACATTTCTGTAACAGAAAAGCTTTTCATCCTCAATGGGCTGTTCACTGCTGCTGACGGAACTGAGATATCTTTGCCTGTCGGTGTACAGATGGTGGAGAGCTTCTTTTTTCTCGGTGTGCGCATTCATGCAGATTTGTTTGAACTTGTTCATATGTCTACCTCTTCTTTCCGCGCCATGGAGGCATCTTACCTGTGCAGGGCCCTGTTGACCCTGTTCATGGCTGCTTGACGTTGATCTGTGTGCTGTTTTGCGGCATGCCTGTGAGCTGTGCCGCGGTGGGATGCAGGTCTTGGAGAACAAATGCGAGATATTGCCGAATCTGGCAATGCCGGAACGCGATGTCACTGATTTATAGAAGCATATAAAAAAGACATACTATCTGTATGTCTTCAGCCATTCTGCAATCTGAGATGAAAGCCTGCGGAGCAGACTGTTTGGATTCCTATGATTCCTTACATGGGTTTCTGTAAAGAAGCGGCTAATATGACATTTTTCCCATATGAATTTGTTCTCGTCATATTAATCACCTCTTTTCCTTTCCCTGCATTGCGAGATTCATTTTAACATTCGCTGTGTGCTTTGTCAAGAGAATTTCGGATAGTGCTATACTCCTGGGTCTTTTGCAGAAAAACTGGGAACCGGGACATCCGGCCCGGAGCATGTACCGCAAAGCCTGAAAATCCGTTAGGAGATGCCGCGAAATAGCATCGGTATGTAGGCATAGCATCAGGAAATCGGGAGGAAATCGGGACAACAGAAAAGCGGTTGCGCAGAGACCTGGAAAGGAATATAATAGATTTAGGGTGAACATCATCCGGCTGTTGCTGAAGAACGGGGAAATAACCAATACGGCCTCCTGAAGATGCTGGTGATCAACAGGAGAGGGACTTTCGTGGGAGGGCTGACCCTGTTCGGGAACGGATTCGGGAACTACGGACAGGGCATCAAGGTGCGGATGCTGTATAGCCCTATGGATTCGCAGCAGTAAGGTCTGATTACTGAGGGCAGGGATTCTTCCTTGCCTTATTTATGCACACGCCGATGTAAAAATGGCATAGACGCTTGGTATATGCCGTTTAACATCGGCGCAGCGCGAGAGGGGAGAAGAGAGTTCCTCTATTCAAGCTGAACAGGAGGGAATAACCATGGCGATGAGTGAATTTGAGCTGGCTAAGAAACTGGAGGAGAGCATCAACCGGGTGTTCATCGGCAAGGAGGATGTGGTGGAGGATCTGCTGACTTGCCTGCTGGCGGGAGGTCATGTGCTGCTGGAGGATGTGCCGGGGGTGGGGAAGACCACGCTGGCGGCCACCTTGGCCAGGAGCATGGAATGCAGCTTCGGCAGGATCCAGTTCACGCCGGACACCATGCCGGGGGATGTGTCGGGCGTATCTGTCTATAATATGAAGACCAACGATTTCGAGTACCGGCCGGGGGCGGTGATGGCCCAGGTGCTGCTGGCGGACGAAATCAACCGGACTTCCCCCAAGACCCAGGCCAGTCTGCTGGAAGCCATGGCGGAGGGACAGGTGACGGTGGACGGGACGGTCTATAGCCTGCCCCGGCCCTTTCTGGTGATCGCCACCCAGAATCCCGTGGAATTCATCGGCACCTATCCTCTGCCCGAGGCGCAGCTTGACCGTTTCATGATGCGGCTGTCCATAGGCTATCCGGACAGGGAACAGGAGATGCGGATGGCGGCGCAGTTTCTGGAAGGACAGACACCGGATCGGGTGGAACAGGTATGCGGAGCGGAGGATGTTCTGAGGATGCAGAGTAAAGTCCGGGAAGTCGCTGTGAAAGAGTCTGTGGTGGGCTATATCGAGGATCTCATCGCCCTGACCAGGTCGGAACCGCGGTTCGTGCTGGGGGCAAGCCCCAGAGCCATGCTGGCGCTCCTGCGCGCTTCCCAGGGAAAAGCATTTCTGCAGGGGCGGGATTTTGTGAAGCCGGATGACGTGAAAGCAGTGGCCGCTCAGGTGCTGCAGCATCGCCTGGCCCTGTCTTCCGAAGCCCGGATTCAGAAGGTGGATGCACAGTCGGTATTGAAGAGCCTGATTTTGAAAGTGAAGGTACCGGTTTGAGCCGGTTGGGGAAGAGAAACAGGCGGGAGGTGCGGAACCGGATGAAAACGCGCAGATTGGTGTTCCTGGGGCTATGGATTCTGTCCCTGGCGGCCATTACCAACTATGGCGGCGCGGTCAGCTACGGTTTTTTCTTCGGGATGACCATGATTCCTGTGGTTTCTCTTGTGTATATGATATGCGTCTACAGCAGATTCAAAATCTATCAGGAAATCGGCAGCAGAAGCATGGTGTGCGGACAGCCGGAGAAATATCTGTTCGTACTGCAGAATGAAAGCTTTTTTTCCTTTACCAGCGTCAGCGTCAGATTGTTTTCGGATTTTTCCTACGTGGAGGAGATGCCGGGAGACGTGGAGTACGAGCTGCTTCCGGGGGACAGGTTCTCTTTTGAGACCAGAATCGTGTGCAGATACCGGGGCGAATACGAGGTAGGGGTGAAGGAAGTGGTGGTGACGGATTTCTTCCGGCTGTTCCGGCTGCGGTACCACAATCCAGGCACCGTGAAGGCGCTGGTGAGCCCGAAAGTCGCCCCGCTGACAGAATTGAAAAGCATCGGAGAGTTCCAGACGCTTCTGCGCAGGGAAATCCTGGGCGGGACAGAAATGGACATATTGGTGCGGGATTACAGGGAGGGAGATCCGCCCAGGCAGATTCATTGGAAGCAGGCGGCGAGAGAGCAGAAGCTCAAGACCAGGCTGCGAATCGGGGAGGAGAAGGAGGGAATCGCGCTTTTCTGCGATATGAAACGCTATGGCAGGGAGAGGGAGCAGTATCTTCCTCTGGAGAACAAGATGCTGGAAGTGCTGCTTGCGCTGGGATTTTTCTTTGCGGGAAAAGACGCGGGCTTTTCAGTCTACTACAGCCAGAATGTTCTGGTGAAAAAACAGGTTCAGGGAATGAAGGATTTCGATGCCTTTTACAGGGAAATGGACGAGGCGGTGTTTCGGGAGGATGAGGATCTGTACGGGACGCTGGATCAGGCCATGAGCGGTGGAAACCTATGGAGAAGCAAACTGGTGTTCTTTGTGCTTCATGACCTGGATGAGCAGATCTTGGAAATGACGAAACAGCTGGCGGCAGAGGGGACTATGGTAGTGATTTATGCCGTCACGGACAGCGGTCAGGAGCAGTACGTCAGGCAGAGCAGCGAGAGGAGGAAAATCGTGGCTGTGCCCATAGAGACGGAGCTGGAAGGAGTATTGTGATGACAGTGGCGGTTCGTCTGAATGAAAAAAGGATATACCGGGTCATGAATGCCGGCCTTCTGGCATGCATGGGCTTAATAGGCGGTATGCAGCTTTTGGGGATTCCGGAAGTCTCTGTGGAGTGGCCGGTGGCTGCCCTTTTGTCTTTTGGGCTGTTTGCGGCTGTGGATTTCCTGAAGACGCGGGAGAAAATGCTCTGCGTCTTAGCCGCCGGGATCTGCCTGTGGGCGCTGGTGGCTTTTGCGGGAGTTTCAGAGAGCGTTTCTTTTCTGCGGGCTTTTTGGGCATGGATCTGGGGGGACCAAGAAGCGTATGAGCAGCGGGCGGTGGGATTCCGGATATTGACTGCTGCGGTCATTTCTGCGGCGGCTTATCTGGTGGAGCTTCTGTTAGAGCGGATACCGGTGCTGAAAGCGGTCTTCGCTGGGCTGATGGCGGCGGGGATGCTGTACTGCCTGTTTGCCGGCTTGCAGCTGCCGCATCTGGGCGTCGCCTTTCTGTTCTGCTATGTGGTGATGGTCTGTGTGGAATGGATTCAGAAGCGTTGGGAGAGGGTGCATAGCAGGGACGGGAGGACGCATATACTGTGGATCATGCCTTTTTTGGCGCTGTACCTTCTGCTGCTGGCAGGGACGCCCGCCCCGGAGGAGCCCTACGGTTGGCCCTGGGTGGATTCCATCTACCAGCGCCTACGGGAGACCTTTCTGGTATATGTCCAGAAAATCAGCTGGGGCGGAAGAGAGGGATTTGGCATGGCCTTCAGCGGTTTTTCCGGGGACGGGAGTCTGCGGGGGGATCTGCAGAAAGAACAGAGAGAGACAATGACTGTCAGAATAACGGGGAACAGCTTGGATCATGTGTATCTGACAGGGAAAATCTACGATGCTTTTGACGGCAGACAGTGGGAACAGACTGACGGAGGAGATTCCATGGGGATGTTCCTGGATGCGGCGCAGACGAAGTGCGCAGTGTCGGATTATAACAGACAGTATCAGAGGGATTATATGAAAGATGCGGAGCTGAGCATCCGGTATCAGTATTTCAACACCCGTTTCCTGTTTGCTCCTCTGAAGACCTGTCGGATTTCAGGAGACGGAAAGAGATTCGACTATAAAAATGCCTCAGGGGCGCTTTCTTTCGAAAAAGACAGAGGATATGGGACGGAGTACAAGCTGCAGTATTATCAGATGAACAGCGGACAGGAGGAATTCTACCGTTTTCTGGAAGAAGCCTCAGAGGACGGACATCTGGATCAGGACATCCTTAATTAGGTGAACAATCTGATATAGGATGAGGAGGAGAAGTTCAGTC
>ERZ808037.2020-NODE-2020-length-11312-cov-3.788340_pt1 | contig 11312 bp, 8 predicted proteins | sample MGYA00380190_ERZ808037 | MGnify/ENA primary metagenome ERZ808037 (study PRJEB31490, sample SAMN06133399) | mouse gut metagenome | isolation source: J9 | host: mice | place: China: Chengdu | collected 2015-05 ...
TGGCCTCCAGAGCCACAATCTGGCGCGCTAACCAACTGCGCTATACCCACCATATCTTTCATGGAACCCTTGCCCGTACCAACAGACGGCCTAAATGTCCCAAACGTGCCCGAAGGGATTCGAACCCCCGACCCACGGCTTAGAAGGCCGTTGCTCTATCCAGCTGAGCTACGGACACATGCCTGCTTTGCAATCAAGCCAACGAACCATATTTTAACGTATATTCTTTCGTTTGTCAACAGTTTTATCTCATACTCGTCAAATTTTTTTTGATGGTTTTCTGATTGCATACGTGCAGATTTCCGGCGGAGGGAAAATTGTACTTGAAAACGGCGGCACGGGGCGGTATAATACCTCTCGGACTCCTTTCGCAGCCCGCATTCCAGCCCACAGCATTGTACGGGGAACCGTTTACCATAACAGACCAGAAGCGCGGCGGTTAAGCAATATGAAGCGCTATATTTTGCGAATATTACTAAGAAGAAAGAGAGGATACCTATGCGGAAAGAACAGAATATACAGCCGGAGAACAAGATGGGCGTCATGCCTGTGGACAGGCTTTTGCTGTCCATGTCCCTGCCCATGATGATTTCCATGTTGGTGCAGGCGCTCTACAATATCGTGGACAGCATCTTCGTATCACGGGTCAGCGAATACGCCCTGCGTGCGGTATCGCTGGCTTTTCCCATCCAGAGCCTGATGATAGCCGTGGGCGTGGGAACTGCGGTGGGCATCAATTCTTTCCTGTCCAGGACCTTGGGGGAGAGAGAGTTCGAGAAGGCGAACAGGATCGCGGTCAATGGCATATTCATTGAATTCATTAGTTTCCTGGCGTTCGCCCTGATCGGAATCTTTGTGAGCCGTCCCTTTTTTGCCAGCCAGACCTCGATTCAGGAGGTGCGGGAGTACGGGACGGTATATCTGACCATCTGCTGCACGGCCAGCGTGGGAATCTTCATGCAAATGGCCTTCGAACGTCTGCTCCAGTCTACGGGGAAGACAGTCTATGCCATGATTACCCAGGGAGCGGGGGCGGTCACGAATCTGATCCTGGATCCGATCCTGATATTCGGCTTGCTGGGATGTCCGGCCATGGGCGTGGCGGGAGCCGCGACGGCTACGGTCATAGGACAGATTGTGGCTGCAGTGCTGGCCATTGTGTTCAATCTGAAGTGCAACAGGGAGCTGCATATTACCTTCCGGGGATTCAGGCCGGATGTAAGCCTGATCGGAAATATCTACAAGGTAGGCGTTCCCTCCATCGTCATGCAGGCCATCGGTTCTGTGATGACCTATGGAATGAACCTGATTCTGGAAGCTTACGGGGTGGCGCAGACCGTGTTTGGCATCTACTTCAAGCTGCAGAGCTTCATCTTCATGCCTGTGTTCGGCCTCAATAACGGGCTGGTGCCTATCATTGCCTATAATTTCGGCGCGGGGAAGCGGGAACGTGTGGTAAAGGCCATGAAGAGCAGCATCCTCTACGCCGTGTGCATCATGTTGGCGGGGCTGGCGGTCATGGAGCTGTTCCCCGGACAGCTGATCGGCCTGTTCGATGCGGACGCGGTCTCCGCGGAGCTTCTTACGATTGGCGTCCCGGCTCTGCGGACGATCTGCTTAAGCTTTGTCTTCGCCGGGTATTGCATCGTGGTGGGGAGCGTGTTCCAGGCCCTGGGAAACGGCGTGTACAGCATGTGCGTCTCCATTGCCAGGCAGTTGTGCGTATTGCTGCCGGTGGCGTGGCTGTTCTCCCTGAGCGGGAACGTGGATCTGATATGGTGGGCATTCCCCATAGCCGAGCTGGCCAGCGTAGGGCTGAGCACCTTTTTCCTGGTGCGGATTTACAGGGGAATCATCCGGCACATAACGGAAGGAGACGCTCCCATGGAATAAAGGCGTTCCATGGAAGGGAAGCGTTTCGAAAAGCATGTGCCAAAGGGAGAAGAGTAGCAGAGGCTTACGGAAGAGGAAGACTGTTCCTCTGTTGGTGCCTGTATGAGGTTAAGAGGGAATCTTCTTAGGGCAGGGTAAAACGAAATAACATTGACGAAATAACATTGCACCTCTAAATTGTTGCTAACTGCATGGATACAGCAATCTTGAAGTGTGAGACTGATTTCCATTGATTTTATAGCGAAAATACCTCAAATAGCAAGTGGAAAGAAAATATTTGGCATGAGATGCGGGCATCCGCTTGACAAGAGACGGAGACAGCATGTATAATCGGAATAGTTGCCGGAGGAGGAATCTGGGGCAACGACAGGCGGATTTGACGGAATTGGCAGATGCGCCAAATATAAGTTTTCATGTGGTTTTGCGGAAATGACGGAATTGGCAGACGTGCAGGATTTAGGTTCCTGTGTCGCAAGGCGTGAGGGTTCGAGTCCCTTTTTCCGCATAAAATAAGGCTTTGTCTTAATCCATTGGTTAAGACAGAGCCTTTTTCTGACATACATGTTTACCAACGAAAGGAGAGGGCAGACATGGCGCATGACGTATGGAAGAAAGAAGACCATACGATGGACGTTCCCTTTTTATGTACTCGTCTGCAGCGCCATATAGGAATTATGGTATTCCTGGCGGTAGGTGACATCCTCGTCGAACCAGGCGGGCGGAAGGAAGACCTCTGCCGCTTCCTTGCTGCCGAATTCCACTTCTGCTATGACCAGCGGTGCGAGAGGCGGGTCGAAGATGTCCAGCTCGATGGTCAGGGAGTAGTCCGAGGGTGGATAGGGCAGCCCTGACTCTTCCAGAAAGCGGGGGTTGGGCAGCGGAATCAGATACCGCTTCTTGGAGATGATCCGACCGTCCGCTTTGTCCCGCAGATGGTAATATGATTCACGGTTCAGCGGCAGGTTGCTTTCCTCCCTGGCCATCATGCCCTCTCCTTTATAGGTCAGATAGTATTCGTCATCCTCTTTGCGGACGCGCACCACGGGCGAGGTATTCAGATAGGCCTGCTCAATGTAGCGGAAAGGGTAGCTGTCTAAGTCGGCGGGCAGTTCCTTGACGGTGAATTTGCGCTCTATTTCCATTGATTTCGTTCCTTTCTGATAAAATAATCCATAGTTATGGCCATCCGGCCGTTTCCTGCCATGAATAAGGTCATTATACCATAATTTCGTGCGCTTCAGCGCACATGGAATCGAAAGTTGGCACGATGTGTTTCCGTGTCAACATTATACCATATTTTCTAAGATTTCAAAAGCTTTAATTGAAATATTTAACGATAGTGTGTATACTGGAGATGGAATCAGCCGCCTGTTTTTGGATGGAGGCGACAGTTCCCCAAAATAGCAGAAAGAGGAAAGAGAGGGCTTCAGGGATGAAGAAGATAGCGGTTTTCTTTGGAGAGGGCTACGAGGAGATTGAGGCGCTGACGGTGGTGGACATCTGCCGCAGAAGCGGATTGGAAGTGGAGATGGTATCGATCTCTGACAGGAGGGAGGCCACAGGCGCCCACGGCATCACTGTCAGGATGGACAGGACATTCGGGGAAGCCGATTTTGAGGGATATGACATGCTGGTGCTGCCGGGGGGGATGCCTGGCACGAAGAATCTGGAAGCCCACCAGGGGCTGATGGCCCAGATAGACGCTTTCTACGCCGCCGGCAGATACATTGCTGCCATCTGTGCCGCTCCCAGCATTTTCGGCCACAGGGGAATCCTCCGGGGCAGAAAAGCCTGCAGCTATCCCGGATTTGAGAGCCATCTGGAGGGGGCGCAGGTCACATCAGGTCCGGTGGAAATTTCGGACAATGTAGTCACTTCCCGGGGGATGGGGACCGCCATCGATTTTGCGCTGGCTATCGTGGGCATTTTCTGCGGCAGCGGCAAGGCAGAGGAAATGGCGGCATCTATCGTACATAAGCAGTCAAAATAAGCCGGGGAGAGGATTGTGGCTATGAAAGAATATCAAAAATGTGCCAAAGAGATGCTGGAATTCATTGAGAAGAGCCCTACCGCCTATCAGACAGTGGCAAATCTGAAGGAGGTGTTTGCGAAACTGGGCTTCCGGGAATGTAAGGAGACAGATCGGTGGGAGCTGGAGCCCGGACAGGGATATTACGTGGACAGGAACGGGTCGGCGCTAATGGCTTTCCGCATTCCCCAGACGGATGCCCTCAAAGGTTTCCATATCTCCGCCGCCCATGCCGATTCCCCCACGTTCAAGATAAAGGAGTCGCCGGAGATGGTGGTGGAGGGGGCATATCTGAAGCTGAACACGGAGAAATATGGTGGCATGATTCTGTCCACCTGGCTGGATCGTCCTTTGTCCGTGGCAGGGCGCGTGGCGGTGAGAGGGAGAGCCGGAATCGAGACCAGACTGGTCAATATCGAGAAAGACCTGATGGTGATTCCCAGCGTGGCTATCCATATGAACCGCGATACAGGGAAAGCGGCAGAATTCAATCCCCAGACGGACATGCTCCCGCTCTATGCGGACTGCAGCGACGGGAAGAAAGGAAATGTGCTGATGAAGCGCATCGCCAAGGCGGCGGGGGTGAAGCAGGATGACATCCTGGGGCACGATTTGTTCCTCTATGTCAGGGACAGGGGCAGAGTGCTGGGGGACGGGGGAGAGTTCGTCCTTTCCCCCAGGCTGGACGATCTGCAGTGCGTGTATGCTTCCGCCAGGGGATTCGCTGAGAGCGTACCGGGCAGCTATGTCAATGTCTGCGCAGTGTTCGATAATGAGGAAGTGGGCAGCGGCACGAAACAGGGGGCCAACTCCACATTCCTGGAGGATGTGCTGTGGCGGATTGGCGAGAGCCTGGGACTGGGACGCAGTGCATTCTTGCAGATGATTGCCGGAAGCTTCCTGATTTCCGCCGACAATGCCCACGCGCTGCACCCGAACCACCCGGAGAAAGCGGATCCTACCAACAAGCCCTATTTGAACCAGGGAATCGTCATTAAGTTCCACGGAAGCCAGAAATACGCTACGGACGCTGTGTCCGCAGCCAGGATGCGGGACATCTGCGAGAGGGCCAAGGCTCCTTGCCAGACTTATGCCAACCGTTCCGACATCGCCGGAGGAAGCACCCTGGGCAACATCTCCACCGCCCATGTGTCCGTCTCCAGCGTGGACATCGGTCTGCCCCAGCTGGCCATGCATTCCGCTGTGGAGACGGCGGGGGTGAAAGACACGAAATATGCGGTTGACGCATTCAGGGTGTTTTTCAGCGAATAATGATTAGAAAATGAGAAAAAGAAAGGGCTGTCGCAATCCGTTTTTGCATGCGATAGCCCTTTTGGGGTAACCGGAATCATTTGTGAGGGGCATCTACGTCCACATAGAACACATCACCGGTGGTGTCATCGTCAAAGCTCTCTATATAGGAGATGGTGAACTTCGTCTCTCCGGCAGGCACCTCGAACAGCAGAAGCCCGGTGCGGCTTTCGTCATTTTCCAGGTCATACTGGGAGGGGAGCAGGGTATCCAGAGCGTCGGAGGGGACTTCCACGTCTTCGTAGGAAGTGATGGGATAGTCGTAGACTTCTTCGCCCTCCGTGCCGTCAGGGAACAGGACGAGGAAGTCCCAGTCGAACATGGTGAGGCTTTCGCCGAACGTATTCTTCACTGTGATTTCGGCCACCAGCAGGTCATAGCCGGGCGTAGGGATGTAGCCTTCATATTTGCTGCATGTATAGGCGTTTTCCACGCTGTAGTCAAAGAAGTAGGTGCGCATGGTGTCGCCCAGCGCTCCCTCCGCGGTGCCGTCCTTGGGAAGGATGACCGGTCTGGAGCCGCAGGCTGTCAGCAGAAGCGTCAGAATGGCGGCGGATAAAATGGCTGCGAGTGTCTTTTTCATGTATTCTCTCCTTATGTAATAAAATGGTCAGACAGAATGCCCGGTTTATGGCGGGAAACGGCCCGACAGGCATCCTGCGGAAACAGCAGTGCAATCCATATATAGGTATGTTAGCACAGGCACGGTAAAAAGACAAGATATGACGGATGAAAGATATAAAGTTATCGAAAATACATTCGTGATAAAAATGAAAAAAAGAATTGACTTTTAGAGCGGATGATGCTAGTATATCAGATGTGGGATGCATGCGCGGAAGTGTCGGAATTGGCAGACGAGCAAGACTAAGGATCTTGTGGTGGTCACACCGTGTGGGTTCAAGTCCCATCTTCCGCAGTAGACGGTGCGAAGCAGAACACAAGTGGTTCATGTTTCGCACCGTTTTGCATATTTATAGGCGTGGATGGAATGCCGTACAGGGAGCTTTGAGGAGGGCTTCCTGATTTTTGTCCGATTCCTTCCGAGAGCGTCATGTGCAATGTTGCTGCTGTTTTTGCACTATAGCGGAAGTGGCAAAGGAGAACATAATATATGGAACAACAGGGGAAAAAGAACCAAAAGAATGACAGGACGATTCGTTTTCTATATGCGAGCATCATTTGTGTATCCATCTTGATTATAAGCCTGTTCGCGCTGCTGGCGGTTTTTATGAACAAGAAGAGCGTAGAGACGATTGAGGAAGTCGGCAAGATGTATATGACCGGCATGAGCGAACAGATCAGCCTTCATTATGAGACGGTCATCAGTCTGCGGCTATCGCAGGTAAGCAGTATCGTGGAGACCATTCCGGCTGACGACGGCGACCATGAGCAGCTGCTCGCTGACTTGGAATACAATGCGAAAGCAAGAGGATTTGAGCTTCTGGGACTGGTCTCCGAGGACGGCACCATTGAGATGGTCTATGGAGAGAAGGTGCATGTGCTGGATTCGGAGCCTTTTATCGGGAGTCTGCGAAATCATGACCTGAAAATCGCGGTTGCGGAGAACGAGTCCGGGAAGGGAGTCGTTCTGCTGGGGGCTCCCTGTACATATCGGCTGAAGGACGGAAGCCGCGCCATCGCGCTTGTGGGGGGGCTTTCCACGGAATACATGAGCAGCATCCTTTTCCTGGATGAGAATGAGACGTTGGTGGATTCCTTCATCATCCGTAAGGACGGAAGCTACGTCATCCGCAGGGAAAGGCTGCCGAAAGAGAGCTTTTTCGATACATTCCGGGAGGCATACGACGGGAAAGACGGAAAGGACGCGGAGGAATATATCAAAGAGATGGAAGATTCGATGGAGACGAACAGCGAGTATTCCGCCATCCTCACGATGAACGGGTCGAGGGGCCATCTGTACTGCATGTCGCTTCCTTACAGCGAGTGGCATCTGCTGACGATTCTTCCCTATGATGCCCTGGATCAGGTGGTCTCTAATATGGGGCACCAGTGGACGAACATGGTATATCTCGTATGCGGAATCGCGCTGCTGGCTCTGACGCTGATATTTGTCCAGTATTTTAAAATGGCCAGGCGGCAGGTGCTTGCTTTGGAGGAGGCGAACCGGAGCGCGGAGGAGGCGCGGGAAGTGGCGGAGGAAGCGCGGGCGGAAGCAGAGCATGCCAACCATGCGAAGAGTGAATTCCTCTCTAATATGAGCCATGATATCCGTACGCCCATGAATGCCATCGTGGGCATGACCACCATAGCCATTACCAATATGAACAACCAGGAGCAGGTTCAGAACTGTCTGCGCAAGATAGCGCTTTCCAGCAAGCATCTTCTGGGGCTGATCAATGACGTGCTGGATATGGCGAAAATCGAGAGCGGCAAAATGACCCTGAACTACGACCAGGTCTCCCTGCGGGAGGTCATGGAAAGCATCACAAGCATCGTCCAGTCCCAGGTCAAGTCGAAGCGCCAGCAGTTTAATATTTTCATACATGACATCACGGTTGAAAATGTATGCTGTGACAGCGTGCGGCTGAACCAGATATTGCTCAATCTTCTGGGGAATGCCGTCAAATTTACCCCGGAAGAGGGATCTATCCATGTGTCCCTGTACGAGGAGCCCTCTGCAAAGGGAGAGGATTATATACGTACCCATGTGGTGGTGAAAGACACGGGGATAGGCATGTCGGAGGAATATCAGAAGAAGATTTTCGAATCTTTTAGCCGGGAGGACTCTGCCCGCGTCCGGAGGACAGAAGGAACCGGACTGGGCATGGCCATTACAAAATATATAGTAGATGCCATGGGAGGATCCATCAGTGTCAAGAGCCAGCTTGGCAAAGGCAGCGAGTTCCATGTAGTGCTGGATCTGGAGAAAGCGAAAGTGCAGGAAGTGGACATGGTTCTGCCAAACTGGGACATGCTTGTGGTGGACGATGACGAGCAGCTGTGCGAGAGCGCGGTGACTTCCCTGAAAGCCATAGGCATCAATCCGGAGTGGTGCATGGATGGAGAGACAGCGATTAAAATGGTGGAGGAACGCCATAGACGGAACTGTGATTATCATATCGTGCTTTTAGACTGGAAACTGCCCGGAATGGATGGCATTGCGGCAGCCCGGGAGATACGGGAGATTTATGGGGACAATGTTCCTATATTGCTGATATCCGCTTATGACTGGAGCGAAATCGAAGACTCTGCCAAGGCGGCAGGAGTCACGGGGTTCATTTCCAAGCCGCTGTTCAAATCCACTTTATTTTATGGCTTGAAGCCTTATGCCTCGGAATTTGCCGGCGAGATAGGTCAGGATTCCGATGCCGTCAGCAAGGATGTGAATCTGGAAGGAAAGCATATATTGCTGGCAGAAGACAACGAAATCAACTGGGAAGTGGCCAATGAGCTGCTTTCTTCCCTGGGGCTGGTGCTGGAGTGGGCGGAGAACGGACAGGTGTGCCTGGAGAAGTTCAGCAAGTCCCAGGTTGGCTTTTATGATGCTGTTTTAATGGATATCAGGATGCCTGTGATGAATGGGTATGAGACTGCCGCTGCCATTCGCGGGCTGGACAGGGAGGATGCGGATATCCCTATCATTGCCATGACCGCCGACGCGTTTGCCGAGGATGTCCAGAAATGCCTTGATGCGGGCATGAATGCCCATGTGGCCAAGCCTATCGATATCCGCGAAGTGTCTCGGCTTTTGGAAAAATATATAGGGTGAGGAAGCTGTCTCTTTCCGGTCTTTTGGCTTGGGCGGGCAGAAGGCCGGGAAGGATCATGCAAGGCTTTATCGGTGCAGGGAGTTTTTCGGCAGCCGGGGAGCTGGCTTGAACCACCTCAGGCTGCAAAAAAGCCGCAGATTCTTGACTCCACTGGAGAGTCATCGGGTCTGCGGCTTTCATGAAAAAATGGAAGCAAGGGGGCTCGAACCCCTATGGAAACCGCCGATAAACCCAGTGTTTCTGCGGTTTCCATGATTCCATGACAAGATTCATGACAAAATCTTTCCGGTGATGTATTCCGCGGCCTGCTTCTGCATCCGCTCCTTCTCCTCATCCAGCGCATGCCTGTACACGCTCTTCAGGACGTTGTCGGACTGCCAGCCTCCGGACTGCATGATATAGCTGTCGGGGATGCCTATGGCATGCGCGGTGGAGGCGTAGTAGTGCCGGAGGGCATGGAGCTTGAATCTCGGTATCCCCAGCGCGTCCTGGGCCCGGTGGAGGAATTTCAGGATGTTCCCTGGATATCCCTTGTATATGTAGCCCCGCTGGCGGATGAGCTCGGCCAGTTCGTCCGGAAGGTATATCTCCCGTGCGCTGTCCGTGGTCTTGGTCCCTTTCTCTGTATAGCCGTGCTCGCTGTTCTCCACCAGAGCCTTGTTTATGCTCAGGGTGTTGCCCTGCAGGTCGTCGGTTTTCAGGGCGCATATCTCAGACCGCCTGAGCCCGAGGGCCGCCAGCAGTATGGCTATCTCATATTCCGTGCCTTTGGCGTACTCCACCACTTTCTTCACCTCATCGTTTGTAGGGACATAAGTCTCCGGCTTTACTTTCTGCGGCAGGGATGTCTTCAGGCTGAGCTCCGGGCGGTACATGGATAGGACTGCGGAGATGAAGCAATGGGCGTTCCGCACGGTCTTTGGTGACCTTCCGACAGAATAGTCGTTGACCTCCTTCTGCACGTCTAGGATCGATATGTCGCTGACCAGCAGTTTCCGGAACCAGTCTGAAAGCGCCTTGGAGATCCTTTCGTATCCGGCAATTGTCGATGGGGACAGGACGTTGCGCTTCACGTCGATATAGCCCGCAGCGGCCTCCTGGAAGGTGACGTGCTTCTGGCTTCTGCCATCGGTCTTCACCCTGTCCAGCTCGTCCGCCATGAGCTTCAAGGCCTCTTTCTGGGTGGGTTTGTAGTCGGTGATTACAGTGTAGGCCTGGCCCTTGTACATCTTCCGTATCCGGTAGGAGCCGGAAGGCAGTTTCTCGATTTTCATGATATCATCCTCCCTTTTTGGGTATAAAAATAACAGCCAGCGCATTTATTGCTTGCAAGCTGTCCCCGGAGATGATACAATATTTTTGGATGAGGTATCCCTCCGGGATATATCTAAAGCCGTTCGGTGCTGGTAACGCCGGGCGGTTTTTCAAAATTTAGTTGAAAATTCATGCACTATGGTATATAATATGCTTAACAAGAGAGCCGTTGACCAGTGTACACCTGGCCGCCGGCAAATAATATACTACAAAAAGTAGCGCTTTAGTTTACCAGACCGAGGGCGCTACTTTTTGCGTTTGATGTAGATAACAAGAGTTATAACAGCGCAAAGCATAATTACAAACGTGAACAAGTCGCTGTATGTAACCATAGCACCAGCCCCCTTTCTTTCGTCTGGCGGCTGACATAACACCCCAACGGCTCCCCTGGCAAGCATATTATATTGTCATGGTGCGGAAGTTGCGACGTCGCAACGGATTCAGTCTTTTGTGGTTTCAGACCATCTCGGTGACTTCACCGAAATGGTTTTATACAAGATGATTAATCTTTAAAGTAGTATTTTAATATGTTCTTATATGTATGAGCAAGACAGGCGAACAGGATGCCCAAAGCAATAGAAATTATTCCTATTATGCCATATGCAACAGTCAGCAATCCTACCAAGATGAGTGTGGCTGAAAGTATAAGGAACCACCTTCTGTAAGATTTTGTTTTATTTTTAGTAAGATTCCCCTTTTTGACAATTTCTTCATACTGTGCCTGTTTATCAACTGCTTGGCGGGCAGAAGAATTTTTCTGCTGGTCGCCTTTGGAAACCTTGATTTTTGCAGAACTCTTTTTTGGAGAAGTGTTTCCTATTTTGCTGGTATAGGAAAGACCTGTTCCGGGAGCGGAAACGCGCGCCCGTGCCCCCGTCTTGCTGTTTATGGAGACGCCCCCATATTTACCACCTACGCTGACGCCGATGCTTTTTTTGCCTACATTCAGTTTTACACCAGGCGCTACTTTGATGCTTTTTCTGAATCGAAATCCCATATTACATTCCCCCTTTAAGTATTTTCTAAAATTTTGC
>ERZ808037.2023-NODE-2023-length-11290-cov-4.409881_pt1 | contig 11290 bp, 8 predicted proteins | sample MGYA00380190_ERZ808037 | MGnify/ENA primary metagenome ERZ808037 (study PRJEB31490, sample SAMN06133399) | mouse gut metagenome | isolation source: J9 | host: mice | place: China: Chengdu | collected 2015-05 ...
AATTTACGATTATTCCGTGTGAATTGCAACAATGATGCACACAAAATGCCAAAATACAGGCATTTTGGCACTGGCTCCGACACCATGCAGCAAGTGCATGGTGCGGGTGTGAAAAGTAACCGGGAAATTCAACGTGCGGAAGATGTGTATGGCAGGGATAAAAGCGGGGCTTAGCGCATAAATTTTATAAAACGGGTATACGGGCTTATCTATGGCGACAGTCTTATCCAATATTTCCAATATCATTATTCCGGTCATTCTATTTTACATTGTGGCTTACGGCATTTCCAACCGCTGTAATGTGTACGAGGATTTTATCAAAGGCGCAAAAGACGGTTTTCACACAGTGATACAGATCATGCCTACTTTAATCGGGCTTATGGTCGCGGTGGGCGTTTTGCGTGCCTCGGGATTTCTGGAATTTATCGGGGGGTTATTCGGCGGCGTGGCAGACAGGCTCGGATTTTCTTCCGAGCTGGTGCCGCTGATGTTTGTGAAGATGTTTTCCTCCTCAGCGGCGACGGGGCTGGTGTTAGATATTTTTAAAAATCACGGACCGGATTCTCTAATCGGGCTCACTACTTCCATTATGATGAGCTGTACGGAGACGATTTTCTATACCATGAGCGTTTACTTCCTGGCAGCAAAGGTCACCAGGACGCGCCATACCCTTAAGGGGGCGCTGCTTGCGACGCTTGCGGGAATTGTGGCGAGTATCGTGCTGGCGGGGAAAATGCTGGCTTAGGAAAATACATACATGCGAAACGGCGCTCCATACGGGGCGCCGTTTCTGTGTGTGAGAAGGATAGAAATGTTGGTTCAAATATATGTCAACAGCAGGTTTTGACCGCTGTTATGGTTAGTCGAAGCCGGTCGGCGCCAAACCAGCGCCGGCGACTCCATTTAAGTGTAGTATAACCACCGCTAAAGAATCTGAGTCATTTAATCCCTGCGGACCGAATTTTTCATCCGGTTCTGTCTTAACTACAATTCATACTATACATGCTATTTGTGAATGTGATGTGTCAAAATTCGAAAGAAAAAAGAAAGAAAATATAAACTAAAATTTATAATTAGTACTTTCGGGAGGGTGATAGTCTTCATAAAGTTTGACTTTCAAACTATTATTTGTTACACTGTTTGAAGATTAGGGGACATGGAGGTAATCATGGATATCAGCAATACGTTAAACGAGGTGCTGGTCAGGCTGTTCCGGGATATCAATACGCTGGAGGAACGGGCGATCAGGACGGAAGAATATAAGGATGTGACCGCCAACGATATGCATGTCATGGAAGCGATCGGACCGGACGCGGCGAAGAATATGACCAGTGTGGCAAGAGAGCTGGAGGTTACGACGGGAACGCTGACTATAGCGGTCAATAGTCTGGTAAAAAAAGGCTATGTGGACAGAACCCGAAGCGAGGAAGACAGACGGGTGGTGTTGATTTCTCTTTCCGGAAAAGGGAAAAACGCATACCTCCATCACCGGCGATTCCACGAGGAGATGATTGCCGCGATTTTGCAGGAACTCTCCGAGGAGGAACAGAGAGCGCTCGAAAGCGCCCTCTCCAAGCTGACAAGATTTTTTAGGGCAACAGTTTAGCCAGAGCACAAGGATCTGCGATAGCAGCGGGAAGCGCTGTAAGCGCGTTTTGCGAATTGGCGTGGCTGGACGTACCATTTGTATCACTCCGCCGCCAGTCTTTTTGCCAGTGTCCGGTAGTCGGCGGGACCGTTTTGCAGAAGGAAGGTATGAAAGCGGTATAAAAATTCCGTGTCGTCATAGACAGCGGTCATTTGGTCAGGCTCGGACCAGAGGACGGCTGCCTGTTTCTTTAGTTCCAAAATTTCCAGATATCCCAGATAATATTTCAAATAGTTGCACGGCTCTTCCGCGATATACTGATAGAGGGCGGACAGGTTGGCGCTGTCGCTGATGCCCAGACAGTAGCAGAGTTTTTGTATGTCTTCGAAGGAGGCGTTGTCGTAGTGGATGGCGATATCTAAAAGGGAGTAAAGTCCCAGCCGAAACTGCCGGTCAAGGCGGCAGACCTGATAGTAGACAGACGCTTCCGGATGGGATTTCTTTGCCAGCTCGATGGCGTTGTTGTAGGAGTCCAGCTCTACATACATTGCCCAGCCCTCCACAAAGCCGCCGTAGTAGAGGACATTTCCGAGGGGCAGAATATTTTCCTGCTCCTGATAACGCTTGCTGTATACGGTCTGATACAGATGTCCCGGATAGCCTTCATGTGCCAGTGTGGTGTAGAGCGCCAAATCGTCCTCCGTATCCCGCGCGTTTAAACAAATCAGATTATCGCATATATTGTCGATGGGCGGCATCATATAAAAGGCGGGCGCGCTGTAAGCTTCCAGACTGGCATCCACATATTTTATCGTGGAGCGGATGGGCGCGTCGTCACGACCGGCGGGGATGGGCGGGTACTCCTCGCCGATTTCCGACTGCAAATCGGCAAGGATTTCCTCCGGCGTCATTTCGGGCAAAAGCGAGGGCGTTTCCGAAATCATATCCTTAAGCGCCGGGTTTGTGGTAAGCAGCGCCAGCAGCGATTCATAGTTAAAACGCAGGTCTCTGGCGAGAAGGCGTTTGATTTCATCGATGTCGCGATAAGAGCCGGTGCGCAGACGGACAAGCGCCCGGTAATAATCCCTGCCGTTTTCCTGCCCGGCAAGACCGCAGGTCGTTTTTCCGGAACCCTTTAATACGGTCAGACCGTCCGCCAGTCTGTCGTAGGCGGGAATGACTAAAGTAGTCAATAGACGATTGTGCTCGAATACATAGGCATCCATCTCCTCAGCAGTCAGGATTTCTTTGTCGGCAAGCTGCTGCAGCCTTTCTTGGAACGTAATTTCCAGAAAATGGGTACCGTTTTCAATAGAGTCAGCGTCCAGCAGTTCCGTGCATTGCCGGATTACCCTGTCGGCGGTCAGATCGGACATAAACAGCCCGGCATCCGCCTTTTCCTGCTCATAGATGAGGAGCCCCTCGAAATAGGCGGGAATCTGGGTGAGAATTGACAGATAGTTGTCAATGTCTGCCTTGTCGTCCAGACGGTATTCAGAGAACAAAATAGGCAGTTCCGAGGGAACGCCGGAGGACGGCGAGAGCGGCTCCGAGAAGTAGGGGTAAGCGGCAGTCGATGCCGCCGAAGTAAGATAGCTGTCCAAAAGCTCATAGAGCTGACGGTTGTCTTCGTTTAGGGCATTCGGATCAATCCTGCTTAAATTTTCCCGTGCCAGAGACAGCGCATACACTTCGTTTGCGGCATCCCCGGGTTGATAGACGGGCAGGGTAAGCGACGACTCATCCACGCCGTAGGCGTCCGGATTGTCTATGGTATAGTGGAAATGAATGGGATTTGCCTGCACCTCATCCAGGAAAAATGCCTGCGCGAAAGCGCGGAATTTCGTGTCCTGATGCGTGCGGCTATACGAGTACAGTGTCAGAACGCTTACAGCGGTAAACAGAACCAACACAAAAGTCCATTGTCTGGAAGAGAGGGAACGTTTCAAGGGAACACCTGCAGAAAAGGATTTGTATTACTATATGAATCAAGCGAAAAAATAATGACCGGATTAGAATACAATCCGGTCACGTCCGCCTTCTTTGCCGACATATAATTTCTCGTCCGCTTCTTTTAGCAGCGTGGTAATATCGCTGTGGTAATCATACTCCACCAGCCCGTAAGTGAGGGAGACGGTAAAGTTTTCAAAGCCGCCGTCAAAGGTGATTTCCCGGATTTTCTGACGGAGCGTCTCCAGTGCGGTGATTGCCTCATCCCCATTCAGACGCGGGAAAATCAACAGAAATTCCTCGCCGCCCCAGCGGGAAACAAAAGTGTCGGGCGGGAGCCGTTTCTGGAAGGTTTCAGAAATGGTCTTCAGAACCACATCGCCTACATTATGCCCGTAGGTATCGTTTACCCGTTTAAAGTGGTCGATATCGCACAGGCAGATACTGATCTGCGTGTCTGCGGTTTTCAAAAGGTTCTCCAGATATTCCATCGTGCGCCGACGGTTATACAGTCCGGTCAGCGTATCTGTGTTAGCCTGTTTCACCAGCTTTCGGTTATATTCAATCAGCTTGCCTTCCATCTCCTGCGTAGTGGTGCTGAAAAGATGGGCAACCAGACCAAGAGAAAGGAAGATAAAGAAAGTATTTACCATCTGCAGGGCATTGGTCAGACTGTTGTCAAGGAGAATCGTCGGCTCGTGGGAGCGACAGTAATAATAGAGAAATAAACGCAGTGCAAACAAGGCGGCGGCATAGAGAACCTTAGCCGGTTCGTGCTTGTATTTGCAGAAAAAGACAAAGACCAGAAGCACGACCAAAAAGTGCTGGATGCCGATATCCCAGCCGAAACAGTAGACATTCATACAGGTCCAGAACAAAATACATATATTTAGAATACAGTACGATACAAAGGTGGTCCATCGATAGGACAACACAAAGACAGCCAGAAACAGAACAGGGGAAAACAGCGAAAAAGCCAGCGCGCCAATATGCCCCGTGACTGACACGAGCACACAGCAGACAAGAGAGTGCACCAGCATGGAGAGTGTTAATAAACGAACCACGGCAATCAGCTTGGCGGATTCGTTCTGCGTTCCGGTATCCCGGCAGATATTTTCATAAATCGTTGCAAAAACGGAATTTTTTTTCATTTCAGCTTCTTTCGTCAAAATTAAAAAATAGATATACTTCCCTAAAATAATTTAAAAGAGTATACTTATATCTATCATACACCTTTGCGGGCAATATTGCAAACCTACAATAATAAAAAATGAATTTTTGAATTTATCTTTTGCCGAAAAATTGGTAAAATGGATAAATAAAGGAGAAACAAATATGCAGCCTGCAAAAGTCAAGTATTCCATTAAATATAAACTGACCCTTCTTTCTGTCGCAGTAACGGTGCCTTTTTTGGTGATGGTGCTTTACCTGATTTTCGCTCTGCACAATTACAGCCGTGCGTATGATTCGATTGTGGACAGCATGACGGTGGCGAATAATTACAATCTGAATTTTAAGGAAGAGATGGATGAAAGTCTTTATAAGCTGGTGGTGGGGGCTGTGACCTTCGACACGGTGGGGGACGACGGAAGTCTGGTGGACCCGTACGAGCATCTGAATAAGCTGCGGGGTGAGTTTACCAATCTTATGAGCATTACCACGGATGATGAGAGTCGCGCCAGACTACAGATTCTTCTGCGCAATATCAACACGCTGGAGGATCGTGTGGATGACATCCGCACAAATCTGGAAACAGACATCGGATATGATGTCAATATTGAGATGCTTGACAATAATATTTATATTCTGACGGAGCTGATTCAGGATAATATCCAGTCTTATATCTACTACCAGACGAAAAGCATGGAGTACCTGACGAGCCAGTTGAACGTAAGGGTAAACAGTTTTACCGTGTTCTGTGGTATATTGCTTTTGCTTCTTATTCTCATGGTGGCGATTTTGATCGTGATGATCGTGACGGATATCATAAGACCGATTAAAGAGCTTTCCAGAGTAACAGAGCAGGTGGCAGAGGGCGATTTCTCGGCGAGGGCAGAAGTGAAAACGCAGGATGAGGTAGCGGTTCTGGCGGATAGCGTGAATCTGATGACGGAGAGTCTGGAAGGGCTCGTGACGAAGATCAAGGAGGATGAGCGGAAGATGCGAAAAGCCGATCTGCGGCTTTTGCAGGAACAGATTAACCCGCATTTTCTTTATAATACGCTGGACACCATTGTCTGGCTGATTGAGGGAAACGACCCCGACAAAGCGGTAAGTATGGTCATGTCGCTGTCGGAATTTTTCAGGCTTGTCTTAAGTAAGGGAAAAGAATATATTACGATTCAGGAAGAGGAGCTTCATATTAAAAGCTACCTGGAAATCCAGCAGGTGCGTTACCGGGATATTTTAGAATATGAGATTCGGATTGCCCCTGTGCTTTATCAATATCAGATTTTGAAGCTGACCTTGCAGCCCCTTGTGGAAAACTCTCTTTATCATGGCATTAAGTACAAGCGAGCCAAAGGGCGCATCACCGTGACGGGGCAGATGGAGGGAGAGCGGATTCTGCTCCGGGTGGAGGACGACGGCGTCGGCATGGAGGAGGAAGAGCTTCATAAGCTGCAGGGAGAAATTGAGAAACCCTGCAAGGAGACGGAAAAGGGCTTCGGGCTTGCCAATGTCAATGAGAGAATCCGCATGAATTTCGGTGCGGAATACGGCATGAAGATTGATTCGGTCAAAGGAAAAGGCACATGCGTGGAGATTGTGATTCCTGCCGTCCCGTATGCGGCGGAAAAGGAGGAGTAGCATGTTTTGGAAAAGATCTTATGGTTTGATAATGGTCGGACTGCTGCTTGTGATGATGATAGCCCTGCTGCTCTCCGGCAGCAGGCTGTTTACGGATATTGAGGAGGAAACGCACATCGAGGAGGAGGATCGGATTGTGGTTGGGGTATCGCAGCTTGGCAGCGAGTCCGGGTGGCGGACAGCGAATACGGAATCCGTACAGAATGCCTTCACACAACAGAACGGATATTTTTTGATTTACAACAACGCCAGACAGAAGCAGGAAAACCAGCTCAAGGCGATCCGCAGCTTTATCTCCCAGAGGGTAGACTATATTATCTTTTCGCCTGTGGTGGAGACAGGCTGGGAGACGGTGCTGCAGGAGGCGAAGCAGGCGGGCATTCCCGTGATTCTTATGGACCGCAATGTGGATGTGGAGGATGAGAGTCTTTATGTGACCTGCGTGGGCAGTGACTTTGAGAAGGAAGGCGAGAAGGCGGGGCATTGGCTGGAACGGGAGCTGGTGCAGCGAGGCGTCTCGGGGCAGTCCGTCAATATCGTGATATTGACAGGAACGGAAGGCTCGTCTTCCCAGATTGGACGTTCAGCCGGGTTTGCGACTGTGGCGGAAAAACATAATAACTGGAATATATTGGAAGAAAAATGTGCGGAGTTTACTTCCACGAAAGGCAAGGAGGTCATGAAAACATTTTTAAAAAGATACCCGGATATCAACGTAGTGGTTTCTCAGAATGACGATATGACTTTCGGTGCGATTGAAGCAATTAAAGAGTCGGGGCGCACGGTCGGCGTGGACGGCGATATTATCATTCTTTCTTTTGATGCGGTGCGGGGAGCGCTCGATATGGTGGCGGACGGCACCATTAACGTAGATATCGAGTGTAACCCGAATCAGGGCGAATATCTGCTGCGGGTAATCGATATGCTGGAGGCGGACGAGACGGTGGAGAAAATGTATTATGTGGAAGAAGATATTTTTACCATAGAAAATGTGACGGAGGAGCTTTTGCAGGAGAGAACCTATTAGGCGGCAGCGGTGACGGCGTAGAAGGGAGAAGCGGATGCTGAAAGTTTTTTTAGTGGAAGATGAGAGTGTTGTCAGAGAGGGGCTTCGGGATAACATACCGTGGCAGCAGTACGGCTATGAATTTGTGGGAGAAGCGAGCGACGGGGAAATGGCGCTGCCGCTCATTCAGAAAACGAAGCCCGACGTGCTGCTAACGGATATCAAGATGCCTTTTATGGACGGTTTGTCTCTAAGCAAGCTCGTGCATCAGGAATTTCCCGACATGAAGATTATCATTATCAGCGGTTATGATGATTTTGAGTATGCCCGCGGCGCGATTCTGGTAGGCGCGGAACAGTATCTTTTAAAGCCCATTACCAGAGCGGCGATGCAGAAGGTGCTGGCGGAGCTTAAGACGAAGATAGAGACGGAACGGGAACAGAAAAATTATCAGGAAAGATTTCAGAGCGAGGCGAGAGAGTACGAGCAGTTTTCCCGAACGGACTTTTTTGTCAAAGTGTTTGAGGGACGTATGCCGGTGCAGGATATTTATGAGGAAGCGTCCAAGCTGTCCCTGAAAATAAATGCGCCCTGTTACAATATTTTGTTGTTTAATTTACAGGAAAAACGCATCGGGGAAAATGGTGGTATGGAATCCGAGGATTTTGCCAGAAAACGGGAGGAGCTTCTTCATTATTTTATCCGTTATCCTGAAAATCTGGTATTTCGGTGGAATGTGAATACCTACGGCGTGCTGATCAAGGGGAGCCCCGAGCAGATGCAGGAGCTTGGCGCGAGATGTCTTGAAAACGTGGACCGCATCTGTCATCCGGCAGGGGAGGTTCTGGACTGGTATGTGGCTTTGGGAGAGCCGGTGGAAAGGCTGAGTATGCTTGCCGAGTGCTACAGCAAGGTCAATCATATTTTTGCCTATCGTTTCCTGATGCCGCAGGTGCATGTCTTTACCAAGGAGACGATGGGAAAGAACATGCCGGAAAGAGAGGAGAGCGGCAGGATCAGGGATATTGACCCGGCGAAGATGGACGTGGAGCTGATTCGGGATTTTCTGCTGCATGGCGCGCGGGACGAGATTGCGGATTTTGTGGAGAATTATCTGCTGGCGGTGGGAGAAGCGCTGCAGTCGGCAATGTTTCGTAACTACCTGACGCTGCATGTCTATTTTGCGGCGGTTTCCTATGTGGAAGCTCTTGGCTGCGATAAGGAAGAGCTTTTACAGCTTTTGAACGACGAGGGACTGACGCCAGAGGGACAGTACGATGTGGACGCTCTGCCGGATTATCTTGGCAGACTGATCGAGAAGGCTGTGGAACTTCGCGATAGGGAGTCGGATAACCAGAGCAAACGTATTTTGAAGAAGGCGCTCTCTTATATAGAAGAAAACTTTTCACAGGAGTCCCTTTCCTTAAATTCCGTGGCAGGGGAAGTCAATGTCAGCGCTAATTATTTCAGCGCGATTTTTTCGCAGGCAATGCAGGTGACCTTTGTGGAGTATGTGACGGGCAAGCGTATGGACAAGGCGAAAAAGCTTTTGCGCCAGACGCAGATGCACACCGGGGAGATTGCCATGGAGGTGGGCTATAAAGACCCCCATTATTTCAGCTTTGTATTCAAAAAAACACAGGGATGTACGCCGAGGGAGTACAGGGCCGGGGGCAGGAGCTGAGAGAAGCCGGGCGCGTGAAAGGGTTTGGGGCGTGCGCGTCGGAGGGATTACGCATGAGCGGGTCCGTCGCTTTCTTTTCTCACAAGCTCCCATGGGATTTCCTGAGAGATAACGGGAATACCCTGCAGCATCCGTATCATGGTTTCCCCCACGCAGGTACCCATTTCGTGCGGTTTGTGGGTCAGGGTGGTAATGCGGACTTTGCTCAGTTCGCTTAAGTAGGTGTTGTCGAAGCAGACTACGGAAATATCGCGGGGAACCCGGATGCCGGCGTAGGACAGTTCTTTGATCAGCCAGTAGGCAATCTCGTCGTTGTAGCAGATGACGGCGCTGCAGCCGGAAAGGCATTCCTTGATATAGGCGGCGAGAAAACGGCTGTCCTGTTTCTTCTCCAGTTTTTCAATATCGGAGCTGTGAAACCAGCCGATGTTTCCGTCGGAAAGCTCTACATTCTGGTCGCGCAGACAGCAGAATGCGCCCAGATAACGTTCCGGTCCCTGTTTGTCGTCCGCCTTGAAGATACCTGCAATACGGGTGTGTCCCAGCCCGGTCAGGTGATTGGCGAGAAGGTAGCCGCCGTAATAGTTGTCGTCCTTAATGCAGAGTTCGCTAGAGAGGGCGTCATATTTATTATGTAGAAACAAAAGCTTAGTGCCGGCGGCTTTCAGCTTTTCAAAAAGGTCGGTGTTGGGTGTGGGGAGCGCGCTTTTCGAGCCTTCCACAATCACGCCCCGGGGCGGATTATGAAGCAGGGAGAGTAAAAGCTGCCTTTCCCGGGAGGTGTCGTTTTCTGTGGGATGAACCTGCAGCTGGTAGCCTTTGTCGGCGAGGACGGCGCGGATATCGGTGAGCAGGTGGGGGTAAATATATTCCTGGCTGCTGGCGATCAGGATGGGAATGACATTCCGGTCCACATCGGGAGACAGACCCGTGGCATAGGAACCGCTCCCCCGGCGGCTTTCAATGAGCCCCTGACTTTTGAGGAGGGCGAGGGCAGCGCGCACGGTCTGGCGGCTGACCTGATACTGCCCGGCTATAGCAGCTTCGGTGGGGAGTGCGGTGACTCCCTGCTTCAAATTCCGGGCAATCAGTTCGGTAAGTTGTTTCGAAAGTGTTTCGTACTTGTTCATAGTAAAAAAATCTCCTTTTTTGTTCATGGTTTATTCACAAAAAACATCAAAATTATTCATAAAATATGCCCCAATCGGAAGAAAACACCTTATATTTGCCTGCTCTGATAAGATTGACGATAAACAGAGCATGGGTAAAACTGGAAAATCCTTCGTTAAAATCCATAAAAGAATAACTAAATCGTAAAAAATTACCCTTATTTTTTTGATTTGTACTATTTATTTTGATTATAACATAAATTTGTATTGTTGAACCCATACAAAATGCACAAAAGGATGATTTTGGGTGTTGAACTATATCGTGCATTTTGCTAAAGTGTTCTCAGGGGCGGGGAAACATGAAATCCCGACACCCTAAAAACATAATCTCGCATCACAGGGATGGGAGAGAAAATGAAAGGGAGGAAACAAACAATGAAGAAAAAGATGGCAGTTTTACTGACAGGCGCTATGGTAATGGCTACTCTGGCAGGCTGTGGCGGTGGAGACGCAGCTCCGGCAGCGGAGACGGCAGCTCCTGCAGCAGAGGAGGAGGCTCCCGCAGCTGAGGAAGCTCCGGCAGCAGAGGAGGAAGCTCCCGCGGCAGAGGAAGAGGCTCCCGCAGATGATGCGGCAGCTCCTGCAGCAAGCGGCGACCTGATTACGGTTGGTATCATCAATAACGACCCCAGTGAGTCCGGTTATCGTACCGCGAACGACGCGGATCTGAAGGCTGCATTTACCGAGGAGAATGGCTATTCTGCATCTTTTGCATATGGCAACCCTGCAGTAGGTAATGCAAATGAGGATCAGGTAAAGGCAGCGCAGCAGTTCATTCAGGACGGTGTTGACTATCTGCTTCTCTCCGCAGCGGATACCGCAGGCTGGGATACCGTTTTACAGGATGCGCAGGATCAGGGCGTACAGGTTATCCTGTTCGACCGTACCATCGACGCTGACGAAAGCCTTTACGCAGCATCCATCGTGTCCGACATGGATAAGGAAGGTCAGACCGCAGTAGACTGGCTTGCAAGCCAGGGTCTTGAGACCTACAACATCATTCACCTGCAGGGTCAGATGGGTTCCGCAGCACAGCAGGGTCGTACCAAAGCTCTGGATGAGAAGGTAGCGGCAGAGGCTAACTG
>ERZ808037.2025-NODE-2025-length-11278-cov-4.332113_pt1 | contig 11278 bp, 9 predicted proteins | sample MGYA00380190_ERZ808037 | MGnify/ENA primary metagenome ERZ808037 (study PRJEB31490, sample SAMN06133399) | mouse gut metagenome | isolation source: J9 | host: mice | place: China: Chengdu | collected 2015-05 ...
ACGGCATTTCTCATCGGAGCTTTAGCTCCATGGGATTGTGGGTCGCAGCAAAGCTGCGACATGGAGGTTAGTATGAAGAATGTAACGGTGGCGGCGGTTCAGATGTATTGCAACCGTACCAGAGAAGAAAATATAAAAGCGGCGGACAAGCTGGTAAGGGAAGCGGCATTAAAAGGCGCGCAGATTGTGCTGCTGCCGGAGCTGTTTGAGACATGGTATTTTTGTCAGGAGCGGAATTATAGTTCTTACGGTATTGCCGCCGACGTGGAGTCAAATCCCGCCATACGCCATTTCCGGGGAGTAGCGGCGGAGCTGAAGCTGGTGCTTCCCGTCAGCTTTTATGAGAGGGAAGAAAATGTGACATATAACTCCGTTGCGGTTATAGACGCGGACGGAAGTATTTTGGGCGTATATCGGAAAACGCATATTCCGGATGACCATTTTTATCAGGAGAAATTTTATTTTACTCCGGGCAATACAGGCTTTCGGGTTTGGGATACCGCCTATGGAAGAATCGGTGTAGGCATCTGCTGGGATCAGTGGTTCCCTGAAGCGGCCAGATGCATGGCGCTGATGGGAGCGCAGCTGCTGCTGTATCCTACGGCCATCGGCTCCGAACCGATTATTGAGTGTGACAGTATGCCTCACTGGAGGAGATGTATGCAAGGACATGCGGCCGCCAATGTAATTCCCGTGATTGCGGCTAACCGCATCGGCGAAGAGAAGGTTATGCCGGTAAAGGATAACAATCATCAATCCTCTGCACTTGTCTTCTACGGTTCTTCTTTTATTGCGGACGAGACGGGAGAACTGTTGGAGGATGGGGGGAGAACGGAAGAGAAAATACTTCTTCATACCTTTGACTTGGATGCCATTGAGGAGCTTCGTTTCAGCTGGGGGCTGTTTCGGGACAGACGTCCGGAGATGTATCGGCAGATTACAAAATAGAAATAACAGTTCTCACAAGGGTGAGAACTGTTACACGAAGGAACCGAAAAGAAAAGCGGCGGCCGATATATTGGCGTCTACTCACGCCGGAAGCTGCCGTAGCTGGTTTTCTTTAACCGATAGCGTTCTTTTTTCATAAGGTAGGAATCTAAGCCGGCTACATGATTGTTCAACCGGCATCCGTAAATCGTATTGCCGTTTTCCAATTCCTGAATCCGGGCGATCAAGCCGTAAAGGTGGAACATATATTTCTCACCGAATTCTTGAATTTGATCTTTGAGAACAACGTGCACCAAACTTCCTTCCATAAATTTAATATTACTGTCACATACCACTGAGAAGCCGTTGGAGCTGACATCACGGATAATGGCTTCATAGGCAGCATGGTTGGAGCCAAATTGAATGGAGGTTTCCACTCCTATATAACAGCGGAAGTTCTGCCTCCGGTTATAGGCAACGCTCTCGGCAATGGTAGTAAGGCTGTAGCAGAGTGTGCCGTCGGACCGCCGAAGCAGTGTATTGGCTACATTCTTAAATAAATGGGGCTTGTCGTCCGGCACGGATGCCAGCACATTTAAAATAACGCCCTTTCCCCGGAAAGATATGGGTTTTCCGTTTTGAAATACGGCATCCGCAAAGATCATGTGCCTTTTGCGGTTAATCTCTTGAACCTTACTGGTAAAAACAAGAGAGTTGTCTTTCACGCTTACGAACAGGGTGAGCTCCTGTCCCGGTCTTAATTCTTCGATACGCATACTTTACTTTACCTCTATTTGAAATTCTGAAGCTGTCATAGTCAGACGAATCCGATACAGCTCATGGTTCCATGCAGTCTGAAGTCTTGCATCGGTAACGGGCAGGACTTCTGCCACCAAAGGCTTTGCTCCCGAAAAGGAGACATGTGCCAGAGTGCCGATCCGGATACTGTTTTCCGTCACCTCCGGCTTTTCATAGGTGATGAAATTTAATACAACGTCTCCGGCATCCGTGGTATCTGTCAAAAGAACCCTATTGCTTAGTTTATCAAAAAAAACTTCTCTCGTATAGTGTTTTTTATAAGTTTTGAAAGAATACGCATTGGATAGGTTACTGTTCATTTCGTTCACAGCAACCTATGCACAGAAATCGCAAAACAGCGATTTCGCGCATGTCTGTCTCGGGTTTATCACGCAGAAACAGCGTTAATCTTTTTACATTTTCGGCGCGGTAATCCCGGCCGTCAAGCTGATCCAGCTCGGATCCCATATCTAAACATGCCGATGCCGCCGGCACAAACAATCCGTTTACACAAACTGATTGTTTAAATATTCGGTGGGGGAGACACCTTCCACTTTTTTAAATACCTTGCTGAAATAAAACGCGCTTTCAAAACCCAGCATATCCGCCACTTCATAGACCTTCAGGTTGCCGTCTGACAATAGGCGCTTGCCCTCCGAAATTTTACAGGTATTAATATATTCGGAGAACCCCATATCATTATACTTGCCGAATAGCTGGCTCAGATAATTGGGACTGATGCCGAATACCGCAGCCACTTCGTTGAGAGAAAGCCGTTCCTTTACATGTGCGTTAATATATTTTTTGACATTGGTAACAATGTGATTCTTATAATCCTTATGGCGGCTTTCGAAAAGCTGACACATCTGTCGTTTGAAAAATCCCAGCCAGTTCACCAGCTGCTCCACAGTGGACTGTTTGTATACGGAACGGTATCCGTCCGGATTATCCCGGAAAAAGTCGGAAACAATTTTTTCGCCGTCCTGAAGCAGGGATATGGACAGATATAAAATATTACATACGCCGTCCAAGGCCTGAACATAATGGTCGGGATGTGCCAGAAACAGTTCACACAGATTGTCCAAAGTACGATTTAAAATCTCTGCGTCGTATTCTTCATAGGCTTTGGTCAGATCCTGCTTGAACAGGCTCATGTTAAAGGAATAGTCATAAGAAGGATCCTTTAGGCACTCTTCGAAAAAAACAATGGCATTTTTCCCCTCGGCGGACAGGTTGGCTTGTCTGGAGTATTGGTAGGAATCGCAGATGGCAAGGGGCATATCTACCAGACTGCCGATACCGCAGTGAAAAGATACATTATAGTATTTTGTCAGAGTTTCACTGATACCGGTTAAAATGCCCTTTAATTCCTCCCCGTAAGACAGATTGTCGGTCTGACCTGTTTCGAAGCAGAAAATCAAAGCAAAATGTCTGGTGTCAAGGGAGAGACAGAAGCAAGGATAATACTTTCCACCAAGCTCCTTCAACATCTGCATGGAAGTGGCAAACAGAGACAGCTGCTTTTCCATGGGAAGAGAATCTGCCTGATTGCCCGTCATTTCACCATAACAGCATACATAACCGCTGTAGTGGAAATCCAAATTCAAATCCCGGCTCTGTAAAGTAAACTGTTCTTCCGATTCGAACAGGTTGTTTATCAGACGAATAAAGAACTTGTCATAAAAAGGATGGACAATATTCTCGGCGGAATTACCCTTATGCTCCGACTCCTGAATCCGTTTCAGTACGCGGTTTACCGCTTCCGTCAAAGCAGGAGGGGTGAGTTCCATTTTCACAAGATAATCCGTCACTTGATAAGTGAGAGCTTCCTTGACCATGTGGAAATCCTCGTAACTGGTCAGAATAATAAAATAAGGCTTCTCGCTGCCGTACAGCTCGCGGCACTGCCGGATTAATTCCAATCCGCTCATCACGGGCATTTTTATATCCGTGATCACTATGTCCGGAGCCAGCTCGGAAACCATCTTCAAGGCAGCTTGACCGTTTACCGCCGTGCCCACTACTTCTATATTCAGATCGGCCCAGTTCAGCATGGATTTTATGCCTACTTGAACCAAGGGTTCATCATCGACAATCAGTAATTTGTACATGGCTGCTCCTTTTTTCTGTGTTTTACAATAAATGTGAATCATAGGGCTGTGTATGGAGGCACAGGCGGCGTCTGATTTATTGTATTGGGGATATGGATAGACATGGTGGTGTATTGGCCTTCTACACTTTCTATGGTAATACCGTAGGCTTCGCCGAATTCATACTGTAATCTCTTATGTACATTGCTGACACCGATTTCCCGGAAAAAATCCGTGCTGCTGTCATCGTTTGATAACAGAATCTGGGCCGCCTTTTCCGGGGGCATTCCCACACCGTCATCCGTCACATCAATGCGGATGGATTCCGGACTGTCCTCCGTAAGCTTTTCAGAGTAAATATGAATCCGGATATGCCCCGTTCCCTTGGGCTCTATACCGTGGAAAATGGCATTCTCCACCAACGGCTGCAAAGTGAATTTAATAATCCGGCAGGAGGAGAAAGCATCGTCTTCCAGCTGTATGTCCATGGTGATGGTGCCTCCATATCGGTAGCTTTGAATGGTAAAATAATCTTGGAGCAAGGACAGCTCTTCCTCAATGGAAACCAGAAGGCTGGTTCCTTTGGAAATGCTTTTCAACAGCTTCGCCAGCGCCGTAGTCATCTCCGAAATCCCTGTGGATCCCTGAATGGAAGCCATCCACTTTATGGAATTCAGAGTATTATAAATAAAATGGGGATTGATCTGGCTTTGAAGCATCTTGTACTCCAGATCTTTTTTCTGCTTTTCATCCTCCAGCCTTTTGTTCATCAGGAGGTAGACATTTTCGGACAAATCATTAATGCCTTTTCCGATATCTCCCAGTTCATGATTCCATTCAATGGAAGAATCACGGTCAAAATCCCCTTCGGCTACACGCAGCATTTTTGCTCTGATTTTAGAAACGGGAACATTGATCATCCGGTTTAAGATCAGCATTAATAGGATTCCGATGCCCACTATGCTGATTAATGTGCCGCCCAGTATAAGCCATAGCAGGAAGCGGTGGTTGCGCAGCTCCGATTGAGAGATGCTTTGGCTGATGTAGCAGTCCGGCATACTCAAAGGGGAAGTGACCACCAGACGAGTACCTTCACTGTCCGAAACTTCGTTCACACATATGCTGTCTATCAGCGCGGATGAGGACAAATCCTGAGTAATCTGATAGGATTCCGTCCATTCCAGCAAGGAGCCGTCTTCATAAATATAATTGTGGCCTCCAACGGACAGAAACATATAACTGTCTTCTGCAATCTTATATCGTTTTAAAGCATCTGTAAATAAGTCGGAAGAAATTTGCAGAAAGAGAATACCGCCCCGGACGGAATTGTACTGGTAAGTAATGGGCCTGAGTATCGGCAGTATGTATTTCCCGTTACGGTAAAATGAATCCTTTACAAATCCGGTGGTAAAGTCATAGTCGGGGGCATCCAAAAGCCGGTCGAAATAAGGGAGCAAGGGAACTTCGGCCGACAAATCGGCTGTAGAGGAGTAAGCGGCGCCCACAATCTGCAAAAAGTGTTCGTCGGTAATCACGGCAAGCCGATTGATATAATTATTTGACGGATTATTGCTGTATTCCTCGAAAATGCGGTCATAGGTGGACACGGACAACACGGAGCCGGGGTTGGGATTTTCTTGTATATATGTGGCAATGTTGGCATTGGTCTGGCAGAATCTTACGATTTGTGAAATGTCGTCTATGCTGCCGTTGATAGAATCCGTGAGCAGCTGGAGGCTTGTCTCCGTGGAATGAATCAGGCTGTTCTGCAGGTAATTCCGAAAGAGATAATAACTGACGGAACTGATAATGATACACATACCCAGCAGACAGGATGTGGTAATAAGCAGTATCCTTTTTTGAATACTGCCCATAGGCCGCCTGCTGTTTTTCTGAAAGCTGTATACTCGTCCCATTCTGATTACCCGCCTTTATAACGATTCTATTTTAGCATATTTTCAAGGGTTAGGAAAGGGGTGTCCGGGAGGCGTTTTCACGCGCTTTTTGTGTGACAAACCCGAGACAGCCGTGTGAAATAGTATATCATAACTAAAAATTTTGCATAACTTGAAAGCTCTTACATCATAAAATTAAAAAATGTGAATAAATAGTTTATGTATTTTTAATTTTTTCCATGTAAATATTACCGTCTCTTTTATATACTTGTATCACAATAAGTTACAGTTCAACTCGCCGGTCGGCAGAGCTGCTGACAAGGCCGTTGGGGCGTAACTATTATTAATAGTAATCTGTCTATGGCAGGTACTGTAAGCAAGGAGGATTTTGTATGAAAAAGAAAGTATTTAGTGTTGTAATGGCAGCGGCTATGATGTCAACCATGCTGGCAGGCTGCGGCGGTGATAACGGTAATACAGCCAGTGCTCCGGCAAGCTCCAGTGCTCCGGCAAGTTCCAGCGCGGCTGCAAGTTCCAGCGCTCCGGCAAGTTCTGCGGCATCTTCCCAGACTTCGCAGTCCACGGAGCCTGTAACCTTGAAATGGGCAATCTGGGATCAGGAGACCACACAATATTGGAACGATATTAAGGAAGCGTATGAGGCATCCCATGAAGGCGTAACCATTGAGATGGTTGATCTGGGCTCTACCGATTATATGACCGTTCTGGCAACGGAGCTTTCCGGATCCGGTTCCGATTTTGATGTTGTTACCATTAAGGATGTTCCCGGATATGCGACTCTGGTTCAAAAGAATGCTATTCTTGCGCTGGATGATTATATCAAAAACGATGGCGTTGATCTCAGCCAGTATGCAGGTGCAACCGATCAGGTATTGGTTGACGGGAAGCTGTATGAGCTGCCTTTCAGAAATGATTTCTGGGTAGTATTCTACAATAAGGATTTGTTCGACGCGAAGGGAGTTCCCTATCCTACCAACGATATGACTTTTGAGGAGTATGACGCTCTGGCAAGACAGATGACCGATACTACTTTCGGCTCTCAGATTTACGGAACGCATTATCACACATGGAGATCCGCAGTTCAGCTGTTCGGTGTATTGGACGGCCAGCACACCATTTTGGACGGTGAGTATTCCGCATTCCAGCCTTATTACGAGATGGTTCTGAATCAGGAAGCTGATGGTGTCTGCAGAAAGTATACGGATCTGAAGACAGAGGGTCTGCACTATTCCGCAGCATTTTCCGGCGGTGATGTGGCTATGCTGAATATGGGTTCTTGGTTTATTGCAACCATGATTTCCAATCTGCAGTCCGGCGAATATGATTCCAGTCTGTGCGGCAACTGGGGTATTGTAAAGTATCCTCATGCGGAAGGCGTAGAGGCAGGTTCCACGTTGGGTACCATTACCGGTCTGTCCGTAACCGCTGCTTCTGATACTCCCGATGCAGCTTGGGAGTTCGTAAAGTGGGTCAGCGGTGAGGAAGGTGCGGCAGTGATGGCTTCTTCCGGTAACTTCCCTGCAATTATGACAGATGAAGTGAAGAATATGATCGCAGGTCTGGAAGGATTCCCCACCGATGCCGAGAGTAAGGAAGCTCTGAGCGTATCCAATCTGTATCTGGAAGTGCCTTACGGTGAGAAAGTATCCGAGATTAACTCCGTATTGGATTCCTACCATGGTTCCATTATGACCGGTGAGATGACCATCGAAGAAGGCATTAACAAGATGAACGAAGAGGTTAAGAAGATTCAGAGTAACTAATGGAAATCGGATTTATAGAGTAACCGGCAGCCCTATGCCCCATACGGCGGGGCACAAGTGAACGGCAACAGATATAAAGCAGTACAAGGGGTCGTCTCAAAAGCGGCCCCTTTCTTTTCAAAAAGCGGAAAAACCGGAAGTTTTAAGAGAATGTGTCCTCTTTAGAACATCCCTTAAGATAGGTTACGGTTCCGCGGGTTTTATGGATTGTGTGTCGGATTTGCCGACATGTTTGGAAGGTGTATCCGAAAGTGCAGGGGGGTACATATTTCAGGAAAGGAGGCAGTTTGTATGCCAAAGTTAGACATAGCTCAAAAGGAAGAAAAAATCCGGGGTCTGCAGAGTGAATTGACGCAGCTCATTGCAGCGGTCAGGACGGAACAAGACGATAAGAAAAAAAGAAAAATGATTGCACAGATCGGTAATTATAACCGCCGGATTGATAAGATCAAGTCCGGCAGGGTTTTGAGCCGTGAGACAAAGAGGGATATAGTGGCATATTCCTTTATTGCTCCCAATTTTATCGGATTTTGTGTATTTACCTTGATTCCCATTATATTTGCTTTCGCATTGGCGTTTTTGAAATGGGACGGAAGCAATCCTATAGAATGGGCGGGATTCGGCAATTTTACGAGATTGGCAGATGATACTTTTTTTACGGCGGCTTTAAAAAATACCATTATCTATTGTATCGGTACGGTGCCTCTCACCATGGTCGCGTCACTGGCTCTCGCTATAGTATTAAATCAGAAAGTAGTAGGAAGAGGCATATTCAGGACTCTTTCCTTTTTCCCGTATGTTGCGTCTCTGGTAGCGATTACCGCTGTGTGGAAGATGCTGTTCCACCCTTCCAAGGGACCCATCAACAATATATTATATAATGTTTTTAATGTAGCGCAGGAAAATCTGCCTCAATGGTTCAGCGGCGGACTGGTTCTCTTTTCCATGATCCTGTTCAGCGTGTGGAAATACATGGGGTATTACATGGTTATATATCTAGCCGGACTTCAGGGCATTTCGGCGGAGCTGTATGAGGCGGCCAGCCTTGACGGTGCGGGTACATGGGAAAAATTCCGCTATGTGACATGGCCTCAGTTGTCCTCCACTACCTTTTTCGTAGTGGTCATGCTGACCATCAATTGCTTCAAGGTGTATGACATTGCTATCATGCTGGCCGGCGGCGGAAGCGGTGAGTTGACTACCTCCGCAACGGTTCTGGTTTACTATATTTACCAGAAGGCATTTATTGATTGGGATTTGGGATACTCCAGCGCGGTGGCAATGGTTCTGTTTATTATGGTTCTGGCAGTTACGATTATCCAGTTCAGGGGACAGGCAAAGAGGGAAAGAGCTTAGGCGGTATGTCTGGAGGTATGATTGAAAAATGGCAGTGTTAGCGTTAAAGGTAATTGATAAGGATGACAACACCATATGCGTCAGCAGCGGTGAGGACTTCGTGGATTTGGTGTGTATGCATGAATATCAGGAGGGGGATCGGATTGTGCTGGAAACCTCCGACAAGAATATTTATGTCAATTGGCAGGTGGATGATGCCCTTGGTTCTGCGTTTGTGTACATAACGGACAATGTTTCATATTATGTTCCCTTCGGCGAGAAGCGGGTCAGTTATTCTCCAAAGGTATTTGCGGGCAGCAGGCATTATATTTATGCCGAGGCGGCCAGAGAGGATGAAATCAAGGCCTACCGGAATCTTGCCCTGAATCCTGCGGATCAGCATTGTGATGTGCCTTGTTTTCCACATGCCACCGCCAATGTGGAGACCAGAGGAGAGTCCGTCTTCGCGGCCAAGAACGCTATAGACGGTGTGAGGGCTAATCTGTCCCACGGGCAATGGCCTTATGAATCATGGGGAATCAACAGACAGGATGACGCGTCCATGCGGGTGGAGTTCGGAAGAAAAGTCAGGACAGACAAGGTCGTTCTATATACCCGTTCCGATTTCCCTCATGATAACTGGTGGACACAGGTGACATTAGCTTTCTCCGACGGAAGCACACAGGATTTTACCATGGAGAAATCCTCCAAAGCCCATGTGTTCGCTTTTCCCGAAAAGGAGATTACATGGATAGAGCTCTGCAACCTGATAAAAGCAGAGGATCCGTCACCTTTTCCGGCATTGAGCCAGATTGAGGTGTATGGGTACAATGTGGAATAAATTGAATGGCTGTTCATTCGTAAGTCTCCGGGAGCCGCGAGAAGGCTTTGCAGGCGGCGGATGGACGGTAACAGAAACACGTGCGAAAGCGCAGGGGGTAAATATATGAAATCAGCACATAAAAAAGCCGTTGCAGGCAAAGTGATCGTGTATATTATTTTGATTTTAATTGCGCTCGTTATGGTTATTCCGTTTCTTTGGATGCTTTCCGCTTCTATAAAAAGTGACCGCGAAGTATTCCAGATGAATCCCTTTGTATGGATTCCGGAAAATCCTAAGTTCAGCAATTATGCGGATATCTGGACAAAAATTCCGTTTTTAAAATTTGTGGAAAATACGGTTTTTCTGACATTAGTCGTAACATTTCTTCAGCTCTTAACCAGTAGTTTTGCGGCGTACTCCTTTGCAAAGCTGCACTTCCGTCACAAGAACGGGCTGTTCCTTGCCTACATTGCAACTATTGCAATGCCTTGGCAGGTGTACATGGTGCCCCAGTTCATTATGATGAGAAGGATGGGGCTGAACGATAAACTGCTTGCCATTATCTGTCTGCAGGCATTCTCGGCCTTCGGAGTGTTTATGATGAAGCAGTTTTACGAGGGTATTCCCGATGATTTGTGTGAGGCGGCCAGAATCGACGGCATGAGTGAATACAGAATCTACGCAAGTATTATGCTGCCTCTGTCAAAGCCTGCATTGTCCACGTTGACCATCTTTACTTTTGTGGCCACATGGAACGACTATCTGGGGCCCTTGATCTATCTGAAAACGCAGGAGAATAAGACGATCCAGTTGGGCTTGAAAATGTTTATCAGCCAATATTCTTCCGATTATGGTTTGATTATGGCAGGATCTGTGTTATCATTAATTCCGGTATTAATCGTATTTTTGATTCTGCAGAAATATTTCGTGGAAGGTGTTGCTTCTACGGGATTGAAAGGCTAGAAGGTGATTGGCTATGGGTATTACATTTGAGGGATATCCCGGAATTACGGAGGAGGAGATCCGAAAAGCACTGAGTTTCTGTAACCGGCAGATTCTCCATATTCTGCCGGAGTTTACGGATAAATTCCAGCAGGCGTACAGCGTGGACGGCTTTTACCCTCCTATTGAAAATAATTATTGGACCTGCGGCTTTTGGACCGGTGAGGTGTGGCTGGCATACGAATTCTCCGGAGACGAAAGGCTGAGAAAGGCAGGTGAGGTTCAGGTAAAGAGCTTCCTGAACCGGATTGACAAAAAGATTGAGGTGGATCACCACGATATGGGATTCCTATATTCTCCTTCCTGTGTGGCGGCTTATAAGCTGACCGGAAGTGAGGAGGGAAAAGAAGCGGCCATAAAGGCTGCCGACCAGCTGATTACCAGATATCACCCGGTGGGCGAGTTTATTCAGGCATGGGGGCCCATGGATGCGCCGGAGAACTACCGGCTGATTATTGACTGCCTGCTGAATCTGCCTTTGCTTTATTGGGCATCGGAGGAGACGGGGGACAGTAAATATCGTGACATTGCGGAAAAGCATATTCATACCGCCGTCGCAAACGTAATACGGGAGGACTATTCCACATGGCATACCTTCTTCTTCGATATGAAGACCGGGGCGCC
>ERZ808037.2027-NODE-2027-length-11273-cov-28.486424_pt1 | contig 11273 bp, 9 predicted proteins | sample MGYA00380190_ERZ808037 | MGnify/ENA primary metagenome ERZ808037 (study PRJEB31490, sample SAMN06133399) | mouse gut metagenome | isolation source: J9 | host: mice | place: China: Chengdu | collected 2015-05 ...
ACCATCGAGGAGACTGAGCGACGCCGCAAAATGCAGCTTGCTTACAACGAAGCCAACGGAATCACTCCCCAAGCCATTGTCAAAGCACGCAACAAGATTGTCGGCCTCGACAAAGAGGTGGTTGAGGACATCAAGGCCCCGCGCCTCAGCAAGGGAGCGACGAAACAGCAACCGGCAGCCGCTTCGCCATATTACGACGAATTCAGCACGCGCGTCGACATAGCGGCCGAACCGGTAATCGCATATATGAACGCCTCCGAACTCCAGCGCGCAATCACGCGCCTGCGCGCCGACATGCTCAAGGCTGCCAAAGATATGGAATTCATGGAAGCCGCCCGCCTGCGCGACGAGATACTGCAAATGGAAGATAAAATCTGCTCTATCAACGAAAAGGAGACAAACTCTAAATAAATGATTGCAGAAATGGACATGTACGATACCAGGCGGTGGCTCCCAACTTCTGTCAAGGAGATGGAACGTCTGGGCTGGGACTCGGTGGATGTGGTGATCTTTTCGGGCGACGCCTATGTTGACCACCCATCGTTCGGCGCAGCGGTCATCGGCCGCATCCTGCACGAAGTTGGCGGATATCGGGTGGCGATAGTGCCGCAGCCCAACTGGCGCGACGATCTGCGCGATTTCCGCAAGTTTGGCCGACCGCGTCTGTTTTTCGGCATCTCTGCCGGAGCGATGGACTCGATGGTGAACCATTACACGGCCGCCCGCCGACGTCGCAGCGATGATGCTTATACCCCCGACGGCCGCGCCGGTATGCGTCCCGACTACCCTACGATCGTCTATTCCGAGATTCTGCGCAAACTATACCCCGATGTACCGATCATTGCCGGTGGAATAGAGGCCTCGCTGCGACGTAATTCTCATTACGACTATTGGCAGGACCGTCTGCGTCCGCCTCTGCTGGCCGATGCACCGGTCGATATGATCGTATACGGCATGGGAGAAAAGCCGATACTGGAAGTGGCCCGGCGCCTTGACGACGGGGAGAAAATCGGAGAAATCCGCGATGTGCCTCAGACTGTGGTATGGGAGACGATGGAATCTTTCCGGGATGTCACTCTGAACGGAGAGCGCCACGAGGTGCTGAGCAGCTTCGAGCAATGCTTGAAGAACAAGAAGCTTCAGGCACTGAATTTCAAAACTATAGAACAGGAATCAAACAGTTTCCATGGGGCTACAATCTGGCAGGGTTGCGGGAAGCGGATGGTGCGCGTCAACCCCATGTATCCGCCCATGACCACTGAAGAGATCGACCGTTCCTACGCCCTCCGCTATACACGTCTGCCCCATCCTCGCTACAAAGGGAAACGGATTCCGGCCTTCGACATGATACAGTTCTCTGTGTGCATGCACCGTGGATGCTTCGGCGGATGCGCCTTCTGCACCATATCGGCTCATCAGGGCAAATTTATCGCCTCGCGAAGCAAGGAATCAATCCTGAACGAGGTGAAGCAAGTGACGCAAATGCCCGGATTCAAAGGTTACATCTCCGACCTCGGAGGCCCGTCGGCCAATATGTACGCCATAGGGGGCCGCAACCGCGACATCTGTGCCAAATGTCTCAGACCCAGCTGCCTGCATCCAAAGCCATGTCCGAACCTTAACAACGACCACCGTCCGCTGCTCGAGGTATATCATGCCGTCGATGCTCTGCCTGAGGTGAAGAAATCGTTCATCGGCAGCGGCGTACGCTACGACCTGTCGATGCACCACAACGGTGACCCGAAAATCGACGAAGCCAACCGCCGCTACAATGAGGAGCTGATACGCGATCATGTGAGCGGCAGACTTAAAGTGGCGCCTGAACATACCGAGGACAATGTGCTGAATATCATGCGTAAGCCTTCGTTTGAACTGTTCGGCGAATTCAAGCGCATCTTCGACAGAGTCAACACCCGTGAGGGGCTGCGGCAGCAACTCATCCCCTATTTCATCTCGTCGCACCCCGGCTGTTCGGAAGCCGACATGGCTTCGCTGGCCATCAAGACCCGCGACCTGGATTTTCATCTCGAACAGGTGCAGGACTTCACGCCCACACCCATGACGTTGGCTACGGAAATCTACTATACCGGCATCCACCCATACACCGGCGAAAAGGTATTCACCGCCACACGTCCGGAGGAAAAACTTGCCCAGCGGCAATATTTCTTCTGGTACGACCGCACCTACCGCCAGGGGATTATCGACTCGCTCCATAAAATCCACCGTTCCGACCTTATCCGCAAGCTTTTCCCGGGTTATAATCCTAATTTTCAAAATTATAGCAGCAATAAAGACGGAAAACCCAAAAGCTACAACCCGAATTTCAATCCCGCTTACCGCCCAGGGCGAAGCGACGACAAAAGCCGGGGGAAAAGTCATGGCGCCCCGTCGGCCAAAACGAAGCGAACCAAAGGTGGCAAATGATTGTTAAAGTAGTGAGATTTAAGAAAATCGGTAAGAGATTATGTGAAAATTGAAAATTTTAGTTAAATTTGCAGTCAGAAACTGAATTTATAACAAAACATTCAATCACAAGGCGACCCGCAGATTATCGGCCGCATCCGAAATCGATCTACAAACAATTAATTCATTTTGAAACTATGAACACTGAAACAATCGGAACCTGGGCTGGCCAGGTATGGAACGCACTCAATGAGGCTGACGTATTGAGCCTCAAACAGCTGAAAAAGATCACAAAACTGAAAGACAAAGAAGTGTATGCAGCTATCGGCTGGCTCGCACGCGAAGGCAAAGTTGGAATCCAGGTTAACCCCGACGACGAAAAAGACTTCCTCTTCACCCTCGTTGGCGACAAATAATCCGCTTCGACCCACTACGATACATTCAGGCGGCAGCTCCACATCGGGTTGCCGCCTGATTTTTTTCGCAGATTTATTGTATTTTAACCCGCCGATATAGCCGGAAATCCGAAATAAATGCTTAAATTTGCACCTCAATAATAGGCTTGAAGTGTGCCCATACCCCTGGTAAGGCACCATTTCAGCTTGTATATTTCACTGTTAAGCCGAACCTCACACACTGAAAATGAGACAATTAAAGATTTCCAAATCTATAACCAACCGCGAGAGCGCATCGCTTGACAAATATCTTCAGGAGATTGGCCGCGAGGAACTGATCACTGTAGAACAGGAAGTGGAGCTTGCCCGCAAGATCAGCGAAGGCGACGAAGCAGCTCTCGAGAAGCTCACCCGCGCAAATCTGCGCTTTGTGGTTTCCGTAGCAAAGCAGTATCAGAATCAAGGTCTCAGCCTCCCCGACCTCATCAACGAGGGCAATCTGGGGCTTATTAAAGCAGCCCGCAAATTCGACGAGACCCGTGGCTTCAAGTTTATCTCCTACGCAGTGTGGTGGATTCGCCAGTCGATCCTTCAGGCATTGGCAGAGCAGAGCCGAATCGTGCGCCTCCCGCTCAATCAGGTAGGCTCGCTCAACAAGATTTCCAAAGCCCTCAGCAAATTTGAGCAGGAAAACGAGCGCCGTCCGTCGCCCGAAGAACTTGCCGAGACGCTTGACGTCCCCGTAGAAAAGATTGCCGACACCCTGAAAGTTTCCGGCCGACACATCTCAGTGGATGCTCCGTTTGTTGAAGGTGAAGACAATTCACTTCTGGACGTGCTCACCAACGACGATTCCCCCATGGCCGATGCCACCCTCACTCAGGAATCGCTTTCGAAGGAAGTTGACCGCGCCCTGCGCCAGCTTTCCGAGCGCGAGCGCGAGATTCTGAAGATGTTCTTCGGCATCGGATGCCAGGAGATGACCCTCGAGGAGATTGGTGCCCGCTTCGACCTCACCCGCGAGCGCGTGCGTCAGATCAAGGAGAAGGCTATCCGCAGGCTCAAAGGCCAGAAATCGCGTCTGCTCAAGACGTACCTCGGTCAGTAACACGCTATCCTCGGCCAAACGCTATACTGGCGGAACTATGTAAGTCGCATCAATGACCTCATAGCTCCGCCATTTTGCATCCGCAGCCGCCCGGAATCGAACAATCCGCCCGCCGCAGAGTTTATCAAATCGGGAACCACTCCGAAACGCTTCCAAACCAGACTCCACCCGGCGGTTAAACCTTCCGCAGCCGGAAGCGTCAAAATCTACAAAACCCGAAAAAAGAAGAATCCGATGAAGAAATACAATATATTCTCGCGCCTGTTAATACTGCTCACCCTGGCTGCATCCCTTCTGCCCGCCTCAGCTTCCGCATCCGGCAAAGAGGAGCTGACCTACGATGTGATGTATAAATGGGGCCTGATCAATAAGAAGGCCGGCGATGTCACCATTTCCACATCGCGTGCCGAAGGATCGACAGTCGACGCTTTGCTGACAGCAAAAACTGCCAAATGGGCCGACAGATTTTACACTCTGCGCGACACCCTGCGCGGTCGCATGGACGCCACATCGCTCCTCCCCTCTTACTATGAGCGCATAGCCCACGAAGGTGGCAGCTATTCCCACGACATACTGCACTACACGCGCAGCGGCGCCACAACCACAGCCAACGCTAAGATCTGGCGCAAGAAAAAGAAGGAGAATATCTGGAGCGATGAACGCACCCATTCTGCCAAGGGTACCACCGTCGATATGCTCAGTGCATTCTATTTCATGCGCAAGATTGATTATCCTTCGATAAAAAGCGGGGAATCGCTTCATCTGAATGTATTCTCGGGCAAGAAGAAGGAAAACCTCTCCATCACCTACCGCGGCATCGAAAATATCAAACACGACGGCATCTCGGTACCGACCTACCACATCACCTTCACCTTCACCACCGACGACGGACGCATCAGTTCTGACAAGATGGACGCCTGGATATATACCGCACCGTCGCGCATCCCCCTGCTGATGGAAGGCAAGCTCCCCGTCGGCAAAGTCCGCGCCCTCTACTCCGGCCACCTCTAACACCCGGCTCCGCCCCTCCAGCATTCGATATTTAAGATTTGTCATGGCAGAAAAGCCGCCGCGTCCTTATGGTTATAAAATATTTTTTGGTGAGGAAATGTGGCAAAATGTCAACAAAATGGAAAGTCGCGGAGCGGATACCCTCGCAAAGGGGCAATTAAAATGCAGCGGTAGTTACAAATGCTTTCAGAATGATGTTGCAGAGCATAAAAAAATAAATCGGATTTCCTTACTTTCATTGTAATTTAAGTGTTATATTTGCCGTTGACATCTGCGATTTTCACCGGCAACGGGCAGAGGTCAGGATTTTCAACCAATTTGCAAAACAAGGTAATCCAAAATTCATATCAACCAAAAGCTATGGATGTAAACAATATCATCAGCGCCCTCGAGGCTAAACACCCGGGCGAGAAAGAGTATCTCCAGGCCGTGCGCGAAGTGCTGCTTTCGGTGGAGGAAGTCTACAATGCTCATCCCGAGTTCGAACGCAACAAAATCATAGAACGCATGGTCGAGCCCGACCGTATCTTCACCTTCCGTGTGACATGGCTCGACGACAAGGGCGAAGTACAGAACAATATCGGCTACCGCGTACAGTTCAACAACGCTATCGGCCCGTACAAAGGCGGTATCCGTTTCCACGCTTCGGTCAACCTCTCGATTCTGAAATTCCTCGGCTTCGAGCAGACCTTCAAAAACGCGCTCACCACTCTGCCGATGGGCGGTGCCAAAGGCGGCAGCGACTTCTCGCCGCGCGGCAAGAGCGACCGTGAGATCATGCGCTTCTGCCAGGCCTTTATCCTTGAGCTCTGGAAGAATCTCGGTCCCGACCGGGATGTGCCCGCAGGCGATATCGGCGTAGGCGGCCGTGAAGTTGGCTACATGTACGGCATGTACAAGAAACTCGTCAACGAGCACACCGGCACCTTCACCGGCAAGGGCTTCGACTTCGGCGGCAGCCGTCTGCGTCCCGAAGCTACCGGTTTCGGCGCTCTCTATTTCGTGGAAAATATGCTCACTCTCCGCAATGAAGACATCAAGGGCAAGACTGTGGCCATCTCCGGTTTCGGCAATGTGGCCTGGGGTGCAGCTACCAAAGCCAACGAACTTGGCGCCAAGGTAGTGACCATCTCCGGTCCCGACGGCTACATCTACGATCCCGACGGCGTAAGCGGCGAAAAGATCGCCTATATGCTCGAACTCCGCGCCAGCGGCGACGACATCGTAGCACCCTACGCCAAGAAGTTCCCCGGCGCCACCTTCTACGCAGGCCGCAAGCCCTGGGAGCAGAAGGTCGACATCGCCCTCCCCTGCGCCACCCAGAACGAGGTGAATGGCGACGACGCCGCTCAGCTTATCGCCAACGGCGTGCAGCTCGTGGCTGAGGTGTCCAATATGGGTTGCACCCCTGAAGCCATCGATGCCTTCATCGCTGCCAAAGTCAACTATGCTCCGGGTAAAGCCGTCAACGCCGGTGGCGTGGCTTGCTCAGGTCTGGAAATGACTCAGGATGCCGAGCATCTCCAGTGGTCGGCCGAAGAGGTTGATGCCAAGCTCCACCAGATCATGGCTTCGATCCATGAGCAGTGTGTCAACTACGGCCTCCAGCCCGACGGCTATCTCAACTACATGAAGGGCGCCAACATCGCCGGTTTCATGAAGGTGGCCAACGCTATGATGCAGCAGGGCGTCATCTAAATCTGACACCACTTGCAGAAGTTTTATCGGGCGGCATGTCGAATCAAGGCATGCCGCCCTGATTTTTCATCGCAGGTTGGATAATTGAGGGAGTTTAGCTAACTTTGCAAAAGCTTGAGGACGACATGCACCACACCACCGAAAACGGCAGATGCGGCTCAGCCTCACAGCAAAACTACACAACATGAACGAAGACAAAAATCTGGCTGCTGCCCGTTTGACGCTCGACACCTATCTTAAGGAGCGCCGTATGCGTCGCACCCCCGAGCGCTATGCCATTCTGGAAAAGGTATTCTCCACGGATGCCCATTTCTATATCGACGCGCTCCACGAGGTTCTTACCCTCGAGGGCCATCGCATGAGCCTGTCGACGGTCTACGCCGCCATACAGCTCTTTCTCGAAGCCGGACTGGTGCGCCGCCATCAGTTTGGCAACCAGCCTGCGCAATATGAACGCGTGGTGGCCGGCGAGATGGAGAACCATCACCACCTGGTATGCACCTCCTGCGGCCGCGTCCGCGCCGTCAAGGATGCCGAGCTGATGCATCAGCTCTCCAACCTTCACTACCCGACGTTTAAGACACAGTTTTTCTCGCTCTACGTCTACGGCCTCTGCGCATGGTGTCAGAAACGCCTTAAAAAGCAGAATGCCGAAGCTGCTGCAGCCGCCGCAGCCAAATCAGACAAAAAGAAATAGCCTCGCCCACTCTCCAGCCACGCCTCTCTGACGCATACAGTCCTCGTCTCTCCGCCCTTAACTATCTGAATATTAAACCCAATCATACATTCAAACACTAAAATCGAGATTTCAATGAAAGTTGACGTGCTACTCGGCCTCCAGTGGGGCGACGAAGGCAAAGGGAAAGTAGTGGATGTGCTCACCCCGCGCTACAATGCCGTGGCCCGATTCCAGGGCGGTCCCAACGCCGGTCACACCCTCGAATTCGACGGCAAAAAATATGTGTTGCGCTCCATTCCTTCGGGCGTATTCCAGAATGAAACCAACCTGATAGGCAACGGCGTGGTGCTTGACCCCGTGCTCTTCAAGGGTGAAGCCGAAGCACTCTGCGCCGACGGCATCAACCTCCACCAAACCCTCAAGATTTCGCGCAAAGCGCATCTCATCCTCCCCACCCACCGCCTGCTCGACGCCGCTTCTGAACGCACGATGGGCAAGGGCAAAATAGGCACTACGGGCAAAGGTATCGGCCCCACATACACCGACCGCACCTCGCGCCATGGCCTCCGTGTCGGCGACATCTTCTGCGATTTCAAGCCTAAATATGAAGCCGCACGCGCCCGCCATCTCGAAATGCTGGCCTCGCTGGGTGCCGCTCCCGACCCCGAAAAGCTCAAAGAACTGGAAGCCGCCTGGTTCGAAGCCATAGAATATCTCAAAACCTTCGACATCGTCGACGGCGAATACCTCGTCAACGGGCTGCTCCAGCAGGGCAAGTCAGTTTTGGCCGAGGGCGCACAGGGTACAATGCTCGACGTCGACTTCGGCTCGTACCCGTTTGTCACCTCATCCAACACGATTTGCGCCGGAGCATGCGTAGGTCTCGGCGTGGCGCCTAATAAGATCGGCGATGTCTACGGCATCTTCAAGGCTTACTGCACGCGCGTAGGCAGCGGACCGTTCCCTACCGAACTTTTCGACGAGACAGGGCGCACCATCCGCGACCTCGGCCATGAATACGGCGCTGTCACCGGCCGCGAACGCCGCTGCGGCTGGATCGACCTCGTGGCGCTGAAATATGCCGTGATGATCAACGGCGTCACCAAGCTCATCATGATGAAAAGCGATGTGCTCGACGGATTCGACACCATCAAAGCCTGCGTAGCCTACGACGTCGACGGCACCATCACCGACCATTTCCCCTACTCTATCGAGGGCGAAAGCCTCAAACCGGTCTACAAGGATATGCCAGGCTGGAAAGTGCCGATGTCGGAGATGACCTCCGAGACCCAGTGGCCCGAAGCCTTCTCCAGCTATGTAAAGTTTATCGAAGAATATCTGGGCGTGCCTGTAGCCATCGTCAGCGTTGGTCCTGACCGCCTCCAGACCATCGAACGCTAAGAGTCTGTTCGACAACATTTCCCCCAAACAAAAGCGGGCGTCAACACCTCATTCCGAAGGTTGGCGCCCGCCTTTATTATCCGAGGGGCAATTACTTGTAGCGTGCCCAGTGGTAAAGGTCTTTGATCGTGGGCTTCTTGCCGTACATGAATATGCCGACGCGGTAGATTTTGCCGGAGAACCATGCCATGAAGACAAACGAGACGTAGAGAATACCCAGCGACAGCCATATCTGCCAGGATGCGATATCGAACGGGATACGCGCCAGCATTACCATCGGCGAGGTGAAGGGTATCATCGATGTCCAGAAGGCCAGAGCGCCGTTGGGGTCGTTGCCCACGCTGACGGAGCAGATGATGGCGAGAATGATGGGGATAGTCACGAAGCTGGTCAGCTGCGAAGCGTCCTGAATATTGTCTACTGCCGAGCCCAGGGCGGCGAACATAGAGGCGTAGAAGAGGAATCCGCCGATGAGGAACAGAAGCATGAAGCCCATCAGTTTAAGGATGAACCATACGGAGGTGAGCATCGCAAGCGACTGAACCATCTCGGCATCGTCGACCGTGGCCATGTCGAGCGATCCGGCTGAGGCCATGGATACCTGAGCTGCCACATCCGCCGGCATGACAGCCGGAAGCAGGAAGGCCGACATCAGGCAGAGCAACACCGCCCAGATGGTCACCTGAACCACGGCCACAAGTCCCACGCCTATTATCTTGCCCATCATCAGCTGTACCGGTTTTACCGATGACACCACCAGTTCGAGCACACGGTTGGATTTCTCTTCAATAATGGAGGTCATCACCATCTGCCCGTAGATAAGCAGGAACATATAGAGCACAAACGTCATGAACAGCCCGATCATCATCGAGAGCATCGACGACACACTCTCGCGGTCACCGTCGTCGTTGATGCGCAGGGTGCTGACATTTACCGACACATCCACCTCATCGAGTATCTGCGGCAGATTCTCGATGTTGTATGCGCGCAGACGCGCATCGCGCACTGCGTCTTCGATAGCGGAGTTGACGGCCAGCTCCATTTCCATCGACGAGGCCTCGTGCATATAAAGCGCTGCGTTGGAGGGATTATCCACGATATCGGAGCCGATGAAGAGCACTCCGTCGTAATCTTCCGAAGCGATCACGCTGTCGATGGGAGCCGTAGTGGGGCGCACGGTGAGAAATTCCATCGCGGCCGAGTCCGAGGCTAAGCGCGGGGTCACTATGCCGCTTTCGTCGATTACGGCGATAGTGCTCTGCGACGGGGATGAGAACTGCATCAGCAGCGCCGGAGCCACCATCAGGCCGAGCATCAGAATAGGCATCAGGATGGTGGTGATGAGAAAACTTTTTTTGGATACGCGCTCCGAAAATTCGCGCGATATGATGATTCCGATATTCGATTTCATTTTCCTTCGGGAATTAGCTTGACGGTTAGATGGTGGGAGTAGCGGTATCGGCATCGGCCTTGGCGCCGTCGGCGGCATTGGCCTGCTCGACTGTGCGGATGAAGATCTCATTCATCGACGGCAGGGCGCGTTCGAAGCTGACGAGGTCGACTGCCCCGTTGGCTGTGGCGATGAAGTCGCGCAGCTGCACGTCGGGCGCCAGAGTGAACTCGGCGTCAAACTGAGGGCCGTTCTCGGTGACAACGGCATCGGATACCTTATGGTCTGTCACGCGGTCGCCAAGGGCGCTGAGCAGCGCTGCGGGGACGCCCTGAAAACTGAGTTTGTAATGGTCCTTACCCATGCAAGTGCGGATGTCGTGCACATTGCCTGAAAGGATATTGTGCGAGCGGTTAATCAGGGTGATGTTTTCGCAGAGGGCCTCCACGCTCTCCATATTATGGGTGGAGAAGATCACAGTTGCCCCCTCGTCGCGCAGACGGAGTATCTCCTGCTTCAGCAGCTCGGCATTGATGGGGTCGAAACCTGAGAATGGCTCGTCGAAAATCAGCAGGCGCGGACGGTGAAGCACAGTGACGATAAACTGCACCTTCTGGGCCATACCCTTCGACAGCTCTTCTACTTTGCGTCCCCACCAGTCGGAGATGCCGAAGCGCTCAAACCATTGTTTGAGCTGCATCTGAGCGTCGTGGCGGCTCAGACCCTTCAGGCGGGCGAAAAAGATGGCCTGCTCGCCCACACGCATCTTCTTGTACAGGCCGCGCTCCTCGGGCAGATAGCCCATTTGGTTGACATCGTCAGCCGTCAGCCGGTGGTCGCCGAACCATACCTCCCCCTCGTCGGGTGCGGTAATATGATTGATGATGCGTATCAGCGTGGTTTTGCCGGCGCCGTTCGGACCGAGCAACCCGTAAATTTTCCCTTCGGGGATTGTGAGCGACACATTGTCAAGAGCCGTGTGGCCGGTGAATCGCTTGGTGATATTGTTTACTTTAATTAAATCCATAGACGGATAGAAATTTTTCTCAATTAGACGCGAATTTACGAAAAAAATTACGAACAGAGTTAAAAAATTTGCCGACCACGATATGAAAGATTCCAATAAGAAGTGCAACGGCATTCTCCTCACTCTCCCTCAGGGGAAGGCCGCGCGCCGAGGGGGCTGAG
>ERZ808037.2029-NODE-2029-length-11268-cov-3.606648_pt1 | contig 11268 bp, 8 predicted proteins | sample MGYA00380190_ERZ808037 | MGnify/ENA primary metagenome ERZ808037 (study PRJEB31490, sample SAMN06133399) | mouse gut metagenome | isolation source: J9 | host: mice | place: China: Chengdu | collected 2015-05 ...
CGGGCGCCCAGGTGGCGTCCTGCTCGGTGACGGAATCAATCATCTCGCCGCCCGTGAGGAACGGCGGCATCTGGTCGAGGATCTCGGACTTGCCCCACAGTACGCCGATGCCCATGGGGCCGCCCAGCTTGTGGGCGGAAAACGCCATCAGGTCGCAGTTGAGCTCGCGCACGTTGACCTTCAGGTGCGGGACGGACTGCGCGCCGTCGACCACCATGTAAGCGCCCATCTCGTGGGCGCGCGCGGCGATGGCGGGAATGTCGTTCTCGACGCCAAGGACGTTTGAGACGTGCGTGACCGAGACAATCTTGGCCTTGGGACCGATCTTCTCCTCGATCTCCTGCTGGGTGATGGCGTAGTCGTCGTCCAGGCGCAGGTAAACGAGCTTGGCGCCGGTTGCGGCACAGACCTGCTGCCAGGGGATGATGTTGGAGTGGTGCTCCATGATCGAGATGACGACCTCGTCGCCTGGCCGCAGGACCGAGCGCCCCAGGCTGTTGGCAACCAGGTTGAGCGACTCGGAGGCGTTGCGCGTGAAGACGACCTGGCTGCCCTGCGGCTTGCCGGCCTCGTCGGTTGCGCCGATGAAGCTCGCGATGTGGTTGCGGGCGTCCTCGATGGCCGCAGTCGCGGCGACCGAGAGGCGGTACAGGCCGCGCAGCGGGTTGGCGTTCATCGTCTCGTAGAAGTCGCGCTCGGCGGCGAGCACGGCCTCGGGGCGCTGCGAGGTCGCGGCGCTGTCGAGGAACGTGATGCCGGGGTTCTTGGTGAGCAGGGGGAAGTCCTTCTTGTACGGGCTCTGCTCGATATCTTTGAGCTGTGATTCGCTTAGCATGCTACCTCTCGCTGTCTATTCGTTGCTGCTTGCGTCGGTGTTGTCTTCCGCATCGCCTGCTGCCTCGGCGGGGGAGAAGGACAAGGCCTCGTCCTCGAAGGCATCGCCCAGGACGTGGGTTCCGCGCGCGATGACGGCCGTGCGGGCGGATGCAACCTCGGCGTGGTTCAGGGCGTCGTCGAACAGGGCGCGGCTGAACAGCGTGTCGATGTCGTCCTCCGAAAGGCCGCGGGCCTTGAGGTAGTCGATCTGCTCGGGACTCAGAGAGCCGATGGTCGCGCCGTGGTTGCCCTGGACGTCCTCCTCGTCGCAGAGGATGGAGGGCAGGGTCTTGTTGGTGACGCCGTCGCCGGTCACCAGGACGGTCTCGGCCTCGTTGCCCTTGGCGCCCTTGGCGCCGTGGATGAGGTCGATGGTCTCGCGCATGGTCTTGCGGGCCGAGTCGCCCAGGATGCCCGTGGACTGGATCTCGCTGCGGGTGTCGCGCCCGCGCATGCGCACTACGTGGTTGATGTCCAGAAGCTCGCTGCCACCTGCTACGTAACGGCAGGTCAGGTCGATGCGAGAGGACTTGCCGGCAAGGTTCGCGGCGATGCCCAGGGCGACCTTGGCGCCGCCCAGCGCGTACTGGCGGATGCTGACGCGCGCGTCGTCCGCGGCCTCGACCCCGATGGCCTCGAGGTGCTGGCGACCCTCGCCGGAGGCGACGATCTGGACGATCTCGACCTCGGCGCCACGCTCTGCGATGACGCGAAGGGCCGCTGCGGTGGTGGCCACGGTCGAGGTGGCCTCCTGCCGGGAGCTCGTGCTCACGATGATGCGGACGCTTGCGCCCTCGCGCACCATGACGCCGGTGTCCTTGAAGGGCTCGCCGTCGGTGACGGCCACGACGACCGGCTCGTCCCGGCGCGTGCGGGCGGGAACCTCGACGTAGGCCGCGCCGTCGGCCATGCGCTCGATCCAGCGGGTGGCCTCGGCGCCCAGCCCGTCCTCGATGGCCGAAAAGAGCTTGGGCAGCCTGTTGAAGGCGGCTCCGGTGCGTCCGGCCTGGGGCGCGGGGACGTCGAAGGCGATGTCGTTGATCCTGAGGTAGTTCCAGGTCTGTGCGGGCGAGTCGTTGACGTTGACGAGGGCGATGGTCGCCGGGCTCGTGATCTTGCTGTCTGCCATTAGCCGATCGCCCCTTCCATCTCGAGCTTGATCAGGTTGTTCATCTCGACGGCGTACTCGAGCGGCAGCTCCTTCGAGACGGGGTTGGCGAATCCGTTTACTACCATGGAGCGCGCCTCGGCCTCGGAGCAGCCGCGGCTCATCAGGTAGAGGACCGTGTCATCCGAGATACGGCCGATGGTCGCCTCGTGGCCCACCTGCGCGGTGGCGTTGCGCACGTCCATCGCGGGAATGGTGTCGGAGCGGCTGATGTCGTCGAGCATGAGCGACTGGCACGAGACCGTCGCGCGTGCGCGGTCGGCGTGGCGGCCGACGATGATGGAGGAGCGGAAGGTGTTCAGGCCGCCGTCCTTCGAGATCGACTTGGTCTCGACCGAGGCGGTGGTGTCCTTCCCGTTCAGCACGACCTTGCAGCCCGTGTCCAGGTCCTGCGTGGCACCGGCGAAGGTGATGCCGGTGAACTCGCAGCTGGAGCGGTCTCCCTGCAGGATGGTGGTGGGGTAGAGGTAGCTCACGTGGCTGCCGAACGAGCCGGAGACCCACTCCATCTTTGCGTCGGAGGCGACGCGGGCGCGCTTGGTGTTGAGGTTGTACATGTTCTTGGACCAGTTCTCGATCGTGGAGTAGCGCAGGCGCGCGCCATCCTTCACGAAGAGCTCGACCGCGCCGGCATGGAGGTTCGCCTCGTAGTACTTGGGGGCGGAGCAGCCCTCGATGAAATGCAGGTCAGCGCCCTCCTCGACGATGATGAGCGTGTGCTCGAACTGGCCCGCGCCCTGGGCGTTCAGGCGGAAGTAGCTCTGAAGCGGGTAGTCGACCCTCACGCCCTTGGGGACGTAGACGAAGGAGCCGCCAGACCACACGGCGTAGTGGAGCGCCGCGAACTTGTGGTCGGTCATGGGGATGAGGGTGCCGAAGTACTGCTTGACGACGGGCTCCCACTTGGGGTCCTGAAGCGCGTCCTCGATGGTGGTGTAGACGACGCCGTACTTGGCGACCTCCTCACGCATGTTGTGGTAGACGATCTCGGAGTCGTACTGGGCCCCGACGCCGGCCAGGCTCTCGCGCTCGGCCTGGGGGATGCCCAGACGCTCGAAGGTGTCCTTGATGTCCTCGGGCACGTCGTCCCAGTCCTTGGCCTGTTTGGTCTTGGGGCTGACGTAGGTCGAGATGTTGTTGAGGTCCAGGCCCTCGATGGAGGGGCCGTAGTTGGGGGCCATGTCGCGGCGGTGGTACTCGGCGAGCGCCTTCAGGCGCATGTCGAGCATCCACTGCGGCTCGTTCTTCTTGCTGCTGATGGAGCGGACGATGTCGGGCGTCAGGCCGTCCTCGTAGCGCTCGTAGCCCTCCTCGGACTTCGTGAAGTCGTATAGCGAGCGGTCGACGTCGGCGACCTTGGAGCGGCCGCGCTCGTCGAGCTCGGGAGTATCGTTGCTGCTCATTAGGCCTCGTCCTTCTCGACTGCGCCCTCGAAGCGGCCGAAGCCGTTGGCGTCGATGTCGTCGATGAGGGACGCGGGGCCCTCGGCCACCAGGTTGCCCTTGACCATGACGTGGGTCCTGTCGACAGAGAGCTTCTCGAGGATGCGCGTGTTGTGGGTGATCATCAGCAGCGCGCCGTCGCAGTCTGCGCGGTATGCCTCGATGCCGCGCGAGACGATCTGGAGGGCGTCGACGTCGAGGCCGGAGTCGGTCTCGTCGAGGATGGCCAGCTTGGGCCTGAGCAGCAGGAGCTGGAGCATCTCGATCTTCTTCTTCTCTCCGCCCGAGAAGCCCACGTTGAGCTCGCGGGTGAGGAAAGAGTCGTCAATCTCGAGCTGCTCGGAGATCTTGGCGACGCGCTGGCGGAACTTGCGCGCGGTGGTCTTGAGCTCGGGACGCATCTGGCAGATGGTGCGCAGGAAGCTGTACAGGGGCACGCCGGGGACCTCGACGGGGGCCTGGTAGGACAGGAAGATGCCCGCGAGCGAACGCTTGTCGGCGCCCTTCTGGGTGACGTCTTCGCCGTCGAACTCGATGGCGCCCGAGGTCACCTGGTAGGCGGGATCGCCCATGATGACGTGACCGAGCGTCGACTTGCCGGCGCCGTTCGGCCCCATGAGGACGTGTGTCTCGCCCGTGCCGACGCTCAGGTCGATGTTATGGAGGATGGGCTTGTCCTCGGTTCCCGCCGAGAGCCCGTTGATGGTAAGCAGCTGTGCCATGGTGCCTCTCTCTGTGCTGGTAAAGCCTTACGTTTCGTGCGGCCGCCGCGCCACTGGACGATGCCCCTCACTGGCTGGCGGTGATATTCCTACTCACAAGGGGGTATATTACCCCGCATCGACGGGCCCAACAACAAGAAACTCTAGTTTGCAGGTAGGATTCACGCCAACGTTACGAGTTGGACCGCGACCGCATTCCGGGCGCCCGTCTGGGCGGCCGCGGTGGCAGGGCGGAGGGAACGTGTTTGCCGCGACGCCGGCCTGCCGGCTGAGCTGGTCGGAAGGGGGCCGTGGCAGGCGAAGCAGGGCGGAGGGGCATGGCATGGGCCGGCCCCGCCGCGCTCTCAATCCGCCTCGATTCGCACGCGCTGCTCTACTATGTTTGGGACAAACACCAAGCAGGGAGGAACCATGCCGCAAGCGGAACGTGACGCGCCCCAGGCCGACGCGCCCCTTACCCGGAATGACGTTGCGGGCATCGCGGACTACGCGCGCATCGCGCTGACGCCGGAGGAGCTCGACCAGATGACCGCGTACCTCAACGACGCGGTCGCGCTGCTCAAGCCCATCCGCCACTTCTGCCTCGAGGGCGTCGAGCCCACGTTCCATCCCATCGGCGGCCTCGCCAACGTGATGGCCCCGGACGAGCCCGACCCCGCCCGGAGCCTGCCGACCGAGGTCGCGCTTTCGGCCGCCGCCTCGAGCAAGGGCCGCTTCTTCCGCATCCCGTCGATCCTGGGGGCCGCGGAGGATGCGCCCGCAGACTCCGACCCGACTGCCACGCCCGGCGGCGCCATGTCCGATGGCGGCGCGACGGGGGAGGTGGGCCGCTGATGGCAAGCCTCGACCAGCTTTCCGCCTCGACCATCGCGCGCGGCGTTGCGGCGGGGGACTTCTCGGCTACCGAGGTCGCCCGCGCCTCGCTCGACGCCGTCGCCGCCCGCGACCCCAAGGTCCAGGCGTTCCTGGAGGTCTCGGCCGACCTCGCCCTTACGGCGGCGGCTTCCGTCGACGCGGCCAGAGCCAGGGGAGAAGCGCTTCCGCCCCTTGCCGGCGTGCCCGTCGCGTTCAAGGACAACATGCAGCTCGTGGGCACCCACACCACCTGTGCCTCGCGCATGCTCGAGGGCTACGAGTCGCCCTTCACCGCAACCTGCGTGCGCCGCGTGCTCGACGCGGGTGCCGTGCCCGTGGGCAAGACCAACATGGACGAGTTCGCCTTCGGCAGTTCCACCGAGTCGAGCGCCTTCCACCCCACGGCGAACCCCTGGGACACCTCGCGCGTGCCCGGCGGCTCCTCCGGAGGCTCCGCCGCGGCCGTCGCCTCGGGCCAGGTCGCGCTCGCGCTGGGCTCCGACACCGGCGGCTCGATTCGTCAGCCCGCGAGCTTCTGCGGCGTGGTGGGCCTGAAGCCCAGCTACGGCGTCGTGAGCCGCTACGGCGTCGTCGCCTTCGGCTCGTCGCTCGACCAGGTGGGTCCTTTCGGCAGGCGCGTCGAGGACGTCGCCCTCGCCATGGACGCGCTCACCTGCGCGGGCCGCGACCCCTACGACGCGACCAGCCAGGACTGCGAGCCCGACTTCCGCGCGCACCTTGACGATCCTGTCGAGGGCCTCACCGTAGGCGTGGTGCCCGAGCTCATGGCCACACCCGGCCTGACCGACGAGGTCAGGGCTGGCATCGCCCTCGCCCGCGCGGCGCTCGAGTCCCAGGGCGCGCGCGTCGTCGAGGTGGAGCTCCCCAGCATCGCGAGCGCCATCGCCGCCTACTACGTCATTGCCCCGTGCGAGGCGTTCAGCAACCTCGCCCGCTTCGACGGCGTGAGATACGGCCGCCAGCAGGACGGCTGCTCGTCGCTGGCACGGCAGACCGCCCTCTCGCGCGCCCGCGGCTTCGGCCAGGAGGCCAAGCGCCGCCAGCTGCTCGGTGCCTACCTGCTCTCCAGCGGCACCTACGACAAGTACTATTATCCGGCGCAGCAGGTCCGCACCCTCATCACGCGCGACTACGCCCGCGCCTTCGCGCGCTGCGACGCCATCCTCATGCCCGCGAGTCCCCGCACCGCCTTCCGCTTTGGCGAGGTCTCCGACCCCACGCAGATGTACGCCGCCGACGCGTTCACCATCTCGAGCAACATCGCAGGCAACGGCAGCGTCTCGGTCCCGCTGGGGCTGGGGGCCGACTCGGGCATGCCCGTCTCGGCACAGCTGCAGGGTCCCGCGTTCGGCGACCGCCGGCTGCTGGCCTTCGCGCGCGCCCTCGAGCGCGGCGTCGACTGCGGCCTCGGCTTGGGCAAGGGCGCCCCCGTCGCGCCTGCCTTCGCCGGGAAGGGAGGCGACCTGTGATGGGCGAGCCCAAGCTGCGCCCGCTTGCCGACGTGCTCCGCGACTGGGAAGCAGTCATCGGCCTCGAGGTCCACACCGAGCTCACGTCGCTCAGGACCAAGATGTTCTGCAACTGCCGTCTGAGCCACGACGACGCGCCCAACACCAACGTCTGCCCCGTGTGCCTGGGGCTGCCCGGCGCGCTGCCCGTGCCCAACCGCGAGGCCATCCGGGCCATCGTGATGGCGGGCCTGGCCTGCGGCTGCCAGATCCAGCGTCGCTCGATGTTCTACCGCAAGCACTACTTCTATCCCGACATGGCCAAGAACTTCCAGACCACGCAGGGTCCCGTCGCGTTCTGCATGCATGGCCGCCTGGACCTCGAGGTCTCGGGGGAGGGTGCCGCGGAGCGCCCGGCCCGCGCAGACGCCGACGCCAGGGGAGAAGCGCTCGCGCGCTCGGCCGACGGCTCCTACGTGGTCCCCGTCCGCATCCTGCGCATCCACATGGAGGAGGACGCCGCCAAGATGGTCCACGCAGGCGGCGAGGAGGGTCGCATCGACGGTGCCACCGAGTCCTTCCTGGACTACAACCGCTGCGGCACGCCCCTGATTGAGCTGGTGACCGAGCCCGACCTGCGCACCCCCGAAGAGGCGCGCCTTTTCATGGAGAAGCTCCGCCGCACCTTCAGGACGCTGGGCATATCTGACTGCTCGCTCGAGTCGGGCTCGATGCGCTGCGACGGCAACGTCAGCCTGCGCCGCCGCGGCAGCCGCGAGCTGGGCACGAAGACCGAGGTAAAGAACCTCAACTCCTTCAAGAGCCTGCACGACGCCCTCGCCTTCGAGATCCGCCGCCAGGCCTCCCTGCTCGAGGGAGGCGACCCAGTGCGCCAGGAGACGCGCCACTGGGAGCCGTCTCGAAGGCGCACCATCGCCATGCGCGGCAAGGAGACGGCCGACGACTACCGCCTGTTTCCCGATCCTGACCTGGCACCCTTCGACCTGAGCGACGAGTTCGTCGAGAGCGCCCGCTCCCTCATGCCCGAGCTGCCCGACGCCAAGCGCGACCGCCTCCAGAGGCAGTACGGCCTCAAGCTCCACGACGCGGCCCAGCTTGCCGACGACCCCGACGTCTCGGCGCGCTTCGAGGAGGCCGTGGCCCTTGCGACCGAAGGTGAGAAGCGCTCCGCATCTGGCTCCGCAGGTGCCTCGGCCCGAGGCGTGGCCGCCACCGTCGCCAACGTCTTTGTGAACCTGCTGCCCGCCTTTGGGGCCGTGACTTCCGCCCAGGCCGCGGGCGTCTCGCTCCTGCTTGTGCGCGACGAGCTCACCTTCGCCCAGGCAAGGGAGCTCCTCGCCGCGCTCGACGGGACCGACAGGGACCCCGAGGTCGCCGTCGACCGGCTGGGCCTGCGCCAGGTGAGCGACGTCGAGGCCCTCGATCCCGTGGTGAATGAGGTGCTTACCCGCTGCACCGAGCAGGTGGCCCAGTACCGGGACGGCAACGTAAAGGTGATCGGCTATCTGGTGGGGCAGTGCATGAGGGCGTCGTCGGGCTCGGGCAATCCCAAGCTCTTCAGGAAGATGCTCGCCGAGCGGCTGGACTCCTGAGGGGCTCGGGCGCTCGGCGAGCCGACGCTCGCGCCCGTGCGCTGCCGCTGCCCGATTGCCGGGCACTTCTCCCCAGTATGCGAAGAAACCCAAATAACACTTAAACCAAACTGAACCCGCTGTTGAGCTGGTGTTACAGTGAGCCGTTGGCATAAAAATGGTCTCTATGCGTCGTGTGTATTTGGGGTTTGGGCACGTGCGTGGGGTAGACTCTATCGGATACGAATCGAAGTGATGATAGAATCATTACGCCTATGCATACTATCGTCGAACGAAATCGAGGCATATCGATGCAGAACAAGGCACAGAAAGCCATTGCCGCGGCGCTTAGTGCGACGCTTACCTTCTCGGGCGCAACCGCACCCGCCCTGTTCCTGAACACCGCGTACGCTGACGAGGCCAGCGACCTCCAGTCTCAGCTGGACGCCGCGAACGCCCGCCTGAACTCGCTCTACGCCCAGGCCGAGGAGGCCTCCGAGCAGCTGAACGACACGCAGGTCAAGCTGGACGAGACCAACGCCCAGATCGACTCGCTCAACCAGCAGATCGAGGAGCAGGAGAAGGAACTCAAGCAGAAGCAGGACACGCTCTCGGACCGCGTGGCGGCCAACTACAAGTCCGGCTCCACCTCGCTGCTCGACCTCCTGCTGAGCTCTCACTCCTTCGAGGAGCTCACGAGCAACATCTACTATGCGACCAAGGTCAGCCAGAGCGACGCCGAGGCCATCGCCGAGGTCAAGAACCTGCGCGAGGAGCTGAACAACAACAAGAGCCAGCTCGAGCAGCAGAAGTCCGAGCAGGAGTCCCTGCTCGAGAGCCAGAAGTCCCAGCAGGCCGCGCTTACCGCCCAGGCACAGGAGGCCCAGTCCTACGTTGACAGCCTCGACTCCCAGGTCAAGGCTGCCCTCGAGCAGCAGCGTCAGCAGGAGGCGGCGGCAGCCCAGGCCGCAGCGCAGCAGAACGAGGCCGCTTCCCAGCAGGAGGCCAACAACGCCGCGCAGCAGAACACCAACAACAACGGTGGCGGCAACAACGGCGGAAACTCCGGCAACACCAACAACAACGGCGGCGGCAACAACGGCGGCGGCAACAACGGTGGTGGCAACTCCGGCGGCGGCAACAACGGTGGTGGCAACTCCGGCGGCGGCAACCACGGCGGCGGCAACCACGGCGTGAGCGGCGCCTGGCGCTCCACGGTCGTGAGCGCGGCCTACGCCCAGATTGGCGGCACCTACGTCTGGGCAGCGTGCAACCCCGGCGCAAGGCAGTTCGACTGCTCCGGCCTGACCATGTACTGCTACAGCTGCGCCGGCATCAGCATCTCGCACAGCTCCGGCTCGCAGAGCAGCTTCTGCAGCAAGCCCATCTCGCAGGCCGTCGCGGGCGACGTCGTCTGGCGCCCGGGTCACGTCGGCATCTACGTGGGCGGTGGCAACACCATCGAGGCGCTTTCGCCCGGCCAGGGCATCCAGTTCGTCTCTGGCGGCCTCTACAGCTTCTCGCGCTGCGGCTCGCCCGTCTAAGGCGACCGCGCAGCCAACATCAGGCGGCAACGCATAAGCTCAAGCCCGGCCCCGGTGGGGGTCGGGCTTTTCTTGTGACTCGCCATGGAGTCGCGTCGCCCGACGCGCTTGGCGTGAGTGGGACAGCACCTTCCGTTTGGGCTAAAGGGGCCCTTGCGTTGGCGGAAAAGATGGGACTGGGAGCGCATGCGTTTCTCGGCAAGGGAAATAATTGATGTGGCAGGTGCGTCGTGGCCGTCGTTCGCGACCGCTCGGCCCACCCCTTTGGTCCGTGTTGTTTTGACAAGGAGGCTGCACAATGGCAAACCGCTTCGTTCTGAATGACATCTCGTATCATGGCTCGGGCGCGATCAAGGAGATCCCCGGCGAGATCCTGCGCCGAGGCTACAAGAAGGCCTTCGTCTGCTCCGACCCCGACCTGGTCAAGTTCGGCGTCACGGCGAAGGTGACCGACCTTCTGGACGGGGCGGGCATTCCCTGGGAGCTCTACTCGCAGATCAAGCCCAACCCGACCATCAAGAACGTTCAGGACGGCGTCACGGCCTTCAAGGAGTCGGGCGCGGACATGATCGTCGCCATCGGTGGCGGCTCCTCGATGGACACGGCCAAGGCCATCGGCGTCATCGCCGAAAACCCCGAGTTCGCCGACGTCGTCTCGCTCGAGGGCGTGGCAGACACCAAGAACCACGCGACCTTCACCATAGCGGTTCCCACCACCGCCGGCACCGCGGCCGAGGTCACCATCAACTATGTGATCACCGACCCCGAGAGGGTTCGCAAGTTCGTCTGCGTCGACGTGAACGACATCCCGATGGTTGCCGTGGTCGACCCTGAAATGATGGCGTCCATGCCCGCCGGGCTCACAGCCGCGACCGGCATGGACGCGCTCACGCACGCCATCGAGGGCTACACCACCCGCGGCGCCTGGGAGCTTTCGGACATGTTCCACTACAAGGCGATCCAGCTGATCAGCTCCAACCTGCGCGACGCCTACGCCGAGGCGCAGTCCGGCACGCCGGGCAGCGGGCGCGAGGGCATGGCGCTGGGCCAGTACGTCGCGGGCATGGGCTTCTCGAACGTTGGCCTGGGCATCGACCACGCCATGGCGCACACGCTCTCGGCGCACTACGACACGCCGCACGGCGTTGCCTGCGCGATGCTGCTGCCCATCGCCATGGAGTTCAACAAGCCGGCTGTCGCGGCGCGCCTGGCCGAGGTCGCCGTCGCCATGGGCGTCGACACCACGGGCATGAGCGAGGACGAGGCCGCCGATGCCGCCATCGAGGCGGTGCGCCAGCTCTCGGCCGACGTGAACATTCCCAAGGCCTGTGACGGCCTGGTGGAGGGGGACCTCGACCAGCTGGCGACCGACGCGCTCAACGACGCCTGCTATCCCGGCAACCCCTGCGAGGCGACCCACGAGCAGGTGGTGGAGCTCTTCCGCAAGGTCATGCCGTAGCGCTATTCGGGGCGTCTGACCGGGGCGCCCCGCCCGGGTCCACACTTCGCAATCGCGCGTGCCCGTCTTGCTTGCTGCGAGGCGGGCACGTCCTTCCAGCGGTGTGCGGGCTTGCGGAGGGGTGTGCGGAAGCGTGACGAA